>Ga0180007_10001100_pt1 | contig 38711 bp, 42 predicted proteins | sample MM_PC_MetaG_FD_121122 | JGI IMG/M metagenome (GOLD analysis project Ga0180007, IMG submission 121122) | Groundwater microbial communities from the Aspo Hard Rock Laboratory (HRL) deep subsurface site, Sweden - MM_PC_MetaG | ecosystem: Environmental > Aquatic > Deep subsurface > Groundwater... | reverse complement strand
TTGGAAGATTTTATTAAGGTTGGCCTTGACGGAGTTTCAATTGGCTCAAACGATTTGACAATGTTGGTTTTGGGAACAGACAGGGATAATTCCGAAGTATCACAAGCCTTCAATGAAAGATCGGAAGCAATCTCTTGGGCCATTAAAAGAGTTATCAAAATCTGCAGTAAATATAAAATATCCGTATCTATTTGCGGGCAGGCCCCTTCGGAATATGAAGACTTTGTTGAAAATTTAGTTAAAATGGGAATAACATCTATTTCAGTCAATCCTGATGCTATTTATAGGGTTAAAAATGTTATAGTTAATACTGAAAAAAATATATAACTTTTTACTAAGTAAAAAATAAAATGAGTAAAATCACAAAAATTTGGGCAAGGGAAATATTGGACTCAAGAGCAATTCCAACAATTGAGGTTATGGCAGAGGTTGAAAGTGGCTATATTGCTCTTTCTTCCGTTCCTTCAGGAGCTTCAACCGGAGTTCATGAAGCGGTAGAACTTAGAGATAATGATAAAGAAAGATATAATGGGCTTGGCGTACTCAAAGCTGTTGAAAACGTAAATAAAATATTGGGGCCTCAAATGATAGGGATGGATGTTTTGGATCCTTTCGCTATTGATAAAAAGCTTATAAATCTGGATGGAACTGAAAATAAAAACAAATACGGAGCCAACGCAATTCTTGCCATATCGGAAGTTGTAGTTAAGTTAGGTGCTAATGATAGTAAACTTACGTTATATTCATACATATCAGAACTTGCCAAAAAATCAGGGATTAAAACTAATATTAAAATTCCCATTCCTCTATTTAATATGATAAACGGGGGAAAGCACGGAGCAGGGAATTTGGATTTCCAGGAGTTTTTCATAATTCCCGTTTCTTCGAAAACTTATTCTCAGGGCCTTGAAGCGGGTGTGGAAATTTATCACTCTATTAAAGCTAACTTGGAAAGAAAAGGTGCAATTCATTCTGTCGGGGATGAAGGAGGTTTTGCTCCAAACCTATTTACCAACGCCGATGCATTGGAACTATTTGTGGAATCCGTTAAGGAAACAAAATATGAGATGGGTAGAGACGTATTTTTGGGTTTAGACGTTGCAGCAACATCATTTTATAATGATGGAGACTATCAAATAAAAGACAAGTCAACCCCGCTTGACGGTAGCGCTCTTTTGGAATATTACAAACTAATTAATAATCAGTATCACCTTGCAGTCTTGGAAGATCCTTTCTACGAAGACGGATGGGACAGTTGGAAAAAACTGACCGCAGAATTGGGAAATCAGATTACAATTATCGGAGATGATCTTCTGGCTACAAACCCCAAGAGAGTTCAAAAGGCGATAGCCGAAAAGGCCTGTAATGCAATTTTGGTTAAACCCAATCAAATAGGAACAATTTCTGAGACATTGCTGGTTATTAAGATGGCAAAGGAAGCAGGATGGAAAGTGGTTGTTTCCCACAGATCCGGAGAGACCAATGATACTTTTATTGCAGATTTAGCAGTCGGTGTTGGCGCAGATTATGTAAAGTTTGGAGCTCCCGCAAGAGGTGAAAGAGTGGCTAAATATAACAGGTTATCTTCCATAGAAAATGAAACTCACTAATAGCAAATTTGTCTGCCTTATAATTTTAGACGGATGGGGCCTATCTGCCCCGGGTCCGGGTAACGCAATTTCCCAGGCAAATACCATTAACATGAACAGATTCTGGGCTTCATACCCTCATACCCAACTCATTGCATCAGGTGAGGCGGTAGGGCTTCCCAGAAGTGAAGCAGGCAATACCGAAACGGGGCATATAAATATCGGTGCAGGCAGAATTGTATATCAGGATTTAAAAAGAATAGGTATGGCAATAGCCAACGGATCATTTTTCCAAAACACTGCATTTCTTGATGCTATTTCACACATAAAGAAAAATTCATCAAACCTTCATATAATGGGATTGATCGGAGCTTCAGGGATTCATTCTGATATGGAGCATTTGACAGCCCTTCTTGAACTTATAGGAAAACATGGGCTTAACAATAATGTTTTCCTACATTTATTTACCGATGGTCGCGATTCGCCTCCGACATCAGCTTCCGAATACATTAAAAAGGTAAAGGAGGATATCCAAAGAGAAAAAGTAGGTCAGATTGCTTCAATCATGGGAAGATACTGGGCTATGGATAGAGACAGACGTTGGGAAAGAACAGAAAAAGCTTACCTTGCCTTAACCAAAGGACAGGGTCAATTGGTAAAAACTCCGGAAGAAGCAATTGAAATGTCGTATAAAGAAGGAAAAACCGATGAATTTATAGAACCATCGGTCATTACAAACTCAGAAGGTATTCCTCTAACAACCATAAAAGATAATGATGCTGTTATATTTTTTAATTTCAGAATTGATAGACCAAGACAACTAACTGCTTCTTTTGTGGTTGATGATTTTTCTAATCAAAGTATCTTTCTTGATTTTGATCCTTATTTGGAAAAATACGAAAAAACTCATCTTGTTGAAAGAATTGAAAAAAAAGAAAATGTTTTTGAGAGGGGACCGAAACTTAAAAATCTTTATTTTGTAACAATGACCGAATACAGCAAGTCTCTCCTCGATGCCGGAACTCATGCCGCATTTCTTCCTGAACACATCGATATACCCCTAGGCAAAGTAATTTCCGATGCCGGATTGAAACAATTAAGAATTGCCGAATCGGAAAAGGAAAGATTTGTAACTTATTATTTTAACGGTTTAAGGGAAGAGCCATTTCCCGGAGAAGAAAGGATAATCATTCCTTCACAAAATGTTGCAACATACGATCTAAAACCCGAAATGTCGGCGTATGAGATAACCGATACATTAATTTCTAAACTTAAAGAACCTTTTGATTATTCATTTATATTGGTAAATTTTGCCAATCCCGATATGGTGGGGCACACCGGAAGCATAGGGCCTGCAGTGAAAGCATGCAGTGTACTTGATGAATGCTTGGGTAGAATTGCAAATTCTGTTCTTTCCCTTAATGGAACATTATTAATATCGGCTGATCATGGCAATGTCGAAGAAATGATAAACTCTCAAACAGGACAAATTGATACCGAGCATAACGGAAATCCCGTCCCTTTCATAGCGGTTTCAAAAGAACTTATGGGAAGAGCACAGACTTTACAGTCGGGAATTCTGGCAGATATAGCACCTACCGTTTTATCTATTTTAGGAATTGAAAAACCTTCAGCAATGACAGAAAGAAGTCTTCTATCTAATTTATAATATCTTTCTTATTTTTATTAAGTTTGGATATGACAAATTCGTAAATAATGGGAAGAATAGAAATTAAAATTATTACAACTACAACATAATGAAAGTTGTTTTTGACAAAAGGTAAATTTCCGAAAAAATACCCAGACCATATAAATATCGATACCCAGGTTATGCCCCCTATTATGTTATATGCAATAAAGTGTCCGTAGGACATTTTGGCAATACCCGCAACAAAAGGAGCAAAGGTTCTGACGATGGGAACAAACCTTGCAAGAAAAATCGCAGCCCCTCCGTACTTTTCATAGAATTTATGAGCCTTTACAAGATAATCCTTCTTAATAAGTTTGGTTTCCTTTTGAAAAATCTTAGGACCGACAAAATGACCAATCCAGTAATTTACAGTATCTCCTAAAACCGCAGCAATAAGGAGGAGAACATATAAAAACCAGATATTAAGGGAACTTGTTACGGCCAAAGCCCCCGCGGCAAATAAAAGGGAATCGCCGGGCAAAAAAGGGGTTACAACAAATCCTGTCTCCATAAAAATAATTAAAAATAAAAGTCCGTAAGTGGCCACTCCATATTGTCCAATTACCATAGCCAGGTTTTTGTCCAAATGAAGAAAGATGTCGATAATTGTCTTAAAAATTTCAGACATGCATAAATTCTATATTATATTGAAGTTAATTAGTATACCTTCTGACAATTTCTACAACTTTACTAAAAAATGATATACTAAAAATATAATGACAAAGAACCTTACTTATATATATAAAAATTACAAAGGTAAGTGGGTGGCGATGGATAATAACTTTGTGAAGGTTGTTGTGGCTGGAAATACGTCCTCGATAGTTTATAAAAAAGCCAAAAAGTTGGGTTATCAAATCCCAAATATCATTCGTGTACCCTCTAATTTAAACGCCTACATAGGATGAGCAGATTAAAGTTTGATTATGTGAAGTTAGGTCCGTATAGAAGACCTATTATTCCCGTTAGACTAACGTACGGAAATAACTCTATTAATACACAAGCCCTCATTGATTCTGGAGCAGATTTTAATCTTTTTCACTTATCTATGGCTAGGAATTTGGGGTTAAACCTAAACATAAACAAGCCGATAATTTTCGGTGGTGTAGGAAACAAGAAAAGAAATTTAACGGGGTATATGGGTGTTCTGGATTTAATGGTTTATAGCAAGGGTAGCAACATTGAATTTTCGACATCAATTGTTTTTTCGGAAGACATCCCCTCTAATGGTTTCCCACTACTCGGAGAATTCGGTTTCTTTGACCATTTTGAAGAAATCCATTTTTACTACAAAAGAGGCAAAGTTGTTTTACAAGACAAAGCTAATTAGTATACCTTCTGACAAGTCCCACTACTTTCCCCTGAATCCTTACATTCTTTACAAAAATAGGGGACATCTTTGCGTTTGCCGGTTCCAGTCTTACTCTAGTTGCTTCCCTAAAAAATCTTTTTAATGTTGCCATCCCGTTGTCAAGAAGAGCAACAACAATATCTCCGTTATTTGCACTTTCCTCCTGTTCAACAACCACATAATCCCCATCTCTTATTTGCTCTTCAATCATAGATTCCCCCCTTACCTGAAGTACATACACTCTTTTTTTCTGGGAACAAAAATTTGGCGGAATAGACATTGTTGCGTTAGGATCCGTATAAGGTTCAATCGGAGCTCCTGCCGCAATGTAACCTAATATCGGAACACTTACTCCCTGGGGATTAAAATTAACCTCAATATTTTTAAGTTCTATGCTTCTTACTTTCCCCCCTTTTCTTTTAATAAGACCTTTGGTAACAAGAGACTGTAGATGTTCATGAACGGTAGCTAGTGATGAAACTCCAATGGAGTCGGCAATTTCCCGCAAGGTAGGAGCCGACCCTTTAGATTGGATATGCTGTTTAATAAAATCTAGTATCTGTGCTTGTCTTTTGTAAACTACAAGTGCCATATCTATTTATACGAAGATAGTCCGAACTAGTCAACTATATCTTTATAGTACTTATCCTAACAATTACCGAATATGATAAAATTTGAAAAGTTAAGTTTAAGCTTAGTTCAAAATATAGGGCAATTCCAGATCAAAAAAAAGCAATGGATAAACTAACCGATAATATCTTACACGGAGAAAAACAGCAAGCCCATCCAGACATATATTTTTAATTTCTCAAGTTTGTCTATATGGCTTCAAATCAAGTAATGTCCTATACTCAAAACATGATTAAAAAGTTATTGAGAATAGTATTTTGTGCCGTAGTCTTCATGCTATCTACTTGTACGGTTAAAGCAGAAGGTGAGTTTAGAACAGATGTAGAAGTTACGTACAAAGTAAACGAAACAGGCATCACAACAGTAACTACTAATATTACTCTTGAAAATCTTTTCACTGATTTTTATGCCACCGCATATACGCTTTCTCTAGATAATATAAAGCCTTCTAATTTAAACGCTTTTGAAAATGAAAGAAAATTGCCTTTAGAGGTAAAATCCGAAGGAACAAAAACCAATATAATAATAACCTTTCCTGATGTACTTGTGGGCCGTGGAGAAAAAAGAATATTCAGCGTTTCATATGACGATGCCACAATAGCCCAAAGAACGGGAGAAGTATGGGAAATTGCAATTCCTAGACTTTCTTCCGATTCTTCATTTTCTTCATACAACCTAACTTTTTTAGTCCCTAATTCCTTCGGTGAAGAAGCATATATTTCCCCGAGTGCTGAAAGAAAAGAAATTAGAGACGGATTCAAGATTTATACTTTTAATAAAAATATTATTTCAAAGACCGGAATTATGGCAGGATTTGGTGAATTTCAGGTTTTTTCCTTCAGGCTTGTCTACCATCTTGAAAATCCATTGATTAAATCCGCATCTGTTGAAATCGCCCTTCCACCCGATACATCTTTGCAAAAAGTATATTATTCTTCAATTAATCCGAAACCCAACAATATAAAGGTTGATGCTGACGGCAATTGGTTGGCAACTTACGTTTTGACACCGCGTCAGAGAGTCGATATTAAAGCAGAAGGATCCGTTCAGATATTCTCAGGTCCAAGACCTTTTTATATTCCATCGGAATCCACGCTTTCTAATAATCTTCGTCCCACGGAATTTTGGCAGGCAGATAATTTTGCTATTAGTGAACTTGCCACAAAATATAAAACGCCGAAGGAAATATACGATTTTGTAGTAAATTATCTTTCATATGATATTCAAAGAGTAAAGCCAAATCTAGAAAGATTGGGAGCAATTGATGCTTTAAAAAATCCCAACAGCGCAATCTGCATGGAATTTACAGATTTATTTATTGCAATTGCAAGAGCCGCAAAGATCCCAGCCCGAGAAATAAACGGTTTTGCATATACCGAAAATCCTAAGATTCAACCTCTTTCACTGGTTTCAGACATTCTTCATTCCTGGCCGGAATACTGGGATCAGGACAAAAAAACGTGGGTGGCAATTGACCCCACATGGGGGTCAACTACCGGAGGAATTGATTTTTTTAACAAACTTGACCTAAGACACTTTGCATTTGTAATTCATGGCACGGATTCCCAAAAACCCTATCCTCCAGGATCATATAAACTAGGACCGAATCCCCAAAAGGATGTTTTTGTCAATTTCGGATCACTTCCTATTGAAAGAAGTCCTAAGATTAAAATTACGGGAAATGTTGATAAATTTATCCCTTTCACCTCGCAAAAAATAATAGTCGGATTGGAAAACGAGGGTGTTGCTTCTTCCTACAATCTGACGGCTCAGGCTTTCTTTGACGATAAGCTTGTTGAAAGCAAAGACATTCCGCTGTTAACCCCTTACGGGAAATACGAATTTTCAATAAAAGTTCCTTTTAGTTTCTTGGGAAGAAACACTCCCCATATCATAAAAATTACTGCAGGAGAAGAAAGTCTGGATATAAAAGGTGCAAAGCTGGAGGTAATAATCTATAATTTAGCCTCAATCTTTTTTATTTCCCTGATTATCACGCTGGGGATATTATTTAAACTTGGAAAAATCAAAATTCCTAAAATTAAAAAACTCTTTACCCGAAAGTCCGGAGATATACGAATTCCTGATTAAAAAGCTTTAAATTTGATAAAAAGAGTAAGAGATGTGTCGCATAAGTTTGCCAAAAAATATCACAACTTGCTATTTCGCAAAAATTTATCTAGGATTTAATTATGAAGTCTATTTTAAAGATTTACGTTACAAACACCCTTTCTCTTTATTTGGCTTCGGTTACATTTAAGGGAATGGAGCTTTCAAACGGACTTAATAGCATACTTCTTGCTGGAGTGGGCTTGTCTATTCTTTCTCTCTTGGTAAAACCTTTAATTAATTTACTTCTTCTTCCTTTAAACTTGATTACTTTTGGCCTTTTCAGATGGGTTTCTTCAGCAATAGCGCTTTATTTAGTAACTTTAGTTGTTCCAGGTTTTAAAATTGCAGGTTTTGTATTTTCCGGTTTGGCTTCAAAATGGATCGATATTCCATCCCTTAATTTAGCCGGTTTTATGGCAGTGATTGCGTTTTCTTTGGTAATTTCGATTTTTTCATCTATACTTCACTGGCTTATTTCAAGATGAAAAATATTATCCTCTCGGTTCAAATAGTAATTTCGGTTGTTCTGGTTATTCTCATCCTTATTCAATCAAAAGGATCGGGTTTAGGAAGAAGCTTTGGTGGAGGAACATCTTTTTCCAGACGAGGTGTTGAAAAACTTCTTTATAAGCTAAGCTTCATTACTGCAGGTTTGTTTATTTTGGTTTCATTAATTTCCCTGGCAATTTAATAAATGCGAAACTCCAGGTATTATTTTAGCCTGATTGCGGCTTTTTTCATCCGCTTTAAGTGGATTTTCCTCTTGGGAATTATTTCCGGTCTGTTGTTTTTTTTAAGTCTTAATTTTTTAGGATCCAATATTTTTCAAGTAGGAAGAGAAAGAATCGGTATGGTAGGAAGATACAGACTGGATAATCTACCCAATTCAATTCTAGGATATGTAAGCCAAGGGCTTACATCAATCGATGAAAATGGCAATATTTCTCCGGCAGTTGCCTCATCCTGGGAAAGTCAAGATGGAGGAAAAACCTGGATATTTCATATCGATGAGAATAAAAAATGGCAGGACGGAAAGAAAATTACAAGCAGTGACATCAAAATAAATTTTTCAGATGTAATAGTCGAAAAACCGGATACTAAAACCATTGTTTTTAAGTTACAAACACCTTTTGCTCCATTTCCTATCGTTTTGGCAAAACCTGTTTTCAAGAAAGGTTTATTGGGAACGGGGGAGTGGGAAGTTAAAAAAGTAACTGTGGTAGGAAACTATGTTGAACAAATAAGACTTACAAAGAAAAAAGAGAAAGATATGGTTTTTAAATTTTATCCCACCGAAGAAAGAGCCAAACTTGCCTTAAAGCTGGGAACTGTTGATAAACTTATGGATATTTTTAATCCCGAACCTTTTGATGCATGGAAAACACTAGATGTTGAAAAAAATGTAGATTATGAACGGTTCACTGCGGTTTTTTTCAACAATTCTAAGGAGAAAAAGACATCGGACAAAACCCTTAGGCAGGCTCTAACATATGCGATAGATAAAGATAAATTCGAACAAGTCAGAGCAATAGGGCCCATATCGCTAAATTCTTGGGCATATAATCCGCAGGTAAAACCATATGATTATGATTTAGCTAAAGCCAAAGAAATGATCAAGGATCTTTCTAAAGATGTTTCAAACGATCTCTCGTTAAATATCGCAACCACACCCGTTTTATTAGGCGAGGCTGAAGAAATTGCTAGAAACTGGAGGGATTTGGGAATTTCCGTTAATGTACAGGTAATTTCCAGCATTCCTGAAAATTTTGATGCTTTTTTGGCCGTCGTGGATATACCTAAAGATCCCGATCAATATTCTCTCTGGCATTCAAGCCAAGAGGCTTCAAACATATCAAACTATAAAAATGCAAGAATAGATAAACTTCTTGAAGACGGCAGGACCGTAACTAACAAAAGTGAAAGGAAAAAGATATACCTAGACTTCCAAAGATTTTTAGTTGAAGATTCTCCAGTTGCTTTTCTTTACCATCCAACAAGTTATACAATTACAAGAAAATAATATCAAGAGAACCACTTGCCTTTTTTAATTTTGCTCTTTGGGTCTACCCAAAGCATCCAACCTTTAATCCACATTTTGTCGTGCACATCCAGGGAATCGAACCATTTTGATCGAAATTCATCTTCAGAAACAGTCCAAATGCCAGGTCTTTCATTTGAAGGATCTGCCAAAACAAGAGCCCTAAGTTTACTGTCATAATCAACAACAACCGAGTAATGTCCTCCGGGATCATTTTCATCAAAATCATCCCACCAGTTAATAATAATTAAATTTCCTTTTTCCAAATGATGTGTAATATCGGAAAACGTTGCATCAACCTTATAATTAACCAATTTAAAAAAACGGGTTAAATAGGCAAGAATCATCTGTTGTGAAGTTCCCCACCAGTTTTTATATACGTCACGGGCGATATCTGCCTGAGGAATACGTCGTTGACATTTTGCCAATACCATTTGAATAACAGCAGGACCACACCATCCAGGTCTTTTTTGAAATTTATGGTATTTTTTCCACAAATTAACACTCTTCATACATAAAAGTATAGCTTTGAAGAAAATGGGTTACAAGTATAAAACTTGGGTGGGTAACCTGTCTTATCTTGAACTATTATTCAGGCTCAAACAGGCTTACCCGGGGTACCAGACACAATTTAACTATTTATAAAAATATATTTGTATGCACACCAACTCACTATATTTGTATTTAAAAGTGTTTTATACTTAGGCTATGGGTGCAGGGGAAGATTTAACTGATAAACAGCCAATGGTTGATAAGAAACCATTTTTGGAGCGTGCACTTCGTAAAACATTATCTCCCGAGAGAGTTACAGAGCTTTTAGCGGGTCAGATTATGATGCAGGTGGAAATAATGCACGACATGCAATTATATCCTGCAAAGTATGGTATGACTCAACATCAGGCGGGTCAATATCTTATTCCACAAGAACCACCCGCAGCTAAGTGGGCAATGGATCACATTGGAGATATTTGGGAAATCTCAGCAGGGTTTACTGCTATGAGACTTGGATTTGTAGCATTAAATGAGGTTCTTAAAAAAGAACCACTAAAAAAAATAACGCACGGGTTTCAAGTTTCTGATGAAGCTGCTTTTTGGACTTCATTGATGACAACGTGGACAGTAAAAGCAGTTCATTCAATGGGTTGGATCTCCTTATTCCATATTCATGACCATATGGATAATCCAGTACCTGAAATGATTTTTGGGCAAGGTGTCGCCGCCGCTGTACTTGTAGCTTCTCATTATACTGCTAAATATCATGAACCAATTAAAAACCTGGCTGTGAAATTTGGAAAAGGTGTGGTGGAAGGGGCAAAAGCTGGTATTCAAAAGGCTAATGAGTTCAAGGACAAAATTGCTAATTTAGGTACTTCCAATGTGTCAGTTAATACTGTGAGTAAACCAAATAGTGAGGGGGTGTTAAAGGATGGATAATATAAAAATGATGGCTAATGCATATAAATTAAAACAAGCTATTGAAGCTGAGGTTGTTGAAATTGAGGAAAACGGAATTAAGATAACCATCAGTGGAGATTTAAAGATCAAAAATATATCTTCAAACAACCCGGATAATGAGGTATTAAAAAATGTTGTTAATAATGCTATACGGAAAGCTCAAGAAATACAGGTGTTAAAGATGAAAGAATTTGGAGATTTACAAAGTGTAAGCTAGTTTATTTAAATCGTCCTCTTTTTATATAAACCACCTATTAAACACTTTCCCTGGGGTGGCGGATTATGCTTAATTTGTGTCAATTTAAAGATCAGCAAACTCAAGACTTATCAGGTGGGTCGGTTAGTGGACTTATTCAGAACCAAACAGTTTGAGTTTAATATCAGTCTCACTGAATTACAAAAATTTAAGAGTTTATCATTTGAATTAGAAACTATTGGTTGTTAAAATAGCATAATGTATACAGATTTTATCTTTAAACAACTAGAAAAGGCTTCATTGATTGCCAATAAAAGTTTTGGAAAAGTTACAAATACAACTAAATCAAATGATAATAACCAAGTATTAACAGAGATAGATTTAGAAATTGGTAAATTGCTTGTTTCTGGTGTTCAAACTTCTTACTCCGAACACAATATAATTGATGAAGAAGCAGGCGTTATTGATAAAAACTCTGAATACACTTGGGTTATTGACCCCATTGACGGAACGAGCAATTTTGCAAATGGAGTTCCAACATACGGCATAATGATTGGTTTGCTCAAACAAAATACTCCTATTGCAGGTGGTATAGCACTTCCTTACTTCTCAGAAATAGTTACGGCAGAAAAAGAAAAAGGTTCATTTATTGGCAATACGAGATTGTTTGTAAACAAAGAAACAAATTTACTTAAATCCCTTGTTGCCTATGGTATTGATGGTCACCAAGAAAAACCAAACATTACAGAAGATGAAGCGAAACTTTTGGGTAAGATAATTCTGAATATTAGAAATTTACGCACTAGTAACAGTGCATTTGATAGTGTTATGGTTGCAAAAGGAAATTATGGTGCTTTTCTAAATAGAACAAGCAAGATTTGGGACAATGTAGCCCAACAAATTATTATAGAAGAAGCGGGTGGAATTTATACCGACTTTTATGGAAATAGGATTGATTATTCCAATCCATTAACAAAGTCAAAAGAAAACTTTACATGGTGCGGTGCAAGTCCAACTCTTCACAAACAGCTTCAGGATATTATCAATGCCTGAGCCTATCGGGGTTCTCCCCGATAACTTCTTAGAACCAATTATACAACAAATGGAGATGCTTAGGCACGCTTTTCCTGTTTATTGCTATGCTCAAATCTAAAAACGCTACAAATTAATAAATTAAATGGATCGAGTATTACAACAAAATGAGAAAGGAAGATAAGTTTCTGCTGCCCCTTAGAAAGATTTGGTATCTAGCCTCTATCGAATGACTATTTCTTTGTTTGTTCAAGCCAACTAAAGGCTTTTATAAAATTACCATTATGAAGGCTGTATTCATAAATGTCTGTATATCCACACTCTAATATCTCTTTTGGTAAAATTTTTCTTGCAAAAGGGTTAAGTATAAAATCTAAGTGGGGATGTTCCTCTTCAACATCAGATCCTTGCTTCAAAATTTTCTTTTTAAGCTTTTTACCTTCTGTAAAATACCAATTAAGCTGTTGTTGATTGTTTATATCTATGCCCTCTAGCATCTTTGAAAGTTTATTTCCGTATCCGGTTGTAACTGCATAGGGAGTAATAATTTGCATTAGTCCAATAGCTGAAATTGTGGTGTTTTGGGTTTGCCGTGAATACGGATTTAGCATTTTCCCATTTTTCCCAAATGACTCAAATGGTTCTTTCTTTTTAGGAGATCCACTTTATCTATTGGAATGTTAATAGTTAGGTCGCCAAGCATTGCCCCTAAAGCAATTACCGGCAAAGGGGGTAAACCCACAAGATTGTAAATAACTAAAACGCACGGAAAGTCTTTGGCACTAGTTAATTGTCTTCTGGCTGTGTTTATTTTTTCTCTGATTTTTTGATATGGATCAAAACTCCGAGTTAATACACCCTTTTCTTTTAGTATTTTCTTTTCCTCTTTGTTATAGTCAAGATCCTCAATTTCAATCACCATCGAGATATTTTTCTTTCTGCTGTCGGAGTAAACCGTAAAGTCAGGTTTATGTGTTCCCCAAGTTCTTTCGTAATCCCAAAATAAACCTACACTCGTAAGATAATTTGCGAAGTGCTTTTCGGAAAATGATTTAGGCTCTTTCATCTCTTAATAAAATTAAAGGCCTGTTTAACAAGACTAATAGCATAAGAAATCTCGTCTTTAGAGGATATTTTGAAATCTCTTTCAGCAGCAAACACTGTGCCAATACCTTTAACGCTTCTGGTGATATTTTGGGGATCTTCTAATTTGCCTTTATAGCGTAAGTAAATACGGATCTGGCTCATCCGGGGTGAGATCGAGGTAAAAGTTTGTCCTTTAGTCCGGAAACTAACACCACACCGGAAATGTATCTCGGAGATATTCTTATCAAGTGCTAAAATGTTTTTTCTTAATTCTAGATATAAGTCTTTAGACGCCGGAGATAATTTATTAAATAAAAGCGCAAATGGGTCGCTGGATTGCTTGGTTTTAGCGGATAAAATTAAAGTAAGCCATTCCAAGGCTGCTTCACCCTCCTTTTTCATATAAGGCATTAACTCCCGGTTGTGTATAACCGCATTTCTATATTCTTTTAAGTTAATAAAACGGTTAATAACATCAGTTTTTGATCTGAAGTCTATGTAAAAATCGTGCCAATTGGCAAGAATTATCTTGGGATAATCCATAAGATCACAAAAATTCATAGTTTCTCTGGAAGAAAAATCAGCTAAGTTTTTAGATGGGTTTTTACGAAGTTCTTCGTTTATCCTTTTCCGGACATTACCGATAATATCACTGGGAATAATTTCCTTTTTCTCCTTTCCAATAGTCAGGATCTTTCTCAAAAAGTTTTCGGTCTATTAAATCCCTTAACTTTGTTTCGGTTTTTTCTAAAACTTGGCTGCTATCGCCCGTGATTATGGGTGTGGCTTTAGAGCCCGTCAACTTTTCTATTTCATCTAATATCAGTTTGGCACGAGATCCCAAAAATGAGTTGTAATCATCTCTTTTAATTGAATCGTCATATTTAACAAGATGGGTTTTTAAGGTATCTTCAAAATCAGAGTTTGATTTTAGATATTGGTCAAAATACTTACTAGGTTTTGTTTTAGAGATCTCATTATTTAATTCTGCCGGAAGAAAACAGAAATTAGGTAAAGAGTGCGTCATTGCCTTGCCGTATTTATTCTCTATGAATGCTCTCGGAAATATATGGTGGCGCTCCAATTTATTAAAGTCGGAATAATACTTGTCATCTAAAGTTAAAGGATTATTATTTTTGAAATGACGTGGATGCTTGGTAGCCAATAGACATAAAACGCCATTTTTAATGGCTGATTTTCGATACATTCTGATTTTAATTAAGCTCTCAATATCCAAGTGAAAAGGAAAATTGATTATTACTTCTCTTTGGTCGACAATTTTGTCAAAGAGCTTTCTATCTTCAGTCATCAGCGTTAGGGTGGAAGCGGTGTATCTTTCGGAAAAAGCAACCCTCCAAAACCATAAATCTAAGTGTTTTGACTGAAAATCAGTTAATGATCTTTGTTTATTTTCCTGAATTTTATAAAACATATAAGCAACCAGACTGACCATACTCCGGTAAGGTAAAAATAAAGAATTAACTACGCCCAGATTATGACGGAGGTAATCAACCGCTTGGCCGATTGTTCTTACAACATCCTGCCAATGATTTTGAATATCCGCTTTATTCAATTGAAGTTGAACAACGCGGGTGCAGGATTTGCGTGAGATTAAAGCCAAAGTTTGTGTATAAACTTCATCATCAATTTTGCCAAAGTTCTGATCACCCTCCAGCTTTTTATTATTTGTTTCCACCGCTCTTCGAAGATCAAAGTCCTTACTCCAAGTTCCCGCTGAAACCAAATCAAAAAGATTAAGTCTTTTTCCACCCTGATTAAGCCGTTCAAATATTTCGCACACTTCGTCCAATTCTTTCTCGCAGACGCTAACAGCGGAAAAGGGATAATTGTAAAACTTTTGCCGGCAATCATTAAAAGCTCTTTTCCTTTCACCGGTTAAATTATTATAGATGTCCAATTCTTCATCGGCTAAATCAGACAGCAGATCACTAACCGAAATATACCTGATATTATCTGGTTTTTTCTCAACAAAAAATTTTACATTAGCATCTTTTTGGGTCTTAGCGTCTAAGTCAAAACAGATATTTCTGTAATCTTTTTTATCCAATTTAATTCCTATGGCGGTTACATAAAGGGAGACTATACGCTGTTGGCCATCAAGAACAAAAACAAGTTTGTCGTACTTGCTTGGTTTTGGTAGATTAAGTTCGGGTATATCGCGGTAAAAGTTATAGTACTCCTGCTCGGCTGTCCAGAGGAAAAAAGAGCCAATGGGGTAATCTAAATAAATACTATCCAGAAGTTTAATTATCTTTGATACTTCCCAGATAAACTTCCTTTGAAAGGCCGGAATCCTTAATGCGCCACTTTTAACATTCTGAATAAGGGTAGGCAGTTTGTAATCACTTTCAATTTTAATCTTTTGAGTTTTCATTTTTTTCTTTTCCTACAAGGATGGACTTATTTTACTACTATACGCCTATTTTTCACAAAGGCTCTTTAATGAAAGAAGTTGTTTATTCATAAACTAAGAGTGAAAATAAACTGCCATTAAGTATATAATTCAAGTGCAAAGATGAATATGGATAATCAAGAAAATACCTCGTTTATTCAGATAGCTGATAGATTGGTAAAAGAGGCGGAGATTTTAACCAAACACGCCAAATCTGAAGAAGATTTGAGAATTGGTTTTGAGAAGCTACTTTCCCCACTTCTAACAGACTTGGGTATCAAGAGTGAACCTAAATATGAAAGGCTAGGCGCTGAAGCTGCTGTGGCCTACAAAGGCAGACCGGACGCAGTTCACGGCATGGTCATTATTGAATACGAGAAGCCAGGAGCTTTTGAAAGTAATAAGTGGGTTGAGCATGCCCACGAGCAGCTAGTTGGTTACATTATCGCCGAAGCGACTAGCACAAAAGAAACTCTTTTAATTGAAGACCCCAAATACATAGGAGTTGGTTTTGATGGTTCTCAAATCTTTTTTACAAAATACATAGGGGGCAAATCTCCCAAAGGCGAAATTGACGCAGGTGATTTTGCTTATGACGGACTTTTCAGGTTGGATATTGAAAGTGCCAGAACCCTCCTCACATATTTGCGTTCTCTTTCAAGAAAGGCTCTTACAGCAGAAAATTTGGCAGAAGCATTTGGTCCGCAAAGTTCATTAGCCCCACTAATGGTCTCGGCTTTAGCAGATTCACTAGAGTATTGGGGAGATAAACATGAGAGAAACAGAGCAAGAGATGTGTTTTTCCAAGAGTGGAAGAGACTATTCGGAATTGTCTATGGAGAGCAGTTTAACACCAGTAAAAAAGAGGAGGCACAAGCTCTGGCAAGGTTGTATGAGGTTGGTCACGAGACAGACTTTCAGGAGCTTTTATTCTGCGTCCACACATACTTTGCTCTTTTAATGAAATTGATAGTAGCAGAGCTCCTCACGCTTAAAGAGACGGCTTTTAACTCGTCATATTCTTACAAACTTACACATCTATCAAATGATGGGCTTCTGCGAGAACTACAAGACATTGAGGACGGCGGAATATATACCAAAAGGGGCATAACTAACTTCCTAGAGGGAGATTTCTTCAGGTGGTATCTGGATGCCTGGTCTCTTAGACTTGAGGAGGCCATTAGAGAAATGACAAGGCGACTTTCGGAGTTTGAACCGGCAACTTCAGTTATTAACCCCGAAGCCACCAGAGACTTACTTAAAAAGCTCTATCAGTATTTGGTTCCTCAAGAAGTCAGACACAAACTTGGCGAGTATTACACTCCGGACTGGTTAGCAGAGCTTCTATTAGACGAAGTAGGTTACAAAGGCGATTCACTTAAAAGATTTCTTGATCCCGCCTGTGGTTCAGGAACTTTTTTAGTTCTCGCAATTAGAAGAATCAGAGAATACTCAAAAAATCAAAAAGAAAGTCCTCTTGAAACAGTCAAAAGGATAAAGGCTAATGTTTGGGGATTTGATTTAAATCCTCTAGCAGTTATCGCTGCCAGAACTAACTATCTCTTCGCTTTGGGAGATTTAGTAGAGAAGCTCCCAAGCATTGAAATACCAATTTACCTAGCAGACTCGGTTTTATGGCCACAAAGAGATGGCCAAATGCTTATCTCATTTGCTCCAGGAGACCACGTAGATGTTCAAACATCGGTTGGGATATTCCATGTCCCGAAAGTTTGGGTTGACCAAAAAGGTTTTTTTATGAGAACAGCAGCTCCTTTAGTAGAAGAAATGGTCAAAGCCGGATATGAACCAAGCGAAGCAGTCAAAAGATTCAAACAAGAGGGTTTGGTATTTCCTCCTCATGAAGAAATAATTGAAGCGTTTTACAAAGAGATTCTTGAGCTGGAGAAACAAAATAGAAACGGAATTTGGGCGAGATTTCTCAAAAATGCTTTTGCACCGATGGTTGCAGAAAAGTTTGATTATGTGGTTGGTAACCCTCCTTGGATCAGGTGGGGTTATCTGTCAGAAGAATACAGACGGGCAACTTTACCATTGTGGAAGAACTATGGCCTTTTTTCATTAAAAGGTTACTCTGCTTTGATGGGTAAGGGCGGTTCTGATTTTTCTATGCTTTTTACTTATGCCGCTTCTGATTATTACCTGGCCAGAGACGGAAAGTTAGGTTTTTTAATTACTCAAGAAGTGTTCAAGTCAAAAGGCGCTGGAGAGGGTTTCAGAAGATTTCAACTAGGAAAGCAGGTGGAAAAGCCTTATTTGAAAGTTACAAAGGCACTAGACTTAGTAACAGTCCAACCTTTTGAAGGAGCTTCCAATAAAACTGCTGCTATTATCCTCAAAAAAGGCGAAAAGACGACATATCCAGTTCCTTATTTTATATATTCCCGCAAAAAAGGTGTGGGGAGAATCCCTCCGGGTATACTTCTCAAAGATGCCAAGAAATACTTGGATAAAAGAGAACTAATTGCTCAACCAATTGGTAGAGATACAGGCTCATGGCAAACAATATCTCCAAAACAAAAGCACTTGTCAAAAATAGAGGGAACAAATAGTTACAAAGCCAGGAGAGGAGCAAGCACAGACCCTTATGGTGTGTTTTGGGTAAATGTATTACAAGTTTTAACTGATAAAAATTTGGTTGTCACAAATCTTCCAGAAAAAGGCAAAACAAAATTGGCAAAACTTAAGGAAACAATTGAAAGCGATCTTGTTTACCCTGCAGTTAGAGGATCAGACATAAAGAGATGGTCTGTTAATCCAGAAGTCCTTTTGATAGTAGTTAATGACCCAGAAAAACCAATGGTGGGGTATCCAGAAAACATAATGAAAACAAGATGGCCAAGGACATACTCCTACCTAACTAAGTTCAAGGAGCCATTGTTATCAAGAGCAGCCCATAAAAAATATCATGATAATCCTAATATAGCCTTTTACAGTCAATACAACATTGGTAAATATACTTTTTCAGGCTACAAAGTAGTGTGGAAAAGGATGGCGGGTGACATAGAAGCAGCTGTCATTACCCAACACAAAACAAGTTTTGGTTACAAGTTGTTAATCCCAACCGACACAACTGCGTTATTTACAGCCAATGACGAAAATGAAGCTCACTATCTCTGTGCTATTATCAACTCTGCTGTTGTCAGGGAATTTATCAGGTCTTACTCATCAGCCGGTAGAGGCTTCGGAGCGCCATCGGTAATGGACAATGTAGGTATTCTAAAGTTTGATCCCAAAAATCGCCTACATTTTGAGCTTACTAATCTCTCAAAGAAATTACACGAACTTAAATCTTCTGGTAATGAAAATAAAATACCTGCTTATGAGAAAAAGATTGATGAAGCTGTTAATAAATTGTTTGGAATTAAATAAATTATGGATGAGCATCAAAAACTAATAAATGCTTTATCCGGTGCGTTACAACCCCTCAGGGTATGGAACATGGGCTTTTCAACTAGACTTCAGTGGTAAAATAGCGTTATGGAATTTCCCAAAATAAGAGAGAGTGACTACACCTACTCCGATCCTGTGGTTATCAGGGAATGGAGTCATGGCTCTCTTTCCGTAAAAGTTGGGTATGTTAGAAAACATCCCGAAAAACTGTATAGTCCTCGAAAAAACCTGGAAAAGTAGAAAAGATTGGTATGAATCCAAAGTGTTCCCTATAAAAAATGGCCAGGATTGGGTCGCGATTAGGAACGCCGTAGAAAAGTTATGGCCGGAGTTGGGAAAATCTCCATCTACGCAGGATATAGACAGAGCAATATCGAAAGTCAGCAATGAAACTCAACTGCTCGAGTTGATAGCAAGGTATCCAGAGCTTCTTAGTCGCCTTCCGGAGGACGCCGATATTCTTTCTATGCCAGAGGAGCATAAAGTCGCTCTAAAAAAACTCCTGTCTGTTGGTGGAAGCATAGCCAATTCAGTTATTAAGCGGTTAGCGGAACAACCCATAGAAGACATCGACCAATTTGTAAAGCTTTTGGAGGAATTAAGGCTTTCAACCATAAACTCCTTAGTTACTCATGTAACTTCGAGGCTTAAATTTATAGAAATGTTTGAGAAGGCTATACATAACGACTCTTCCTACGAACGACGTGGAAGGGATTCTATCCACAACCTGCTCAGATTAAACATCTGGATAATTGATAGAAATTATTCAGTCTTGCACGACTATGAGACTCTAAGGAATATAATTCTGAAGGAATGGGAAAAAAGCGGAGGGGGAAGCGATTCACGGGCTCGTCCAGATTTTCTGTGTATGGTCGACCCATTAGGTGAAAAGGAGGGATATAAAAAGTTGGTAATTATTGAAATTAAGAGACCAAGCATCAAAATTGAACTTAAACACGTCGATCAGGTAATGAGCTACCGAACTACTCTTCAGACCTACTCTGGTAAATCCATAGATGAGTTTACCTGTTATTTAATCGGTAGAGAGGTCGATCGAAAACTTCAATTAAATGATTTATCTAAATCCGGTTTTATTATCAAAACCTACACAGATTTTATAAGTGATGCCCGGAGATTCTATCGGGAATACCTCAAAATAATAGAGGAGGAGGTGTTGGCCTTTTAATATAATTATATGGCGAAACTGAAAATTGATAAGCATTATTTTGTTTTTTCGTTTTGTTGTCTTGTAATTACATCAGCAGTTATATATTTTTTAATTGTATTTTTCCCCAAATTCAAAGAAGATTCCATACAGAAACGCATAGACGGAGCAGTCCAGGCAGAAAGGGATATGTGGATTAAGAAAACTACAAAGCCAAACCGCTCCGAGGCACTATCCGAATGTTCAACAAATTTCGCAAAAGTAGTGAGCCAGCCTGGGGTGTTAAAAAACGTGAGCACTCTTGAAGCTCAAAGAATAAAGGATTTCCTAATGCAAGTATGTATGGAGTCAAAAGGGTATGAGTATTGATGTAGAGCATTCTACTGACAGCACCGTAGATATGTTAAACTTAATTAGTTAATCGTCACGGAAAAACCGAGCGACCTGAAAGGGTTGCTTTTTTTATAACCAATGACAACAATAAAACAAAAACTAGCAGTCTCGAAAATGGTGGAAAATGGTGGAAATATAGGTAAAGCTATGATTGCTGCCGGATATTCTCCTGCGACCGCTAAAACACCCCAGAAGCTTACTGATAGTAGAGGTTGGCAAGAATTGATAAAAGACTATTTTTCAGACAAAGCACTAGTACAACTTCACAGGTCTCTCTTATTTGCTGAAAAAGTTAAAACTTATACATTTACCAAAAACGAAGACGATAGTTTTATTAAAGAGGTTATAGAAGCAGTTTCCCAAAATAAACTCGTTTATGTGAGAAAAACTAACGTAAATAAAATTGCATACTATTCTTCACCGGATTATCCAATTAGAGGAAATGCCTTACACCTTGTATACAAAGTTAAAGGATTATATTCGGCAACAAAGGTTGCCTTTGATGATCCCTATGAGAATATGACAGACGAAGAATTAGACCGTAGAATAGCGGAGACAGAGGCCATAGTAAAAAGATATAAAGCATCGCAAAAGCCCAAATCCTTAGCCTGATACAACAACACCGCTTAATCCTATCTCATCAAGAAACTTGTATGGATAACCACTCTTCAAAAATTCTTCTTTATTCATAGCCTCAAGTTTTCGAGCAATATCTAGTGCCATTTTTGCGGTTTCGGTGTCTCTAAATACTATCTGGGGAAGCCTGGTGTCATGTTTCATTGCTCTTTGAAGACGCATATAAGAGCCAAATTCATCACCGGCAACATACGCCTCTCTATCTCTTTCAGACAAATCAAATCCCTGGTTGCTTATTGGATATTTAAGTTTTGTCTTATAAAGATTTGCTATCTTTTGCCTAGAGCTAAAATGGCTTTTATCGAAAGTAAAACCTTCCGGAGTTTTTATAATTTCAATCTTCATTTTTCTTCTTAGGGAACAGCTTACCAATTAGGCGAAATAGGCCATAAACTATTGCAAAAAATAAACCCACGGCAAGAATTGCATTCGATATTGGAGGTACGGTTGCCTCTGGTTTTTTCATTGCCGCCGCTACAATTGTAACTAATAAGAAATAAGTAATGAAAAATAGTATCTTTTTTGTCATATACATTTTTATCCGTGCTGTAGGTCACTTTCTAGGTTCTGCATAGCGTTTACGATGCTCCCGCCCGGCAACCTCGCCAGACTTAACAATGTTCTCTTTAATGTTTCCGGGTTTGTCTTCGCCCACTTGTACAATACCGGGTAATACTTCAGGTCTAGCTTCTCTCCCAGAAACTCAATGGGTTGTTCTTTTTTCTTTACTATTTTCATAAATGTTTTTCATAACTTCTTGTCTAACACATCATTGTAATTATCCATTACTACCACTGGAATAATTCTGGACACCGATTCTGAACAGCCCAATTTCTTTAACTGTTTTATGAATGTTAACCAAGTAACTCTACCTACCTTCCCCGAGGAATATTCTATCGGACGATTATCGTAGTCAAAGAAGTTGACGAGGAAGTTTAAGGTTTCGGGAGATACCTGCTTTGAAATTCTGTTTGCACCTTTAATGTTACCCGAATTGTAAGCAGAATAAATATCTTTCAAAGCGGTTCTCTGCTCCGCTGTCATTTGGGAGAGCAATATGATCGCTCTTGCCCGCCTTCTTTTGTCTGAGCCCGTATTTGACGCCTTTACCGCTCCCAGGATAAATGCCAATAAAAACGGAGAAGCTAAAATTGCCAGAATGATAAATACAAACTTCATATTCATTTTTATTGATCTGGCGGAGATACAAAAAGCTCGCCGCCGCGATAGTCTTGCGACTACCCATACCTCTTTCGAGATATGACCTTGAGAGGTGCTCGACGACGAGCTTTTTCCTCTCAAGGTTTTTGCGCCCTGCCTTATTACAAAATCGCAATAAAGTTTAGGCAATTAAATCGTAATTCTAGTTTAACATAAAGATTTTACAATGATAATATCCCGAGTTCTCAAAACGATTGATAAAATCGCAAGAGTTCTTGGAGTAGAAACCTCAAACCTTCTATGCTAAAAGAGATATAATATCTTCAGATTAAAATGAATAATGCGGTAGCCAGATTTGACTTAGCGGTTTGGTTTGTATTGGATAAAATAATGGATAAAGCCCTTCCAAATAGTTTTAATAAATTCTCCTATATGTTTGATTTAGATGTCACAAGACAAAACCCGATTACTTTTAGGGATGAGATGAGGGCACTTCAATACTTATTGGAAAATAAAGTAATAGAAGAAGTTTCAGAAAAAGATATTATCGAGTCTGGAGAGAGGGGAACCCCCATATACAAGGCGTATGAGAGCTACAACTTAAAAATTAATAAAAGTTTTTATAGTTACTACAATGAGTATAGATTAAAGCTCTCATCACAAGAAAAAGAAAGCTCCGGAGAAAGTTTCATCAGAACAAGATTGAAAGACCTAATAAGGGCGAGAGAAATTGGCAAAACTAGGGCAAAGCTGCTTTTAGCTTTATGTTCGATACAACCTGTTTATAGAAGCGTCCTAATCAAAAAGACGGGTACTGACAATTTAACAAAGTTAGTTAGCGAAACCAATAAAGAAAGCCTCAAAAACTCGCCTTTCAAAATAATAAATGTATGTAGTGGGACGATAACAAAAGAAAACAGTTATCAGCTCACAATTAACTCGCAAAGATAGGTAAGATTTAGCCTCAAGATTACCAACTCTAACTCATAAGCAAATTTATTTTCATTAAAATATAGCCCTATTAACTCATTATCCTGTTTTGTGGCCTCACTTTTCTTTAACTAGTATGAAAGAAAGTAAATCAATATGGAGAATAAATTCAAGACCAATGACATATCCCTAACTGCCTTCTTGCTAACGCAAGGAATAACCCTCATAGACATCGTTGACGATGGCAAATTTCGTTTTAGTTTTATCCTGTCTGATCCCAATAAATGCGAACTTCTCCGGGGACAATATCTTAACAATGCTTCTTCTTCCGCTCAAGAACTTTTTTCCAAAAGAGAAATGCTAATTTCGGAAATTAAACAAAGAGGCAAAAGGTAAACCTTTTTTTAAAAGGAGATAGAAATGAAAAAAAATTTCACGCAGATACCAAATAGAATAATTAGGGATGTAAATTTGTCTAACTGCCTCTTTAGAACTTATGTAGCATTAAGAGCTTATGCCTACGGAGAGAATAAGTCCTTTCCTGCCCAACAGACTGTTGCAGACGATTTAGGAAAGCGTAGGGAAACCATAAACCGCCATATAGCGGAGCTTGAAAAAGGGGGCTATATCAAAAAGCGAAGGCGAGGATATTCTCTCTCAAATGAATACGATTTTTGTGACGAAACCGTCTCAAATGGAAACGAGAGTAGTGATGAAAACATCACATCAGAAGTTACATTTAATTCACATCCTTCGTTAGAAATTACTCACACTAATAATACAAACAATAAAACAAAGAAGAATATAGAAATTTTGGAAAAAAAACTTTATGAACTTGGACTTAAAAAGAAACCGAAAAAATGACTACAGATAAAGCAAGAAAAATTTTGGGGAAATATGCCTTCTCAATGTCGGAAAGCCAAATTCAGGATCTTATTGATTCTTTTAATCAGTTAATTGAAGTAGGATTCCAATTTTTCGAGAAAGAATATAACCAAAACACCTTTGACAAAAGAAAAATTATAACGACATAATATGATAATGACTAAAAAAGCGTATGTATATATAAGGGTCAGTTCTGAAGAACAAGTGGCAAACTACAGCCTTGAAAATCAAGAAGAATACTGTAGGAAAGAAGCAGAACGCAGGGATTATGAGGTTGTAAAACTATATAAAGAAGAAGGAGTAAGTGCAAAAAATATAAATCGTCCCCAGTTGTTATTGTTACTTGAGGATTGTCGCAAAAACAAAAACATAATTTCAGCTGTTTTCATTTATAAAATCGATCGAATTAGTCGAGACACATTTGATTATTTAGCTATTAAAAAACGGTTGGCTGATTATGGGGTACGAATAATCTCTGTTACAGAACCCACAGAAGAAACCCCAACCGGTGAATTTCTTGAAACCCTTCTTGCTGCAAGCGCAAAACTCGATAATGCCACAAAAGGATTAAGGAGCCGCGATGGTATGAGAAAAAGACTTGAATCGGGCTGGGCAAATGGGAAAGCAGATGCGGGTTACATCAATGTAACAAAAAACGAGAAGCAAATAATAGATCCTGACCCTGAACAGTTTGATTTAGTAAAAAAGGCTTGGAACGAAATGACTACCGGAGTTTATTCTCTCGAAGCAATTGCCGATTATATGAATAAATTGGGAATAGTTATTAAAATAGGTGAAAGAAGAAATCCTATTACAAAACAACACGCACAAAGATTATTTAGGAATAAATTTTATTGCGGTTATGTGGTAAGCAAAGAGTTTGGTATAGACAAAATAGGCAACCACGAACCAATGATTAGTGAGGAAACTTTTTATCGGGTTCAATCTATTATCGACAAAAGATCCTTTACGGGAGGCATAAAATACACAAAACTTAATGAAAATTTTCCTCTAAGGGGACATATTTTGTGTGGAGCTTGTGGACAGAAAATGACTGCTTCTTTCTCAAGGGGTAGGGGCGGTCGATACCCCTACTATTTCTGTCTTAATAAGAAGTGTACCGGTTCCATACCAAAAGATAAATTTGAACTACTTTTTCTTGAAAAAATAAAAGAGATTCAACCCAAAAAGGAATTTGCAACTCTTTTTACCGAAATGGTCGAAGAAAAATGGCAAGTAAGATATTCACACTTAGTGGATAATCAAAAGAAGTACGATAGGGATTTGGAGGCTTTATATACCGTAAGAAAAAGGATAGTAGAAAAAAACTTGAAGGGAATCTACTCCGACGAAGTATTTAAGGAGCAAATGGATTTAATAGAAGATCGAATTATAGTAAACAAATCCAATAATAATGAGGCTCACCTTCAAAAAATCGATATAAAAATTATTGCCAAGTTTATGGATAACTTTTTATGGAATTTAGATAAGGCTTGGGCTGAGGGAAGTCTTAATCAAAGAAAGTTGCTTACCGGTTCTATATTCCCCGAAAACTTGATTTTTGATAACGGTAAATTTAGAACCCCTAAATTAAGCCAATGTTTTGAGACAATCAAGCAGTTTAGTACTACCCCCGTCGCATCTTGGGTGGGCAAGGCGATTCGAACGCCCAACCGTCTCCTCCACAAGGAGATGCTCTAACCGTTGAGCTATGCCCACCAAATACAAGCATATTTTACCATTTTGCATAGAAATGACCAAGTATTTATTGTTTACTTGATTGATATAATTAACAAAATATATGTATAATTAAGATATGGATGAAAAGAAGAACGTAAGGATGGTTGTGGAAGAGGTAGGAAACGAAGGATCTGAAAACCTTGAAGAAGCTCCTAAAAAAGATGTTATGCCTGACCAAGAGACAGAAAGCGAAGTTTCTCCAAAAAACAAGGAAGTATTAAATTCAAAAGATACGACAGAAGAAGTTAAAAAACCTGAAAAAGAAGAAAAGGTTAAAAAGGAATCGTCTTTTAACATTCTTTGGATATTAATTCCGGGAATGCTTCTTCTAGGTCTTTTAATAGGGGGAATTTTTGCATATGTTTTTGGTATTCAGAAAATATCAGATACAAATATTGAGCAATCCACACAAACCCAAAACGCAACTATTGAACCCGTACAAAGCTCAACACCTGTTCCATCTGCATCTCCAAGTGCTGACTTAAGCAAATACAAAATTAAAATATTGAACGGAAGCGGTATTTCAGGAGAAGCAGGTAAGGTACAGGATTTAGTTGAGGAAGCCGGCTTTAGTGTGCTTTCTACAGGCAATGCTTCGACATATGACTATACTAAAACTGAAATAACACTTAAAACAGGAATTGACCCCGATTTCGTAAATTCACTTGTTTCAGCTCTTGAAGAGGTCTATCAACTAGATGACGTAAAAACTCTTTCTTCTCAAACAAATGATATAACCGTAATTGTGGGAAACCTCAAGGCTATTTAATTTCTTGAGCGAATCTACAAATTAGCTCGAACTTATTTTATCACCAATTACTAACGAATTTCATTTGCGTCAAAAAAAGGGGTTAAAGGGGAAATGAATTGACGCCTTGTGTTAGCTCAGGCCTCGACTTCGCTCGGCCTTCGCTTAACTCTCTTCCGTTTGCTCGCTTCGCTCGCAATCCGCCAAAAGGTAAAGGGGTTATTAATATGCTTGACGGGTCACCGTAGGGTACTCGGTGAACTCCGTCAATTGGCCGAATATACGGCCATATCACCGTATGACGGTGTGACGGCTGACCGTGACGGTACCGTCGTGAAAGCTTGTGTGAAACCCATATCCCACCCGCCCAGGAAAACGGAAACGGCGACCCCGACTTCGCTCGCTTAGGTCGCCCTAGGGGGCGACTTTCCAGTATATTCTTTCACTTAAGAAGGTTGGTTCAGTCTCTTCCTCGGCTTGTCCCGAAAAAGAGCTTCGCTGGTACAAGCCTTTTCTTTAAAGGTAATTTAGTAAGAGAGCTCGCTTTCGTGGGGTGTTTCTTATCTCTGCCCCCGCCTTTTTTATCTTACCCTTGTATAGCGTCCGACGGCTCACCTCTCCTCGAAGACTCGTCGAGCGTTCGCACATAATTCGTTTGGCGCAGTGGCGTGAGCTTTTAAGAAAACAAAACTCTTTCTCGCCACTGCTTAGTTAACGGAAAAAGCTTTTAGTAAGTTGGGTGAGTAATCGAAGGTTTTTTCCTAACGCTTTTTCCTTTTAATCAAAAACTATCCCATGGGGCGGGGACAGAGGAAAGTTCTTTCGCCTCTCGGCGAAAGAACAAAAACAAAACAAAAATTATCCTGAGATATTGCACAAGATTTTAGTTAGGTCTAAACTGAAAATTAACAAAGAATAACTGCCATGGATCCGACATAACAAAACCAAAACACAAATTTTATAGATCCCATCAGAAGTACCATCGCGAAAAAACAAACAAGAGACAGTTCCGGAAAGTTTGTTAGTAAGACAGATCCTCTGAAAGTTCCCCCAATTTCTGTAACAACTCAAACAGGAAGTGTAAATACAACCACTCCTCCTGACTTAGTTAAGGACAGGTACCCCTTAAAATGCACAAAGTGTCTGTATAATTAGACGCTTATTTTAAGGGAGGTGATTTAATTTGAAAACTACTGTTGCAAAGGAAGTTAAAGAAAAAATTTTATCTAAAGTTAAAGCCGGAGAATCTGCCGCCTCTGTCGCTGAAAAGTTTGGAATATCCCCCAAAACTATATATGGCTGGTTAAGATGGACAACAACCAACAAAGTCAGTTGGGTGGAACACATTAAGCTCAAAAAAGAGAACCAAGTATTAAAAGAGATTATTGGAGTACTTTCTCTTGAGATTGAGAAGTCAAAAAAAAAGAGAGGTAGGTTCTGAACTTAAGGCTAGGTTGCCCAAGGCAAGTAAATCCATTATTTCAAAGGTTCTGGGTATTCCTAAAAGGAATCTTTACAACCAAAACACAAAACAAAGTCAAAATGATTTGATTCTCAAAGATCAAATACTCAAAGTCCTGGAACTAAACCCTGCATATGGCCACAGAAGGATTGCTATGGCTCTAGGATTTGGCAAGAAAAGAGTTAGGAGAGTAATGAGGTTAAACAACATCAAGCCTTACAAAAGGAAAGCTAGATGGTCAAAAAAGAGAGATTTTGGTAATCCAGATTCGGACTACCCCAATCTTATTAAAGGAGGTTGCCCCATTAAACCCAATATAATTTTTGCAGGAGATTTTACAAGATTGATTTGGAATCAAAGAATAATTTATCTTGCCACATTTATTGATCTTTATACTAGAGAAATTGTAGGCTGGAGTATTTCCACCAAACACACAACAGAGTTTGTTATTGAGGCTTATCTTGATGTAGTTAAAACAGTGGGTAAATCAATAATTGTCCATTCTGACCAAGGATCTGAATATAACTCCAAGGAGTACACAGATTTTATGGAGGCCTTGGGAGTCAAAATTAGTATGAGTGCCAAGGTCAGTCCCTGGGAGAATGGCTACCAAGAAAGTTTCTATGACAACTTTAAAACCGATCTGGGACCGGAATTTGAAAGATTTGAAACTATTGGAGAGTTTGTTGAAGCTATTCACAAGACCATCAATTATTACAACAAGGAAAGAATTCACACCAAACTCAAGATGTCACCGGTTAAATTTAAACTGAAGTTTCTATCCCAAACCGTTTAGACAAACTGTGCAAAAAAAGGGGTACTTGACACCCTTTATATAGAGGAAATGTCTTTGTAGATGAAAATTCTTTTCGGAATGATAACTCTCAATTGCTAAATCACATAACAAAACAAGCTTTGAGATTTCTTCTTTTGAATAAAAATCAAGAAGCACTATGACAACCTCAAACATTTCAATTAGCCAACGATGTTTTCCAGATTTGGAGGTTGCTTCAATCTGTTCATTTAGTTTAGATACTACCCTTTCTGTTAGTGGTCGTTTATCTGTCTTTTTTTCAATTATCAAAGCCAACTCAGTAGCTCTTTGCAGTCCATCCAGTCGTTCAATGATTGCATCTTCATTTTTGTAAGAATCTACATTTGAAAGATATTGCGATATTGCTTCGATTGCAAATAAATGCTTTGACTTTGATTTGGATTTTACCCACAAGAAGTCCAGATATCTTGCTTTCAAAATTGGATTATTACATTCCTTTGCTCTCGTTTCAAAATACTCTAAAGCGGGTGAAAGTGAATTGGGATTTGGGAAAATTGTTCCGTCGACATATCTCATCATTGGAACAAATCTTTCAGTAGAAACACCATCGTTTGCAAATTTATTCTTAGTTGTAAGTCTGAATAGTAGATACTCCCATTTCAATTCCTGCTCTTGCTCAGGTGTTAGTCGCTCCTTGTGGTTATCAAGAATTTTACTGAATGAGTCTGCAATTTCAAAATCACGCTTTATGTTTGAAGCATTACTTTCAATTTCTTTGATTAGCAACTCTAATTCTTCCTTTTTCATATTATTTTTCAGACTACTTCAAGTTAAACTATATTTTCTTTCTTAAGATAACATGTTTAAACCATTTTTCTTGAAATTCTGTTAACTTTTCAATTTCTGAATCAGAAAAGTCTTTGCCGTCTTGAGTGACTATTAATTTGTCGTCTACATCATCAGTTCTTCTGATTACTGCAATACAAACTCCTCTAGTCTTTGTTATTGGTCCATCAACTCCTAAAACATATGCATCAAGTTCTTCTCCATCTGCTGACTTTGTATTTGGTATGTATCCATAATTAAGTTCATATGTAAAATTGTGCTTTGGGTGTTTTGATCCCATTGGTCTATCAATTACTACATTTATGTTTTGACCGATGAAAGTTAATGAATTTGTCATATAATTGTAAGTATTATATGACTAATCTAGATATTTATACAAATTACAAAACAGTTTTGTCTGTGAATGCCTTGATATTTTCTGAAGGTAAATTACTTTTATTAAAAAGAGCTGCTGATAAAAAAGTAGATCCAAACTTGTATGCAGGTATTGGAGGAAAAGTAGAACCACACGAAGATTTCTATTCTGCACTGCTTCGTGAGATAGAAGAAGAAACAGGAATTAAAGAAATTAAATCAATTAAACTTTACTCTGTTACACAGCATCCATTTCCTCCAACAGATAGTGAATGGGTAAACTTATACTTTTTAGTAACAATTGAAAAACAAATAGTAATACCAAAATCAGATGATGGGGAGTTTTTCTGGATTGATACTTCTGAAACAGAAAACCTTCCTATGCCACAGGACTTAAAGAAATATATAAAAATTATTTCAAAAAATCCAAATGCAATGATATTGGGTTACTTTGATCATGATCAAACAGGAAAAACAATTGAAGAAAAGATTAAAATTATTTAAATAATGGATATAACTTCATTCTCAGACAAAATCAAAATTTATGAAGACGTATTAGAAATTAACACTAAATTTCCAAACAAAAAATATGACAAACTCCTTAAGAATTTAGACGTAGACCGAACTAAAAAGCCAACAGATGAATTAATACAAAAAATTTTTATAAATTCAATACATTTATTCCTAAAGGGAAAGTTATCACAAGATGAACTTTCAAGCATTGCAAATGTATTTTGGGGTACTAGAAAAGAGAAGTCTGATGAATTAGCAAAAGCCTTGTACGAATGCTCTGAACTCACCTTTTATGTTCGTAGGATTTATAAACCCGATAACCCAAAAGATAATGGTAACTTTATACAATTTATGACGACAACAATGAAATATTATGAGAAATATAAAAAACTAGCTACTCTTAAACAAATTTAATTAACTCTTTTAATCTTACTTCATAAGAATGTTCAGCAATTAATTTATTTCTTATACCTCTACTAATATCTAAATATTTTTTATAGTTTTTTAATATCATTGATAAATTCTCACTAGATAATGATAATTCTTTTACTGCGTCTCCGTAAAGTTCTGCTGCGTGTATAAAATATTCAGGTATAACAGGTACCGTATCGGCTGCAAAAGTTTCAAGCATTCTTGGAGTTACAAGTTTTAATTTATTAAGTATTGGTCTTATCCATATCGGGTTAATTAATCCTCTACTCATCGATGATTCAACTTTCCCATAAGGTGCAGATTCAATTGTTTCTATATTGTTCGTTTTAAGAATACTTGGATCGGAACGAGTGGCTTCTTCATAACCTTTCATTATTTCTTCATTCCAATATCTACCCATTAACGCTATTCTTTTCACTTCACTTCTAATTGGATTTGTGATTTTAACTAAATTTAATACATCGTCCCATCTGTACCAATTATTGCCAACATAAAGAAAGTCAAAATCCTTCTTAACATTATCAAAGCCGATATTTGTGTCAACACCGAAATAAATAAATTTGTGTACTTTTTCTTTTGTAATTTTATCTAGTGTTGGTTGAAGGATCTTATCTGACAAACTATCATATAACTTTGTCCAATACTCATACGAGTCAGGTGTTGGATGATTTGTATCATTTTCTAAAACATAAGGCTCTAAATATTTACAATCATGATCAATTAGTAATATTTTTGATCGAGGTATCTGTTTTCTAATCTCATCAAGATCTTTATCAGAAAGAAATGGGTACGACTCATATACTATAACTAAAATGTCGGCATCCCAAGATCTCTGAGCAACTGGTACGGTCTTTCTTATTATTTCATCTATATAACCGAACTCAGATACTCTAACATCATGTCCAAGAAGTTTTCCTGCTTTAACATAACCCTGCAACGCATTACTCGATCCACAACTATATTGATAATTAGCTACAAATGCTATTTTCATTTATTTTCCTTAGAAATCGATTATACTATATCAAGTTAACCAAAAATATGGATATATTAGACGCATATTATAAAAAAACAATTAATTTTAAATACTTAGATAAAAATCTAAAGTTTAAAGTATCACAAGCCCTGTTTAGTTCTCATATTATTGACTCAGGAACCCAAAGGCTTCTAAGGACTTTTATGAGTAATGATATTCACTTTAACATGATTTTAGATCTAGGATGTGGATATGGACCAATTGGAATTACATTAACGACTCTAAATCCATCTAGTGAAGTCCACATGGTTGATAGAGACGCATTAGCACTAGAATATACAAGACTAAACGCAAAATTAAACAGCGTTAATAGTATTCAGGTTTACGGAAGTCTTGGTTATGATAGTGTCACAGAAAAAAACTTTGACCTAATAATCTCAAACATTCCTGCAAAGGTTGGCAAAAACGTTTTGTCTCACATGTTAATTGATGCTAAATATTTTCTAAAAAAGAATGGGTTGGTTGCAATTGTTGTTGTGGATGCAATTCTTGACGATGTAAATCAAATTTTATCTAATCCTGATGTTGAAATAGTTTTGAAAAAATCATGGAATGGACACACTGTGTTTCATTATAAATTTGGTACATCAAATATTGCAGAGGGTAATGAGAAAACTAATGACTTTGAAACAGGATTGTACAATAGAACTGAAAGCACATTTAAAGTATTCGATAAAACTGCAACACTTAAAACTACTTATAATTTATCTGAATTTGACGAAATGAGTTATGAAACACAAATGTTATTAGATAACATTAAGAATCTAAAAAACAAAAACATTTCAAGTTGTTTACTATACAATGTTAATCAAGGTCACATACCTGTTTCACTATCACTTCTCTCAAAAGTAGATAGGATGATAGTTGTTGATAAAAACCTACAATCTTTAAAAGTAACAGAAAGAAATTTGATATCTAATGGATTTTCAAAAAATAAAATTGTCCTTAAACATCAAACGGGTATAAATACCGACGAAATAAATATTGACTGTATTATTGCAATACTTGATGACAAGGAAGAAAGAGCCGTAAATTCAATTTTAGTTGAGCAAATCATAAGCCAGTTATCTAAAGTTGGTATAGCTTATATAGTGTCTAGCTCGAACATAATTACTCAAGTTGAAAATAAAATTAAAAAGATTAAAGGCCTACTAGTATTAAAAAGATTAAAACACAGAGGGGTAAGCTTTTTATCATTCACTTTAAACAGTAATTAACAAACCACAATGTTAGATTTATCAAGCGATATATTTTCAGGTAAATATTTACCTTCACAGTGGGCTAGTAAGAAAATCAATTTAGTTAAATACAAGGATGCACTAAATGTAATGTTTCCAGATATGAAAATATTAGGTCAACTAACTAGAAGTACAAATACAGTATCGTTTATATTGGAAGACTACAAAGGGATGTATGTATGTCAATTTGCACCTCCAAAATTGACTAAAGTATCTAAATTTGAAGAGAAAAACAATCCAAACAAATTTCATGGTTCACAAGAAAGAATGGCTTATCTAAATAAAAATGAAATATCCGTACCCGAAATACTTTTGTCAGGGAATATCATAATTGATCGACAAAAAAGACAGTATATTTTGATGAACTTTATTAACGGAATAAGTGCTGATCGTTTGTTAGCACGATCACCAGAATTTACATCAAAAATATATTATGAATTTGGTAAGATACTTTCAAAAATGTCGATTGTACCAATTTCAGAATCTATCGACAGGACTTCTTCTGAAATGGTTTTGGATAAAGTTAGATACGCAGCAAAATATATTTTGACTAAAAAAATTATATCTCAAGATCAATTTAATAAATTAATAGAAATAGTGAAAAATCGATTAGCATTACTTGGTGATATACCACCATCTTATGTTCATCTTGATCCATATCCAACTAATTTACACATAGAAATTAAGGACGATAAATACAAACTTACTTTAATGGATATTGAGGCTATTCAAATTGGACATCCAATAATTGAAGGGTTAGGAAGAGCAGTCATGGCTGGTATTTACGATTGGAATTACATTACAAATGGAGATCCAGACGAAATTCAATCCAATATCGAATCCTTTCTTAAGGGTCATTCTGAAACATCAGAATATGCTAGAAAATTATTAAATTCAAAAAGTGACTTCGAATGGCTATTACAAACTTGTCGAATTATACATTTACCTCAGTCTATTATGTATGAGTGTAAAAAAGATACATCTTTATTTAACCCTGACAACATATCGCTCAATTGGAGTGTAGATAGCCTACAAAAACTGATAAACAATAATGTAGAATAAAAGAGGAAGTAAAATATCTATTTAAGTATCTCCATTATCTTTGCTATCGCTACTTCTGTTCCATTACCACCCAACGAATCGATGTAATCTTTACCTTTTTTTACTGTCTCCTTGGACCACTTATTTCTACTTTGTACAAGATCATTAAGTTTTAGACCAATTTTACGTTGTATATCTTCAGACTTTCCCAAAAGTCTTAATTGTTCCAGTACTAATCTCATACTTTCCTCACCAATGAGGTGCAGTAGATCAAGTCTTGGAAAAAAGTCATCTAAAGATACTGCTGACTTTGCCAAGTCAAGGTCACGAAAACCATCTAATTGTATGTATTGGCTATCATTTGATGGTGGCAGAAAAACTACAGGTGTTTCAGTATAGAAAGCCTCTCTTGCAGTTATTAAGCCTGGAGTAATAAGTATGACTTCTGATTGAGACATTTCGGTTACAAATTTGTCATGAGCAAGAGTTGTAAATTCAAAAGGTGTATCTGGGAATCTTTCTTTAAGTTGTTCTACAGTTTTTTCATTCGTTGCAAGAATTACACGGTCAAAGTCTGACCAATCAACATATTTAGATAAAATATCTGTCATTACAAACGGAAAATTGGTATCTTTCCCAACCTGATAAACATGTGTTGCTTGTGCACCCCCAAACGAAATAAAGGCCTGTTTTTTTCTAGATAGTTTCTTTGACACAGCCATTATTGGACCGACTGTAAGAAGATTCTTAATTTTATTCGCGTAAAGTTTATCATTCACACTAGAATAAAATGCATACTCCCGAATATAAAGGTCAACATCAAATAGTTCTTCTGAAATAGATGGCCAAAACCAGAATAAAACGTCCTCATATATAGTAATTTTATTATGCTTCTTAGCAATTTTTATACTTGCAAGGTCCATGCAACTAACTACTGCATCACATTTAGATATAATATCTTCGAGCTTGGATAGGTTTTTAGAATCTTCTATATCAAGTTCATAAACTTCATTAAAAGGAAATTTTCTAGCCAATTGAAGCGACGTACCAAAGCCTACAAAAATTAATTCAAAATCTTTAGTATTTCTAAATTCTTCAATAAGATATAGTAATGGACCTACTGATCCAAAGGCAAAATCTTGTGCTGTAAAAACAATCTTCTTCATGATGTAGTATTATACTACTATCAGGCACAAAATGTTTAACTTATGAAAACTATTAATTATTCTAAGCAAAGTGCTTTAGGTTATGCTGGTTTAGCCTTGCTCCGAAACTGGCTAATCGGCAAAAGTTCTTCAATTGCTTCAATATTTAATGAAATATCAACTCTTACCAAAAAACAACCTAATACACTAGAAGCGATAGATATAAAAACAAAGGCAGTTGAGCATGATATTAAATCTGGTTATAAAATATGGTCCAAAATATACGATACAGAAGAAAACATTTTAATTGAGATTGAAGAGCCAATTGTTAAAAAATTATTAGAAAAATATCCAGCAGGAAAAGCAGTTGATTTAGGATGTGGAACAGGAAGATATAGCCTATATCTGGATTCACTTGGCCATTCTGTTACTGGAATTGATATCTCCGAAGATATGATAAACGTAGCTCGGTCAAAAAACAAAAGGGTTAAATTCCTTCAAGGCGATATGAGAAAACTTCCTTTTAACAATAATGAATTCGATTTTGCTATCTCAGGGTTAGCCATACACTATGTTAAAAACTTGGAGGAAACGATAAAAGAATACTCAAGAGTTTTAAAACCTGGAGGCCAACTAATTATTTCAAGTATTCACCCTTGGATGGTTGCGTTAGGAGTACATGCTGAGTTTCACGATAAAAAATCTGGATGGGGCTTTATTAGAGACAGCATCTTATGGCACAGTTCATACATTGAGGCGTTTAATAAAGCATCCTTGCAAATTGTACGTTGCTATGAACCTAAAATAGAATCTAGCCATATTAAAACTTTACAAAAATGGTCAATACTCAGCCCTAAAACATTATCATCAGCATTAAAAGGATTGCCAGTTGCTATAATTTGGGTTCTTAAAAAATAGATAATAATGAAACATAAAGAAGCACTCACCAAAAAAAGTAATGATTATTCATTACTTGAAAAAGAGTATTTGAAACTCACAAAATCTGAATTACTGGATCCATTTTCTATTCCATCGGATATAAAACTCAATGAGGATATGACTGCTACAATCATAATTCCGGGAAGGAATGTTGAACCATCGATTCTTGCCTGTCTTGTGGCAATCGAGCAAAGTAGCTTCAACATTAAGTATCCAGAAAAGTTGGAAGTTATATTCATTGACGACGGCTCAAATGATAGAACGTGGGAGATTGTTAATAATAATGAGCTTGCTTTGAATCTTGTTGTAATAAAACAAAAACATTCAGGCCAGTCACGTGCACTTAATACTGCAATTTCTATCGCTAAAAATAAAATTATTATTTCTTGTGATGCTGACATGATTCTTTCTTATTACACAATCGAGCACTTAATGATAAGGCATCAAATGTTTCCCGACGTTTTACAAGCTGGATTTCGTTCAGAAGTATCTAAAGAGGATCCAAGAGTTAATCCAGTAAACATTAGACGTTTAGGACTCCATAAATATCCAACTCTAATAACTGATGAGAGAATGGTGTTTTCATCTTCTGGCTATCCATACAATATGTGCTTAGCAAGTAATCATTACAAAGATTTGGGGCATTTAAATGGGCTCTGGATGCGTAATACTAATGATCCTTGGTTAGTTTCTGATCTAGTTTTTGGTGCACTTTTTAGCCTTCCAAAAGAAACTTGCAATGAAATAGGCGGATTCGAGGAACGATTCATTGGTTATGGTTGTGCTGATGGTTATGTGGCCTCAAAGGCTATTTCCTTAGGAAAATTTATCTTGCCTGTCTACTCTGCTACAGGATTACACATTAGCCACTCATCTAGGACAGAGGACAAATTCAGTGAATACTTAAATAATCGACGTATGTTTTACAAACTAATTGAAGACACGGAAACAAACAACTTTATGAATTGGATAGATAAACCTAAAGATCATGTTATTGAGCAAATATACAAGAAACCTACACCCATTAGAATATCGAATAATGACGCTTCCATTAAGACGAATGTCCCTAAAAATTTAGAAATCGATACATTATTAACTATTGGTCAATACAGTAAGGTAATAGATCATATACCTAAAGTTACTGTGGATGAGGAGCTACTTTTAAAATTAGGTTATGCATATTTAGGTTTAAAGAATTATGATGAAGCAATAAATGCTTTTAATATCCTATCAAAAACATCGAATACTTATTTACTTGGCTTATTCCATGCACTTACAGCTGCGGGAAAATTCATCAACGCGAACAAAATATTAAATAAATATATTCAAAATGTCGATAAAAGTGAGGATATTAGTTACTGGAATAACAAACCTGAATTTTATATAAAACAAGGAACACTCTTTTTTAATCAAAACTTTTACGAAATAGCACTTAGATGCTTTGAAATAGCATTAGTTAAACAACATGACAATAAAATTGCTCTAAATTATCGCGATAAATGTCTTCAAAAAATAAATAAGATTAATTAGACATTGGGGTTTCAGTTGGAGTTGTTGTTGGTTCTACTGTTGGAATTGTAGTTGGAACTGGACTTGGTATTTCTGTTGGTTTTGGTGTTGGAGAATTTGTAGGAATTGGTATTGGAGTGGTTGAAAGTACTTCTAAATCTTGTACATCTGAAACAATCAATAGTTTTTGTTTTTGATTGTAGTTACCTGTTGCTAGTATTCTTCTTCCAATTAAACTTGTTAAATTAATACCTTGTGGAACTTGAAGGGTTACTGCTTCGTCTGATGAGATAAGTAAAAAGAATTTGACTGGATCAGTCGTTGTCTTTTTTAATGTTCCTTTGATTGCAGTTTCTTTCCATTCTGATGGTATTGGAGTTGGACTAGCATTATTAACAACCTGATTATTAAGCTTTAACCAAGGAAATGCAAAAGGAAAAACAACTCCACCAAGACCGAATGCAAGTGAGAATAGAGAAACAGCAATAGCAATTGCAGTTATTGGTTTAACTTTAACTTTTGCTTCTAGTCCTTCATTGGCCATTATTCTTTTCCACCAGTATTTGATGTATACAAGTGGGTTAGTTACCTTAACATTTAGTAAGTCTGGAGGATTGCTTGTACTTACATACTGTGTTCCATTTGTAGTTACAGAAATTGGAGTATATCTACAAAACCGCTCGAACTCATTTTACCAAAAATTACTGAAAATTGTTAGCTCCGGCAATGACGGCAAGGAAAAGGGGTTAAAGGGGAAAAGGAATTG
>Ga0180007_10001099_pt1 | contig 38739 bp, 44 predicted proteins | sample MM_PC_MetaG_FD_121122 | JGI IMG/M metagenome (GOLD analysis project Ga0180007, IMG submission 121122) | Groundwater microbial communities from the Aspo Hard Rock Laboratory (HRL) deep subsurface site, Sweden - MM_PC_MetaG | ecosystem: Environmental > Aquatic > Deep subsurface > Groundwater... | reverse complement strand
GAGTGAAATCTTAGAAAGTGAAAAGTTGAAAAACATCTGGCAGGCTCACAAGGATGGAGAATATGATAAATTACCTCTTTGCAAAAATTGTAAGGAGTGGTATTATAATCTTTATGCTTGAATCGGATGGTGTTGTCTAAAGGAGTTAACATGGAGAGATCCAATGAGGAAAAGAGATTGCCTTTATTTGATCGAACTGCTCTTTACATTAAACCTTTGACAGAGAGAAGACATGGTTTGGATGTTTCAATCATAAAGCCAATAGATGAGACCAAAACTTTAAACATGACTAAAGAGATTGAGACGATTGCCAGATACCTAATCAAATCTAAGAAAGAGAAGGCTGCGATTATTTGGATGGTAGGAGCGCATGTCATTCGGTCAGGAGTCCAAAATTATTTGATTGATTTGATGGAAAGAGGATATATATCATGTATTGCTACGAATGGTGCTGGTTCAATCCACGACTTTGAGTTTGCCCTGATTGGTGCCACGACGGAAAGTGTAACTCAATATATAAAAGAGGGGCAATTTGGATTATGGAAAGAGACTGGTCAATTAAACGATATTATTAACCAGGCTTATACGAAAAACAAAGTCATTGGGATGGGTGAAGCAATTGGAGAATATATCGAGAATTCTCCCCTACCTTATAAGCCAATTAGCATCTTAGCTGCTGCCTATCGCTTGCAGATTCCTGTTACTGTTCATGTCGGTATAGGTTATGATATCATTCATGAACATCCGAATTGCGATGGGGCCGCAACAGGCGCTCTCTCTTATAATGACTTTTTGAAGTTTGTTTCTGTCGTTCAGAATCTCGAGAATGGAGTGGTGATGAATTTTGGCAGCGCGGTGATGGGACCCGAGGTTTTTCTGAAGGCTCTCAGTATGGCTAGGAATGTAGCTCATCAACAGGACAAAGAAATTAGGCATTTTACTACACTTGTTTGCGATCTTGTCAGGCTTCCAGAGAATATTAAGGAAGAACTCTCACGGGATGATGCAGCGTATTATTTTAGACCTTGGAAAACTATGTTGATTCGTACAGTAGCCGAAGGTGGAGAAAGTTTTTATATAAGAGGTAAGCACGCCCAAGCCATTTCCAGTCTATGGGCTAATATTAATAAGTTGGAGTCAAAAATTGGGAAAAGTGGTGGAACTTTCTCTATTGGCTGAGAGTTTACAGGAGCTAAAATTTACCGGTAAAAAAATTGTGTATTGTCATGGTTGTTTTGACCTTATGCATCCTGGTCATATCAAGTATTTTCAATCGGCGAAAAAAATGGGAGATGTTTTGGTGGTAACCGTAACTCCTGATATCTATGTTGATAAAGGTTCTGACCGCCCTGTTTTTAGTGAAGCCTTGCGAGCCGAGTCCATTGCCGCGTTGGAATGCGTTGATTACGTGGCCATAAACAAATGGCCTACTGCGGTGGAGACATTGAAATTACTGAAACCAAATATTTATGTCAAAGGTCAGGAATTTGAAGGAAGAGAAGATAAGACTGGTAAGCTCCAACAGGAACAAAAGATTTTACTTGAAATCGGAACAGAAATGCGGTATACTCACGAAGTTGTCTTCTCTTCAACGAAGTTGTTGAATGAATATTTTCTGAGGTTCCAAGATGAATATCGAAGGTAAAATCAAGTCACTCGATGAGTTGGTCCAAATAGTGGCTGAGTTGAAGAGAAAGGGCAAGAAGACTGTTCTTAGCCATGGGATTTTTGATTTAATCCATCCTGGCATAATAAGACATCTTGAATCAGCTAAAGAACAAGGGGATATATTGGTTGTTACTGTGATAAAGAATAAGGATGTGCGAAGGGGTCCCTCAAGACCCATCTTTGAGGAGAAGCTAAGGGTGAGAAATGTTGCCGTACTCGGGTATGTAGATTATACCTGCCTTGTTGATGACACCATCCCTTTTGAATGTCTAAAGATAATAAAGCCAGATATATTTGCCAAAGGCGAAGCTTATGAAAATAGAGATCCAGAGATTTCTCAAGTATTAGAGTATGGGGAGGAGGCTATAAGGGTTGCAGACTGTAAAATTCATTTTACTAACGGCATTACGGTCAATTCAACGCATATTATCAACCAATTTCTTGATGTTTATCCAGAAGAGACCCAGAAATATTTAAAAGAATTTTCTAAAAAATATGATGTTCTACAAATAGTAAAGCAGCTAAAAGACCTCAAGGATTTAAAAGTTTTAGTAATTGGTGATGGTATTATTGATGAGTATCATTACTGTGACTCTATGGGAAAGTCTGGAAAAGATCACTTGGTGGTGAATAAATATTTATATGATGAAGCCTTTGCTGGAGGAAGCTTTGCCATAGCCAACCACATTTCCGGATTATGTCGGGAGGTCCAATTGGTCTCCCTAATAGGTCGTAATGACTCAAAAGTGGATTTTATTTTAAACCACCTTAAACTAAATATCAAACCAAAGCTTTTTTATCGAGAAGATGCTCCTACTATTGTAAAAAGAAGATTCGTTAATCAATATTTGAATCAGAAAGTATTTGAAATTTGTTATATGAATAATGACAAGATTTCAAAAAAATGCGAGGGTCAGATTTCCAACTATTTGGCTTCTCAAATACCTGGATATGATCTGGTGTTGGTGGCTGACTTCGGTCATGGGCTTATCACCGAAGGTATAGTTAGCCTTATAGAAGATAAAGCTAAGATATTGGCAGTAAACACTCAGACTAACAGTGCTAATGCTGGGTTTAATATGGTGACTAAATATAGAAATATCAGATTTGCTTGCCTTGATGAACAAGAGGTGAGATTGGCCTCTCAAGATAGATACGGAAGTATAAATGATATTATGGCAAAGATTACAAGGCAGATAAATGCCGAATATTTGATTGTGACTCGGGGAAATCATGGCTCTCTCGGATTCAATCCAGAAAATGGATTTGTTCAAACCCCGGCCTTTGCGACAAAGGTTGTTGACAGGATAGGGGCAGGCGATGCCTTCTTTGCCTTTACGGCTCCCAGTTTTGCCAGAGGAATGCCATTGGATTTGGTCTCCTTTATTGGTAATGTAGTAGGAGCCATAGCTGTCCAGATCGTTTGCAATCGGGAGTCAGTGGAACCAGAGAAATTGTTTGAATTTATTGATGCGTTGTTAAAATAGTTAAGGAGTAAAATGAAGAATTTAGCAGAAGCCTATTACAGGGAGATTGAGAGATTGCTTAAATCTGTCAAGGTTACAAACAGAGAGGGCCAGAAAATAGAGTTTTATGCAGGCATTGCTGATGCTGGTGACTTAATCAAAGACAGAACCAAATCAGGATCCAAGTTAATCTTTATTGGAAATGGAGCCAGTGCAGCCATATCCAGCCATCAGGCAACTGATTTCTGGAAGAATGGAGGGATGAAGGCGATTGCCTTTAATGACTCCTCACTCTTAACCTGTATCTCCAATGATTTTGGTTACAAGTATGTCTTCGAAAAACCGATTGAGATATTTGCTGATTCAGGCGATATTCTATTAGCGATAAGCAGCTCTGGAAGGTCTGAGAATATTATTCGGGCAGTAGATATGGCAAGAGCAAAGGATGTCGAGGTGATAACCTTATCTGGATTTAAGGATGACAATCCACTGCGTCAATTGGGAAATATCAATTTTTATATACCTTCTTCCTGCTATGGACATATTGAAGTTTTACATGAGTCTATCTCGCATTGCATCTTAGATATTATTATCCAAAAAGATAAGGAGTCAAAATAGATGAATAGTCTTAAAACAATTTTAGTAACTGGTGGGGCTGGTTATGTAGGGGCAGTCCTTGTGCCAAAGCTGTTAGATAAGGGATATCATGTTAGTGTGATTGACCTTTATATCTATGGAGAGGATGTCTTAAGCTCGGTTAAGGGTCATCCAAACCTTAAGGAGATTAAAGGAGACATTCGAGATAGAGAGCTCTTGGAAAGGGAGACTCCTGGGACAGATGTCATTATTCATCTGGCCTGTATATCCAATGATCCAAGCTATGAACTGGATCCAGATCTGGGGAAATCAATAAACTATGATGCCTTTGTCCAGTTGGTAGATGTGGCCAAAAAGAATAAAGTAAAACGATTTATTTATGCCTCGAGTTCCAGTGTCTATGGGATTAAGGAGGAGCCAGAGGTAACTGAAGATCTTTCATTAGAACCATTGACAGACTACTCCAAATACAAGGCCAAATGCGAAGAGGTTTTACTTGAAGCAGCAACAGATGATTTTATAGTGACAGTAATCAGACCATCTACGGTCTGTGGTTATTCTCCTCGGATGCGACTGGATCTTACAGTCAATATATTGACTAACAATGCTATTAACCAGGGTGAGATTACTGTTTTTGGTGGAGATCAGATGCGGCCCAATATTCACATAGAAGATATGACAGACCTTTATATATATTTATTGGAGTTATCCGATAAAAGGATAAACAAAAAGATATACAATGCAGGATATGAAAACTACAAGGTCGAAGATATTGCAAAGATGGTTCAATCGATAATTGGTAATCATATACCGATTAAAACTGTTTCAACCGATGATAATCGTTCATATCGTGTTTCTTCAAAGAAAATCAGAGAAGAAATAAGTTTTGCTTCTAAGCATACTATTGAAAAAGCAATTCTTGATTTAAAGAAGGCTTTTAAAGAGGATAAGATTCCTAATTCAATGACGGACATAAAATATTACAATATAAAAACTATGCAGGCCATAAACCTAAAGTAGGCTCAGTATGATGAATACAGATACAGCACTATCACTATATTATAATATGTTACGTATCCGAATGATTGAAGAAAGAATAGCAGAGTTATATCCTGAGCAAGAGATGAGATGTCCTGTCCATCTGTGCATTGGGCAGGAGGCAATCTCTGCGGGTGTATGCGCAAATTTATCAAAACAGGATTATGTATTGAGCAACCACAGATCGCATGGCCATTATTTAGCTAAGGGTGGTAATCTGAAGGCGATGATGGCGGAGTTATACGGAAAGGCGACTGGATGTTCACGGGGTAAAGGTGGTTCTATGCATTTAGTAGATCTTTCTGTGAGATTTATTGGGGCTACACCAATCGTTGGTAGCACTATTTCTATTGCAGTTGGGGTTGCAATGGGGTCGTTTATGCGTAGGGACCAATGTGTGACAGTAGTATTCTTTGGCGATGCCGCAACTGAAGAAGGCGTGTTTCATGAAAGTCTTAATTTTGCTGTTCTTAAAAAGTTGCCGGTCGTATTTGTGTGTGAGAATAATCTATATTCAGTGAATTCTCCACTCTCTGTTCGTCAGCCTGCAGGCAGAGAGATTTTTCAATTGGCTAATGGGCATGGCATAGAGAGCTACCAAGGTGATGGTAATGATGTTATTGAGGTTTACGAATTAGCACAACAGGCCGTCCAGAAGGTCAAGCAGGGTGGGGGGCCTACATTCTTGGAGTTTAAAACCTATCGCTGGCGGGAGCATTGCGGCCCTGATTATGACCATCACTCGGGTTGCCGGCCTATAAGTGAGTTCGAGGAGTGGAGAGGGCGTTGCCCAATTGAAAGGCTGAAGAAACATTTGTTAGTAGAGGATATCCTTTGCAACCAGGGCATCGAAGGTATGGTGAGCAAATTAGAGACCGAGATAGAGGAGGCAGTTGTGTTTGCCAAGGAGAGCCCATTCCCAGAAGAGCAGGCCCTCCTTGAACACGTTTATATCTCGTAACTCTAAGTGGGTAAAAATAAATGATGAGCAGAGAGTTAAAATTCTACCAGGCCATAAATGAAGCGATTGATCTATGCATGGCCAAAGATCCTACTGTTTATATTATGGGATTAGGTGCAAATGATCCAAAGGGGGTCTTTGGTAGCACCTTGGGCCTGCAACAGAAGTATGGAAGTATACGCGTCATGGATATGCCAACGTCAGAAAACGGTATGACCGGTGTTGCAATCGGGTCGGCCTTGGTAGGGATGAGGCCGATTATGACCCATCAACGGATTGATTTTGTTCTGTTAGCCATGGAGCAGATCGTCAATCAAGCCGCCAACTGGCATTACATGTTCGGCGGTCAAATGAGCGTTCCTTTAGTTATTCGGATGATCGTTGGACGAGGTTGGGGGCAAGGTCCACAACATTCTCAAAGCCTCCAAGCCTGGTTTACTCATGTTCCAGGATTAAAGGTAGTTATGCCTACTACACCATATGATGCTAAGGGATTACTTATTGAAAGCATCGAAGACAACAACCCGGTAATTTTCATTGAGCATCGCTGGCTTTATAATATTAAGGGAAATGTGCCAGAAGAGGCTTATCGTGTTCCACTTGGAGAAGCCAAAATAGTTAAAGAGGGAAATGATCTGACTATTGCAGCTGTATCTTACATGACTTTGGAGGCACTTCGGGCAGCAGAGATATTGGCGGTGGATGGCATCAAAACAGAAGTTATAGACATCCGTACGTTGAAACCAATGGATGAAAGGCTGATTATGGAGTCGGTCCATAAGACAGGACGGTTAATTGTGGTCGACACGGGCTGGAAGACCGCTGGATTCAGCGCTGAAGTCATTACATGTATTGCAGAAAAAGCATTTGGTGCGCTTAAGGGCTCTCCTCAACGGGTGACGCTACCTGATTGTCCTACACCTACTACCCCAGCCTTGGCTAACAAGTACTATCCACGAGTAAATCACATTGTAGCGACTGCCAGGAAAATGTTGGGGCTTAGGGTTGATAATTCTTTAGAACATATGGAAGAAACTGTGCCACTTGATGTTCCAGATAGAAGTTTTACAGGACCATTCTGATAAATTAATGAGAAGGAATTTTGTTGTGAGAAAGATAAAAAAAGTGGTCTTAACGATACCCAATTTACGTTGGCACAAAACAGATTGCACGCTATGGATTGTTACTCCATATAATCTCTGCTTACTAACAGCGATGATTAACAATGAGTATGATGTTGTTATCGTTGATGCCAATATTGATAATCTGTCGGTGGAAGATTTTACAGTGGCAATTCAGAGAGAAGAGCCTGATTTTGTCGGTATTAGCGTCTTAACTGATGAGTATGGCGAGGCTGGACACATTGCGGCGAGGCTGGTGAAGGAGATAAACAGGGAGATTATTACTGTAATAGGAGGGGTCTATGCCACATCTGCCTATTCAGATATTATCAGAGATAAAAATATTGATTATATCGTGATAGGGGAAGGCGAATATGTCCTCAAGGATTTATTGGGGTTTCTCAATGGTCTTTGCGATTTGCCCAAGTCTGGAATTGCTTATAGACAAAATGGCAAATTAGTAATGACTGGACACGCACCTTTCATAAAGGATTTAGATAGTTTACCTATGCCGGCGTATGATAAGATAGATTATTTTAAATATGCCAACACCATCGGTAGGCTATCTGTCGATTCGCCAAGGGAGCTACCATATGCAAGGATGTTTACTTCGAGAGGATGTCCGATAGGTTGCATTTTCTGCCAGGTTGAGAAGATTTCTGGCAGAATGTTTCGTTCACGGAGCCCAGAAAATGTCTTGAAAGAAATGGAGTGGCTCAAAGACAGGTATGGCACCAAGGCAGTCATTTTTGATGATGATAATTTCTTTGTTAATAAAAGACGGGCAAGAGAGATTTTTAATGGAATGATCCGAAGGCGGTTGTTACTAAAATGGAATGCTATTGCTGTTCCAGTCTTTCTCTTGGATGAAGAGATTCTTGAAATTATGAGAGAGAGTGGCTGCCAATTTGTCGATTTGGCAATAGAATCAGGGGTGCAACGAGTGTTGGATGAGATCATAAAAAAACCAGTAAAATTAGATAAGGCTAAAAGAATTATTAAAAAGGCCAAAGCTCTAAGCATTGATGTAGCGACAAATTTTGTTATTGGCTTTCCTGGTGAAACTTGGAAGGAAATTCGGCAAACACTTCGATTTGCTGAAATGATTGATGTGGACTATGTGAAGATATTTATTGCCAATCCATTACCCGAAACTAAATTGTACAATATGGCCAAAGAGGGAGGATATCTTGTTAACTCGCCCTTGATGAGTTGGCGATACGGTAGGATCAAGACTGATGAGTTTACTCCTCAAGATTTAACTATCCTGCGCGCTTATGAGTGGGATAGGATCAATTTTTCCAGTTCTGAGAAAAAAAAGAAGATTACTGCGATGATGAATATCTCAGAGGAGGAACTGGATCAGATCAGGCAACAGACTCGATGGTCTTTGCGTTTTTCATGATTTTCAGAAATTAGTGACTCTTTGTAAAAATTTAAAAAAGGAGGATGTTATGGGGGAATATGTTGATTTTTTGACCTCTGTACACAAAAAGACAAAACGAGACTATCTGGCTAGGGTCAATGAATTTCCCAAGGCCGAGGCAGCCAAAATAGCTAGACGATTCGACTACGACTACTGGGATGGTGACAGAAAATTTGGCTATGGTGGATATAAGTATGATGGTCGTTGGAGAAAAGTAGCGGAAGATATGGTGAACCATTATAATATTAAACCAGGGGATCGTATTCTTGATGTTGGATGCGGAAAGGGCTTTTTGCTCTATGATTTCACCCAGGTGGTTCCAGGTATTGAGGTGCAGGGCATTGATATTTCTGAGTATGCTATTCAAAACGCTAAAGAAGAGGTTCGGCCCTTTTTACAGGTAGGTAACGCCAGTTCTCTTCCGTATGAGGATGATAATTTTGATCTGGTTATTTCCACCAATGCCCTTCACAATCTCTACTGTTATGATCTGGTGGCTGCCTTAAAAGAGATAGAGCGCGTAGGCAGGAAAAATAAATACCTGGTGGTAGAATCATATAGAAATGAGGAGGAGAAAGTGAATCTAATGTATTGGGTCCTTACTGCTGAATGCTTTTTTATATCCAAAGAATGGGAATGGTTTTTTAAGTTGGCAGACTACAGGGGAGACTACTCTTTTATTTATTTTGAATAATGATTGGTTTAAGTACTACTTACTATGCTACCCAGGGATTATCAATTCATGATTCTGTTTTACGAATTGTAGAGTTAGGGTTTGATGTGGTTGAGTTTGGTCCTGCGCATATCTTTGAGGAAGACATTTGGAAGATTTTAAATGAAGTAAAAAGGGATTTTCCAAAGGTAAATTTTACAGTCCATACCCTTTTTCCACCTTTAAAAGACAAAATTTGGTTTAACCCTTCAGATGGTTTGACCAGGGTCAATAAAGAGATTGTCGATAATTTATTTCAGTCGGCGATAATTCTGAATGCCTTGTTGATAAGCATACATCCTCCTGTTTTAAATGAGGTTTCTTTGGGGAGTAAAATTGAAGGTAATTTCGATGAACCCTTAATCGGCAAGCACAAGAATAAAAGCTCAAGTAGTAGAAATTTTATTATATTTATGGATTATGTGAATAAGAAGGCCGAACAATGTGGAATAAAAATACTAATTGAGAATATGGACGAAAATCTTATGAGGACAATTTTATCTACCAAATATGATTTTATGAAAATATTTGAGCAATTTCCTCGCACTGGATTACTTTTAGATATAGGGCATGCATTGTTATGCAATAGACTTCAAGAACTTATAGAATTAGAGGGATATATTTATGGGTTGCATCTACATAATGGGGATACCACCACAAGAGGGAGATGGGCCCACCTTCCTATAAAAGGCAAAGCCTATTTTGAACCAATTCAAAAGATAATCTCTATAGACTCAATTCCTATAATTTTTGAGCATGGAGCTGACGTTTTAGAAGAAGAAATATTAGAAGAAAAAAGTCTTTTAGAAGATTTTATAAAGGATAGTGTTACATGAAAGCAGCAATTCTTGTTGAACAAAAGACACCTTTGGTAATTACTGATATAGAAGTACCTTCTGAGCTTCAATATGGTCAAGTGCTCGTTAAGATTATCTGCAGTGGTATTTGTGGCTCGCAGATAGGGGAGATTGATGGCGTCAAGGGCCCTGATAAATTCTTGCCCCACTTGCTTGGCCATGAAGGAGGGGGGATTGTTTTAGAGACGGGCCTGGGAGTCATAAGAGTAAAAAAAGACGACCATGTTGTCCTTCACTGGAGAAAAGGCGAGGGCATAGAGTCTCCCATTCCAAGATACAAATGGGATGATAGGATTGTTAATGCAGGTTGGATAACGACCTTTAATGAATATGCCGTTGTGTCTGAAAATCGGCTGACCACAGTTCCAAAAGATGTTGATTTTGAAATTGTTGCATTAATGGGATGTGCTGTGACAACTGGATTTGGAGTGATTAATAATAACGCAAAGCTCAAAATAGGAGAGTCAATAGTCGTATTTGGTGCTGGAGGCGTAGGATTGAATGTTATTCAGGGAGCATCACTCGTTTCGGCTTATCCAATTATTGCGGTTGATATTTATGACCACAAGCTGGAATTAGTCAAAAAGTTTGGTGCTACCCATTTGATAAATGCAAAAGTAAAGGATACCAAAGAGGAAATATTCAAAATCGTTGGTAGTAAAGGAGTGGATGTTGCTGTTGACAATACCGGCCTTGTCAAAGTGATTGAGCGAGCCTATGAAGTAACCTCTTCGACAGGAAGGACCATTTTAGTTGGGGTCCCACCCTTTAATGAAAAGATAAATATCTACTCTCTTCCTTTGCACTTTGATAAGATACTTACTGGCTCTTATGGGGGAGAAACAAATCCCACCGTAGATATACCCAAATACATTAACCTTTATCGAAAAGGGAGTTTGAACTTAAAGGACATAATTACCCACTGGTTTACCCTTGATGGGATAAATATAGCCTTACAGGAATTACGAGAAGGGAAGATAACCGGCCGAGGAATTATAAGAATATCGGATTAAGGAAGAGGAGAGTCAATGAAGAAGGTAGTAGTAATTGGAAGCAATTCATTTTCAGGCAGTGATTTTATTGATTTATTATTGGAAAGCTCAGGATACAAGGTGATCGGGATAAGCCGTTCTCCCGAAAAATCTGTCCTTTTTCTGCCTTATAAGCGGCATAAAGAGGCTAACTTTTCTTTTTGCCAGATGGATTTGAACAGAGATATGAAGCAGATTATAGAACTGCTGGATTCTTTTCAGCCGGAATATGTGGTAAACTTTGCCGCCCAGAGTGAAGTAGCCCCCAGTTGGGAACATCCAGAACAGTGGTTTCAGACCAATGCCGTGGCTATTGCCCGTTTAGGCGGCTATCTTAAAGACCAAAAATGGTTGAAGCGATATGTTCATATTTCTTCCCCAGAGGTCTATGGTGCTTGTGTGGGTACCGTAACCGAAGATGCTCCCCTGAACCCCAGCACACCTTATGCCGCCTCAAAGGCCGCTGGGGATCTCTTCCTTTTTACTCTGGTAAAGAACTATAACTTTCCTCTGATTATGATAAGATCCACCAATGTTTATGGGGCCCATCAACAGCTATTTAAAATCATTCCAAGGTCTATCATATCTTTAAAATTAGGCAAAACCATTGAACTTCATGGTGGCGGAGTTGCCGTTAAGTCATATATCCACATCAGGGATGTCTCTCATGGAGAGTTAATGGCTATGGAAAAAGGACATTCCGGTCATATCTATCATATTTCTCCGGACAAGGGAGTTGCAGTTCGGGAGGTGGTTGAAATTATTTGTGAGCAGATGGATTGCGATTTTGGCCAATCTACCATATCGGTCAATGAACGTTTAGGACAGGATGCGGCCTATGTTATTGATTCTTCGAAGATAAGATCTGAGCTTGGTTGGCATCCAGAAGTTTCCCTTGAAGAGGGTCTCAAGGAAGTAATCGACTGGATTGAAGATAATTGGGCAGAGATTCAACATCAACCATTAGGGTACATTCATAAGGCTTAGAAGCTATGATAATTATTTTCGGCGCTTCGGGATTTATTGGCAGTCATCTTTTTTCCTATTACCAGAATAAAGGCATTCCTGTTATTGGCACCTATTCTAAAAATCCTAAAAGAGGGTTGGTGCCTTATGACTTGGCTGATACACAAAGTAATGCTTCAAGATTTATCAATAATGATTGTAGATTTGCCATCATTGCCGCAGGAATTGGCTCGATAGATTATCATAAGATTCATTTTGAGGAATGTCCCAGAATAAATTATGGGACAAAGAGATTAATTGATATCCTCTATACCCGGAGAATAATTCCTGTCTTTTTGTCAACGGATTATGTTTTCGAGGGAATAAATGGGAACTATAAGGAAGATGATCCTGCACATCCAACTACCCAATACGGCAAGAACAAACTTGAAATAGAGAATTATATAAAAGAGAAGGGAAAAGATTACATCATTATTCGACCTGGAAAGGTTTATGGTTACCTGCCAGGAGATGGAACCATAATTACTGATATAGCAGAGAAATTATTATTGGGTAAAGAGATTAGATGTGCTGATGACCAGATTATCTCACCAACCTCAATCTATGATGTAATCCAAAAGATAGAAATGCTTATTAAATCTGGAGCTACGGGGGTTTTTCATTTGTCATCTCCTGATAGCTTAAGTCGTTATGAACTGGCCAACCTTGTGATCACTAATATGCCCAACTGTGGAGGTAAGGTGAGGAGGTGTAGTATCAATGACTTTTCTTTTCCAGAAAAAAGGCCTTTAAATACTACCCTGAATTCGGAAAAATTGTCTAAAATGTTTGATGTGACTTATAAGCCGCTGAGTGAAGATATAGTGAAGATTGTGAGGAATTACCAATGAATCAAAAAGATGCTGAATATGAGTTATGGGAAAAGTGTTCCCCTTCTCAGAAGGCCAAGTTGTGCAGTTTGGGGCCGCATACCTCTTATCAATTGCGTGAGACTCCCAGACATATACTTTTTCTCCTTTCCAGGTATAAATTTGCTGCCAAAATAATTGGAGAAGGGAAAAATATTTTAGAATTAGGATGCGGGGATGGTCTGGGGAGTATTATTTTGAGTGAATTTGCCGAGTCCTTCACTGGCGTTGATTTTGATGAGGAATTGATAAATTGGGCGAAGGAGAATTTGAGTAGCAAAAATCGAACCTATATCTTAGCCAATTTCTTGGGTAAAAAATTTGGTGAATTCGACGGGGTTATCAGCCTTGATGTGATAGAGCATATCTATCCTGAAAATGAAGATATCTTTTTTGCAACATTGGCAGATAATTTATTCCATAATGGAATTGCCATTGTTGGCACACCAAATGAGGATACCAAACGTTTTTCCCAAAAGAAGGTTAATGATGCCCATGTTAATCTATACAATGCTGAAAGATTAAAGAGTAGTATGGAGAAGTATTTTAACAATGTATTCATATTCAGTGTAAACGATGAGATGATTCATACAGGTTATTGGCCTATGGCCCATTATTATATAGCCTTGGCATGTTATAAGAAAAAGGATTAAACCTACTAATGGGAGGCGTGCTTATGGATTTCAGAGAAGACCGTTAATTGTTTAATTGGAGATGCATCCAAGGCGAAAAAAGTCTTGAATTGGGAGCCAAAAACTAAATTTGGTGAATTGGTCGAGCTAATGGTTTAGAAAGACTTCCATCGTTGGGATGATCATTTAAAAGGAAAGATATTTCCTTGGGATACTATAAATGATCCGTTAGTTTATTGAAATTTCGGTAAACATGAAATTGACAGAGAAAATATCTATTATTTTGCCAACCTATAATGAGAAAGGTAATATTTTGCCATTAATAGATGCTATTCACGATGAGCTTGTTGATTATGACCACGAGATTCTGGTAGTGGACGACAACAGTCCTGATGGCACTTATCAAGCTGTTGTGGATCGTAACTGCCCTTATGTGAGGGCCATCCTTCGTGCCGAAAATCCCGGCCTTGCAAATTCGATTCGTTGTGGATTAGAGAACGCCCAGGGAGACATTTTTGTTATTATGGATTCTGATTTCAATCATCAGCCCAAGTATCTACCCCCTATGATTCAATCTCTTTCTTATTACGATTGTATATCTGCTTCGAGGTTTCTCTACGGGGGGAAAATGGATACCCGAATCCGACATATTCTCAGTTGGATTTTCAATATTTTTGTTCGCTTAATGACCGGTGGACAAATTACTGATAGTCTTTATGGTTTCTTAGCAATAAAAAGAAATATAATTGAGAAATGTAACTATGATGATATTTTTGGGGGATATGGAGACTACTGCATCCGGTTAATGTATTATCTTCAAAGACATAATGTAGAGATATTACAGATTCCTGCTGTTAATGGAAGACGGAAAGCAGGTGAAGGTAATAGCAGATTTTTTAAAGTATTTTGGCAATACTTTATAGAAGTGATTAAATTAACTTATAAAGTGAGAGTAAAGGATTATGTACACAGAGATTAAAAAATGTCGAATATGTGGTAATACGGATTTAGCCTCAATCCTTCATCTGGGCAATCAATATTTAACCGGGGTATTTCCAAAAACAAAAGAGGAGACTATTACTTCTGGACCTATAGAATTGCTGAAATGTCAGGAGGGCAAGAAAGGTAACTTTTGTGGCCTTCTCCAGTTGAGACAATCCTATGATTTAAATGAGATGTATGGTTGGAATTATGGGTATCGGTCTGGTCTTAACCAATCAATGGTGGAACATTTAAATAGAAAGGTGAAGAAAATTTTGGAATGGGCTACTGTGGTTGCTAACGATGTAATCGTTGATATAGGAAGCAATGACAGCACTCTTTTGAAAGCATACCCCCAAACAAAAACTATTTTGGTAGGGATAGATCCAGCGGGTGAGAAGTTTAAAAAATATTATCCAAATTATATACAACTTATTTCTGATTTTTTCTCTGCCGAATCCTTCAAAAAAAGATTTGGAGAAAAGAAAGCAAAGATAATTACATCCGTCGCTATGTTCTATGACCTCGAAGATCCTCTTGATTTTATGAAACAGGTGCATGAAGTTTTAGCCAATGATGGCGTTTGGGTCTTTGAACAAAGCTATATGCCTACTATGCTTGAGAAAAATGCCTATGATACTATTTGCCATGAACATTTGGAGCACTATAGACTCAAACAGATAAAATGGATGACGGACAGAGTAGGTTTTAAAATCATTGATATTGAATTCAACGAGATAAATGGTGGGAGCTTTTCGGTAATGGTTGCTAAATCTAATTCTTCTTTTCAAGAGAATATTGCTCTTGTAGAAAAAGTTTTAGAGGAAGAAGAAAGCAAGGGGTTAAATACCTTGAAACCTTATCTGGAATTTAAACATCGTGTTCATAAGCACCGAGAAGAATTATGCCAGTTCATTCAGAAGATAAAATCCGAGAATAAATTAATACTTGGTTATGGTGCTTCCACCAAGGGAAATGTGGTTTTACAATTTTGTGGACTTACTGAAGAAGACATGCCTTTCATTGCTGAGGTCAACGAAGATAAGTTTGGATGCTATACCCCCGGCACGCATATCCCAATTATACCTGAAGAAGAAGTAAAAGCAATGAAGCCGGATTATCTTATAGTTTTCCCCTGGCATTTCAAAGAGAATTTTTTAAAAAGAGAAAAAGAGTATTTAGCGAATGGGGGCAAGTTATTAATGCCATTGCCGGAAGTGGAAGTTATTAAGATATAGCGCTCGAATAAGTTATGAATATTCCGAATAAGCTCTATCGACAGATCGTTGAATTAATGCCAATTTCTTGTGTAGACTTATTAGTTACTGATAAATTGGGAAGGGTTCTAATGTTAAAAAGGAACCATCCTCCTGCAGAAGGTCAATGGTGGTTTCCGGGCGGACGTGTTTTCTACCGTGAATTACGTATCGATGCGGCGTATAGAAAGCTTAAAGAAGAATGTGGGCTTGATGCAATAACTATTCGTGAATTCGGAACATACGATTTAATATTTGATAATATACCTTCAGACTATGCTTCTCACGGAATTACAACCGTTTTTCATATAGCTGTTGACCAAAATAATGTACGATTAGATAATCAAAGTAGCGATTATGCCTGGAAATCGGCGAATGATTGGCTGAAGGAAGCTAATCATGAGTTTCTTTTAACAGTATTATTAAGGCTTCCTCAAGAGTAATATCAAGAATCCATTGTTAGTCCTGAAGAATCAGAAGAAGGGAGAAATCATGTTAGGTAAGAGCAAGAGACCAAGGAAGAATTATTGGGAAGAGAATATTCAGGGATTTGCTGGGTTTTACGATAAAAAATCAGAGGAAAATATTAGTGGGGCTTGTGGTATGGCATATATATATAAGAAGCTTATTTTCCCAATAGAGAAAAAATTTATGCGAAACCGGTACAATATTGTATCTGCCTATATTGAAAAAAATGTACACCAAGGAATGAAAGTTGCTGATATAGGTTGTGGTAGTGGTATTTTTACTAAGAAAATGGCTAATAAAAATGCTAAAGTTTATGCAATAGATTATACTGAAAGTGCTCTTAATTTAACAAAGAAGAATCTATCAATGGATGAGTTAACGTCTGTTGAGTTAATAAATTTAGATATTATATCTGAACATATACCACCTGTTGATTTAACTATATCTATTGGCGTTTTAACATATATTGATGAAATAGATCAATACCTTGATAACATTTTGCCATACACATATTTATTTTTGTTTAACTTCCTCGATTCTAATCATCCTTTAAATGTCATTAGAAAAATGGCGCCAATATTGGATGTAAGAAATTATAGTTACTATAGCACCAACGATATTAAAAATAAGCTTGAGGCTAGAAACTTTAAGATTAATCTAATACAAAAATTAGCAACGGGCTTTATGGTACATTCAGAGAAAAAAACAGTTTCTGTTTGAACGAAAATATGAAGATTAATATCCCCTGGGCTAAACCAACATTTTATGGTAAAGAGAAGACCTACTTAGCAAATGCACTTGACTCTACTTGGATCTCTGGTGGATATTATGTCGAGAGATTTGAAGAGGAATTCACACGATACAATGGCTCAAGATATGGAATAACCACCTCAAATGGGACAATTGCCCTACAATTGGCGATTTTAGCCCTTGGAATCGGTCCTGAAGATGAGGTGATTATTCCTGGCTTCACCTTTGTTGCCCCTGCCAATATGGTTATCGAGGCTGGGGCCACGCCAGTATATGCGGATATTGACCCTTTAACCTGGTGTATCGATCCTGATTCAGTGGATAAATGTATCACAAGTAGAACAAAAGCCATCATTCCTGTTCATATTTACGGCAATGTCTGTGATATGGATACCTTGAAAAACCTGGCAGAGGAGCACCACCTTTATCTTATTGAAGATACGGCAGAGGCAGCCTTCTCGAAGTATAAAAGAAAATATGCTGGTACCTTTGGTGATGTAGGGTGCTTCAGTTTTCAGGCAACCAAAACCATTACTATGGGAGAGGGCGGTTTTGTGCTAACGGATAATATTAAATTATATGAAAAAATGCGTTTAATCCGTGATCATGGGATGCGTAAGGATAAGCGCTACTGGCATGATGTAGTAGGATATAATTTTCGCCTCACCAATTTGTAAGCTGCGGTAGGTTGTGGTCAGATTGAGAACCTGGATAGTATTATCTTAGAGAGACAAAGAGTTTTCCGGCTTTATCATGAGCATTTGACCAATGAACCAGGTATTACTATGCAGCACTTTAAATTGGAAGTGGAGCCGGTGGTCTGGGCAATTGCCGTAAAAATAGATCCCAACCTCTTCAAGGGCGACAGAGACTTTTTAATAAGGTCCATGTTGGAAGTTAGGATAGAAACAAGACCAGGATTTTATCCCTTCAGTGTGATGCCGCTTTATAATACTCCTTCATTGCCTGTTTCAAAAGATGTGGGAGCGCACGTTATCAGTTTACCTTCCTTTCCTTCTCTTGCTGATGAGGAAATAGTATTTATTTGTGATCACTTCAAAAGGTTAAGGAAATAAATGAGATTTAAAAAGGATTTTTTATACAGTTATTTAAAAGAGGCCCCTGCGTCCTTAGCTATCGAGAGATCGCTTGAGTGCGAAATTTTTTCTAAGCAAGAATTTACTCCTCCTATTCTAGACATTGGCTGTGGAGATGGTTTATTTGCCTTTATACTTTTTGATGAAAAAATTGATGTTGGGATTGAGCCTAACGGAAGAGAGTTGGGTAAAGCTGAAGAATATGGGATGTATAAAGAACTGATTCAGTGCTATGGGAATGATGTTCTCAAGAAATCAGAATCATTTAATACAATTTTCAGCAACAGTGTCTTGGAGCATATTCCAGAGTTTCAACCTGTACTAAACGAGGCTCATAGACTTCTTACTCCAGAAGGTAAATTTTATGTGACTGTCCCCACAGATATGTTTGATAAATACAGCATATTGTATCAGCTTCTATCTTTGTTTAAATTAAATAACCTCGCCGAAAGATATAGGAAATTTTTCAATAAGTTCTGGAAGCATTTTAATTGTCATAAAAAAGAAGATTGGGAAAAAATTTTCAGGGATTCTGGATTTGAAGTCATTGATTCTAAAGAATACGATTCAAAAAGCATCTGCCTTATTAATGATTTCCTGGCTCCTTTTGCTTTCCTGTCATTTATTATGAAGAGGATGACTGGCAGATGGATAATGTCTCCAAATCTAAGAAAAATCTACATATACCCATTTTATTTGATAGCCAAAGGTTTAATAAGAAGGTATGAGAGTGGAAATACAGGGGGCATAATCTTCTTTTCTCTAAAGAAGAAATATCAGTCTGGATAAAATTATGCTTGAACTAAAATTATCTCTTGGAGATGCTTCCATTGTCATTTTATTCTTTACCTTGATGGCCCACGGAATAATGATTTTGCTAAATGATGAGGTTTACTTTGATGGATGGTATCTGGTTGGATGGCAACGGCGTAAAGATTTTGCAACAATGCGGACTTTTTACAATCAGGTTGGAATGCCCTTCCTTTACTATTGTCACAAATTCATGGCAAAATTACCTCGCTCCATTTTCTGGTATAAAGTGCTCTCTTTTGCATCTCTTTTTTTGTCATCCTTTTTTGTCTACTGCCTGTGCCAGAAATCGGGTTCCTTTACCAATGCTGAATCATTATGCATTGCTCTTCTAATGTTGTGTTATCCAGGGCAACATATGACAGTTGAGCCGACTTGTATTCAATATGTGTTTACCTTGACGCTTTTTCTTCTCGGCTGTTTGTTGGGGCTACAGGCAGAAGCTGCGCAAGGAACGGCTCAATGGATAATGCGAGGTGGCGCAGTTGTCGTTTTTTTGATCAGCTTCAACATGAATTCTTTGCTGGCTTTCTATTCCGGATTCATTCTCCTGCTGATACTTTGCTATATAAGCAACGAAGGGCTCAGCCTATTCGGTATCATCCAGTATATCCTGAAACGTGGCTACTACTTGGCCCTTCCTTTTATATACTGGTTTTGGAAGGAAAAATTTACTCCTCGCCACGGCCACTATGCGGATTACAACAGGATTCGTTTTAAGGGTATAAAAGACATTGTTGCCGCCTATATGCAACTTCTGCGGACGGGAGTGGGAGGAGTGTTTATGCAATCCCTCCTTTTCCTTTTCAAACAACCTATCGGATGGGTAATTGCAGCAGTGTGCGGTGGTACAGCCTTGTGTCTTTCGCAACACTTTCTGTTGTTTGAGAGTATGACCAGGGCAAAATCAGGTATGATAATACTGTATGGAGCTTTCTTGATGAGTTATGGAAGCATCTCCTATATATTAGTTGGGCAACCTTTTGGCCTGCGGGGATGGGCAACGAAAAATAACGCATTACTGGCCTTACCTATGGCCCTCATCATTTTCGGTGCAGGTAGTATGATTCAGAAGCCATCAGTTATTGCGCCTTTTCTTGGAGTGCTGATTATCGCCCACATCATTTATCTCAATTATAATTATCTTTGCCTGTTAGCGGTCTATGCCAAAAATCGATCATGGCTTTTAAATTTAGGGAAGATTTCCCTCGCTAAAGATATTTCTATTTTCGGTGTGTGTAATCGCCACCAGATTTGTGCATCCCTTGATGCACACCCTGAGACTATTTATCTTGTTTATATGTTTGAGTGGCTGTGGGGGGATGTCACGCGGCTTGGCATAAATGAATTGAAGCCGCGGAAAATTGCTTACACACCAGAAGAAGTTAAGGCTGAGATCTATAAAACTACGATAGATTACGCGCTTCAAGGCATTGACCCCTATGGAAAACAGGCGCAACTCATCGTTAGGCAGGGGGAACAAGGCTTGAGCGAGGTGCAAACCGCTGTCCGTTATCTTATTTACAGGTTTTTTAAAAGGGATAAATTTGAGGATTTCCTTTCCGGGATAACACAATTAGAATTGATTCCGCTGAAAGTCGATACTTTTTTAGAGAAAGCATAGGAGATAGTGATTATGATAGCCTATCTTACCCAATTCTTGGAGAAGATAAACAGAAGACTTATTAATAGGAATGCAGGAAATAGTAGCATATTGAGCTTATGTTATTTTTATTGGCGAGATAAAACGAGGATAAGAGAATTATTACGAAATGAAAATAATTCTTTAGTAAGTGTTTGGGATTTTCATGCATCGCCCTACGCCCTTGGAGATATCTTAACATGGAATATGCGATTATGTGTTGAGGCAATTTCTCGAGGCAAGACTGCTGTCGACATCTGTATTTTAGCGGATCAAACCACCCCAAATAACAGAAACCAAGGTTGTATAAACAGTTTCAATTATCAAAAGTTTTTGCTTGAGATACTACCTGTTTTTTTTGTTAATCCTTTTTTTGTTAATCCAATGGGCAGAAATATTTACCTGTATGCAAAGCGAGAGCATCTTGAGTCTTATTATATTAAAAAACTTTTGTGTCAACATGCGATCAGTCCTGATATCTCTGGCTATACTTCTGATTATATTAAATCACTTGCAAATTACGCCTCTCACGATATCATTAACAATTTCTATTTTAAAAATGGATATATTCCTTTGTTATCACCGCCAAAAGGCTTAGATATCTGGGCAGAAAACTTTCTTAAAAGCTATAATCCAGGGAAATTTTTTGTTTGTGTGCATATACGTCAAAGACGTCGTGATAGCACAAACAAGAGGAGATATGAATGATGGCCAAGAGTAACAGCATACTTTCCGTTATTATGTCCAATTATAACCATTCTCGCTATATTGGTGAAGCCTTACAGGCCATACTGAGTCAGTCATACAGACCAATGGAAGTCATAGTGGTTGATGATGCCTCGACTGACAACAGTGTTGAGGTCATCCAGAAATTCGCCGACCGGGACACGATTATCCACTTTATAAGAAATAAAAAAAACATGGGTGCGATTTACGATATCCATAAACTTCTGAAACTTGCCAAGGGGGATTACATATACGCTGCTGCCGCAGATGATTGGATTCTTCCTGGTTTTTTTGAAAAAGCAATGAATGTAGCCTTACAGTATCCCCAAGCAGGGATTATTTTCGGTCAAATGCTTATATTCAATGCTGAGGGGGGGGGAATAGGCTTTGAAGAAGTACCTAATTGGAAGGAAACTAAATATGTATCTCCCACAACTTTTCTTCGAGAATATTGGGATAGAATAAGTTTTAGTTCGCAAGAAAGGAAAGAAGCCGTTGCAAGAATACAGGGTATTAGTATGGGAGAACTAGAGCAATGGCGTCAAGATACCCGCCGTAAGCTGGGCGTAAATGTTGTGTCATGAAAACCAGAGCCGCAGTATTGTATGAGTTGAATAAACCTTTAAAGATTGAAGAATTGTCAATTCCGGATCTTAAAGAAGGCCAGGTTTTGGTAAAAATTGCCTATAGTGGTGTTTGCCGTTCTCAATTGAATGAAATTAAGGGACTAAAAGGTGAAGATAAATATCTCCCTCATACGCTTGGTCATGAGGGATCGGGTATCGTCGAAACAGTTGGACCAGGGGTAGAGAAGGTCAAGCCAGGTGACTATATTGTTCTTACATGGATCAAGGGTGATGGATTGGACGTTTCATCAACTACTTATCAGAGTAACAATGGAGCAATTATTAATTCCGGAGCGATTTCCACCTTTATGGAATACGCGATTATATCTGAGAACCGTCTTGTTGCAATCCCAAAGCAAATGCCACTTCGTGAAGCATCACTACTTGGATGTGCTGTCCCAACAGGTGCCGGAATAGTAATGAATACAGCTCAGGTTCGACAGGGCAGCAGTGTAGCCGTGTTTGGTATTGGCGGTATTGGTCTCAGTGCCGTTATGGCCTCCAGTTCTATAAATGTAGCGACTATCATTGCTATTGACATAATTGAGCATAAACTTGAGCAAGCCCGTCAGCTTGGCGCCACACACCTGATTAACGCCAGCCAACAAGATCCGATGGCAATTATCCTGGAAATTACTGGCGGGCGTGGCGTGGATTATGCGATCGAGGCTGCTGGGCAGCGCGAGACGATGGAAACTGCCTTCCAGGCGGTGCACGACAACGGTGGATTGTGTGTGCTGGCCGGCAACCTGCCACACGGTGAGCGCATCTCACTCGACCCGTTTGATCTGATCAGAGGCAAACTGATTGTCGGGACCTGGGGGGGGGGTGAAACCCAGCCTGATAAAGATGTCCCCATGTATGTGGACCTATATTTATCTGGGAAGTTGAAACTGGACAGGCTAATTACCCACACCTATAGCCTGGGCGATATTAACCAGGCATTGGAAGACATGGAGCATGGCAAAGTCGGCCGGACACTGATTGATATGGGTGTGCATCGGAGCAAAGGAGAATCATGACCACAAGTAAAAACGTCCCGCAGTGGGAACACTACCTATCTTCTCGCTTCCTGGCTCTGGTAAGGTTCGGGAGAAAGGGCATCGTATGGTGCTTGAGAACAGGAATTTATAGACTTTTCCAACGCATCTTCGGGCGAATATATACTTGTTTACTCTCGGTTCTCTCCTATGAGTTGTATCTGATGGACGTCAAATTCCTACCAATACGTATCGACCGTATCGGTCACTTGGCCGTTGAACCTGACTGCTACTTAAAAGAAGGCATTTTAGGTCTGCGTCCGTCTTATTTTGAAATAGTATTGGCGCCCACTCATCAAGTGGCAAATAAACATTTGTTGGACTATTGGCGCCAGCACCTTCGAATTGTCACTTCACCTATTCTCTGTTCCTTTTTATATCCACTATCCCAACAGAATACCTTGAAATATGATACTTACCGCTTTGCATCGGTTATTAACGAAACTGCTCACGCATTCACCATACAAACAAAGTATGATGGTAAACCCCCACTTTTAACTTTGCGAGAATCGGACCGTCAACGCGGTTGGGATTGCTTGCAGAAGATTGGCATACCTGAGGGTACATGGTTCGTATGCGTTCATTCCAGGGACGAAGGCTATGTACCCGGCGAAGGCCAGACCTATCGTAACGCCAATATTAATAACTACCTTCTTGCCATGGAAGCTATTGTAGAACGTGGGGGATGGTGTATTCACATGGGAGACCTGACGATAAAATCACTCCCATCAATGGAACATGTCATTGACTATGCGCATCTCAGTATCAAGAGTGACTGGATGGATGTCTTTCTCTGCGCAAGTTGCAAGTTCTTTCTTGGGAGTGAGTCTGGCCTAGTTGCGTTAGCTGACGTCTTTGGTGTTTCTGCTGGGATAGCGAATCGTGCTCCAATGTCAGTGGTATTTCCTTGTAGTTCTTCTAGTGTAGGGATACCTAAGTTAATATGGTCTCTCAGAGAGGAACGATACCTAAGCTTCAAGGAAGTTTTCAGTTCTCCAATAGGCAATTTTCGTTTTGACTACTTGTATTCGGAAGCTGAGGTGCAAACAGTGGAGAATTCCCCCGAGGATATCAGGGACCTTGTTTTAGAAATGCTCGAGAGAACGGAAGGTACTGTGACATACACCGCTGAGGACGAACGTCTACAGGAGCGATTTATATCACTTCTTAAGCCGGGCCACTATTCTTACGGAGCAAGTTCGCGGGTCGGCCGAGATTTTCTGCGCAAATACGCGCGAGGAGAAAATTAGCAGACCTGACTTGATTAAATTAGGTATGATCCCTGTGCCCGAAAATGAGCCATTGTTTCTGGTTGGGGATAATAGCCGCTTGAAAAATGAAGTTGGCTGGACTCCGAAATATGATCTTGACAAGGGCTTGGATGAGGGTATAAACTGGTGGAGAGGTGTATTGAAGCAGAATATCGTATGAGTTTAATCCGGGGAGGTTTAATGTCTTTGTCAGAGATAGGCGTATTTCATCTTGTCAGGAAAGGTAATGGAATAAAGCCTTTGAATCGCTTCCTTGATTTATATGCCGCCAATCCGGGAGACGTTGAACATGATTTAATTATTATATTCAAGGGATTTTCACCTGATGATCAGGAATTAAAAGATTGTAAGCAAATATTGAAAGGTTTTTCATATAAAGAAATATTCATAGATGATACGGGTTTCGATATAGGCGCGTATTTCAAAGCATATAAAGAATTTGCTCATTCATATTCTTATTTTTGCTTTCTCAACTCTTACAGTATTTTACTGGATAAAGAATGGCTCAAGAAAATGTATCACCATATTAAAACAGAAGGTATAGGGCTTGTGGGAGCGAGTGGATCTCATCAGAGCATATACTCCGTGGCGCTTAGAAAATTAAGACCTATCCTAAATGACAATTGTTTATCCAGGAAAAGAACATCGGATACAAAAAAGAAATCATCGGATTCCGGACAATTAGCGCCGTATGGCGTTTATTTCGATTCCTTTCCCAGTTATCATATCCGTACCAACGCTTTTATGGTATCGCATGAGGTTTTCAATAAAATCGAGAACCCTGAAATCAATAATAAAATGGATGTTTGGAGATTTGAAAGCGGCAAAAACAGCCTGACAAATCAAGTGTTAAACATGAATTTAGATGTGCTTGTGATCGGGAAAGATGGCGTGGCTTATAAGAAAGAGGACTGGCATAAAAGCAATACATTCTGGCATAATGATATGGGAAACTTGCTCGTCGCAGATAATCAAACGAATGGGTATTTATATGGTGATTCTGAAAGGAAGCAGTATCTATACAATCATGCATGGATGAATCCTCGACATTGGCCGAGTTTAAATGGAGATGTAATTCAAAATCCATGTCTTCGTTGTGGTTCGAAATCCATATTACTTTTCAAATCCATGGATTACAATAGAAGAGTCACCGAAGAAGAATTTGATTACTTTAAATGCTCATCATGTGATTTCATTTTCTTAGTCCCTATACCGGAAAATATTGGCAGATACTATCCTGAAAATTATTACTATATACCTTCATCTTTGGGAGAGCTTGCGGCTTCGGCTGAACAGTATGAAAAATATAAAATTAAGATTATTCAGCGTTTTGTTGAAAAGGGTAGATTGTTAGAAATTGGGACCGCAACCGGAGGCGCTCTTTATTTTGCCAAGCAAGCCGGTTTTGAAGTCGAAGCAATTGAGATGAATCACCGTTGTTGTGAGTTTCTATCAAATGTTATAGGAGTGAAGACATTTAAAAGTGACGACGCATGTGAGGTTTTCAAATCTTCAACGACGCAGTATGATGTTATTGCCTTATGGCATGTGATAGAACATTTGCCGGATTATTTAGAGGTTCTTGCCGCGGCAAATGAACATCTGTCTCCAGGAGGCATACTGGTAATTGCTGCACCGAATCCAGACTCATATCAATTTAAATTATTTAAGAAATTCTGGGCACATCTGGACACTCCACGCCATTTAGTGCTGATTCCTTTATCCATATTAAAGCAACAGATGGAATTATTAGGAATGAAGACAGAATGGTGTACAACTACTGATGACGGCGGTTTGATGTGGAATGCTTTCGGGTGGCAATGTAGTCTGAAAAATTTTCTGGGCAATTACATCAAAGACAATACCGATTTGTTAAAAACCAGCGCTCGTTTTGCTCCTTTTCTTGATAAAATGTTTAGAATATTCGAAAGAAATTGGGAAGAAGGTTGTGCCTATACTGTGGTATTTAGAAAGAGAAAGATATGATCAAATTTTCAGTGCTTCTGCCAACACGCGATCGTCTCCGATATCTGAAGTACGCAATTGAAACAGTAAGGAGGCAGAATTATGACAATTGGGAAATTATCATATCTGATAATTGTTCAGAGCAAGATATTACCGGGTATGCTCAATCTCTAAATGAACCGCGGATAACGTGCTATAGAACTGAAAAATTTATTCCTGTTACGGATAATTGGAATAATGTTCTGGAAAAAAGCACAGGCGATTATGTAATTATGCTTGGCGATGATGATTGCCTGATGAAAGGTTATTTTACGACCCTTAATCAATTGATTGAAGAATACTCCAATCCGGATCTTATTCATACGAACGCTTTTATGTATGCATATCCTGGCGCCATACCTAAATATCCTAATGGATTTTTGCAAATTTGGTCCTATGACATTTATAATTCTGACAAACCTTATTTGCTCGATAAAAAAAGGGCCATAAAGTTAGTTCAAAAGACCTTGGATTTCAGGGTAGGGTTTGGTTGGAATATGCAATTTTCACTGGTGAGCCGGAGTTTAATTAACGAATTGAAAAAATCAGGGCCATTTTATCAATCTCCATATCCTGATTACTACGCTACCAATCTTATATTTGTTAAAACAAAACAAATTTTGATTTGTCCCTATCCAATGGTGGCTATTGGGATTACACCAAAGTCATTCGGAGGGTTTTATTTTAGCGATCAAGAACAAAAGGGGATAGACCTTCTGAAAAATATGGTTCCAAAAAATTTTCAAAATTTGCAGGATATTGTGCTTCCCGGTGAACAACACAATACATCATGGTTGTTTGCAGTTGAAACTATCAAAAGAAATATTGGCGCTGAATATCCTGATTTGTGTGTCAACTATCGCCGTTATCGTTTTATACAAATTTTTTATCTTTATAAACGTTATTATATGGATAAACAGGTAGAAAAGTCTCAAATCCTTGAATTGCGAGAATTGATGAACTGGTCTGAAAAGTTATACAGTACAGGACTATGGTTTATTTTTAAGATGATAGAATTGTTAAAATATAATCATGATGCTATGGCGGTCAAGTTCCAATCCATCATTGGTCAATATCCTTTACATACAACTAAGTTATTATTGTGTGAAAATAACCATAAAAATATTTTGGAAGTATTTGAAAAAGAATCAGAGAAAATTGGCGGATCACTAAGCCAAGAAAGAAGTTAGTAGCCATGTCTCATTACAAGCCTTCTCTATCCATTCTTATATTGGCATATAATAACTGCATCTACACAAAGATGTGCCTGAATTTTTTACTACGATCGATCCCGGAGTGGGTAGAAGTGTTAGTTTTGAATAATGGTTCAACTGATGGCACTTTCGAATATTTGCGCACCATTAACGATGCTCGGGTGCGTATTTTTAGGCTTGAAAAGAATGTTGGCGTATCACGCGGCTATAACTACCTACGGACTTACATAAGCATTACATCTCGCTGGATAGTATTTCTAAACAACGATATCCTCGTGGAAAATGAGTGGTGTGAACAACTTGTCAGCGAAGTTGAAACGGACCGGTCTATCGGGATAGTAGGATGTAAGCTCATCTATCCACAAACCAACCAAATTCAGCATGCCGGTGTATTATTTATGCTCTTGGAAGACAAGAAAGAAATTAGACCTTTCCACTTTGCGTTCCATGAGGACCCGTATTCTTTCTTGGTGAGTAAGCCGCGTGATTTTCCCGCTGTAACTGGTGCGTTGTTATTAACATCGGTGGAACTTTTTGACAGAGTTGGGGGATGGGATGAAGACTACTTCCTCGGTTGCGAAGATATCGACTTTTGCCTTAAGGTGCTTAGTCTGAGCAAACGGATCAGATATCTACCTGTGCCGTCAGCCTACCATTTTCATGAGGTAACAGTAGGGCAAAGGCCTTCAACAAATAAAAGTCGAAATTTAGCCATCTTTAACAAAAAGTGGGCAGAAAGAGTGCTTCGAGAATGGCCACACTTTGTCCAACATTCCTATTGGTCGCCCCAATCCCGCATCCAGTCGCTCCAATCCCTCATCGAAGAAGATAAAAAACGTGCTGTAGTTTTTGGCACCGGCTCGTATGCGAAATACTGTATCAAAACGATTTGTGATTTAGGTTTCAAGGTAGTTGCCTTTGTAGATAATGATTCAAGAAAGTGGGGTAAGAAATTTCTCAATAAGTTAATCTGCTCGCCGCAGCAGATTCTTGAGGTACAACCTGATGTGGTAATTATTGCTTCATCGAACTATAAATCCATTCAGGAGCAACTATTGTTGTTTGTGGGAGACCAGGTTGAGATTAGAAATATTTGATCTCCAGATTCCTGTAATAAATATTAGCGCAAGAATGTAATATTTAACTAAAAGGATAGTGCATGAAAACTGTAATCCTATGTGGTGGTCTTGGAACTCGTCTTCGGGAAGAAACAGAATTTCGCCCAAAGCCTATGGTGGAAATAGGAGACAAACCCATCCTTTGGCACATCATGAAAAATTATGCCCATTATGGCTTTAAAGAATTTATTCTCTGCCTGGGATATAAGGGTGAAATGATAAAGGGATATTTTTATAATTACGAAGCCTTAAATAATGATTTTACAATAGAACTTGGTGATAACAAAAATATAGAGATACATAGAAGTCATAGCGAAAAAGACTGGACTGTTACTTTAGCTAATACTGGAGATAAAGCACTAAAAGGCGCCAGATTAAAACGGATAGAAAAATATATCGATGACGATCAATTCATGATGACTTATGGAGACGGTGTAGCAAATATAGATATTAATGCTCTTTTGACCTTTCATCAGAGCCATGGAAAATTGGCAAATGTGACTGGGATCAATCCTGCTTCACGATTTGGTGAATTAAAGATTAGAGGTGATCGGGTTGAAAGTTTCACCGAAAAGCCAAAAGAGAGCCACGGTCTAATTAATGGTGGATTCTTCGTTTTTAATAAAGGGATATTCGATTATTTATCCGATGACGATAACTGCGATCTGGAAATTGGTGCCCTGGAACAGATAGCAAGAGATGGTCAATTTATGGTTTACAAGCACAAAGAGTTCTGGACATGTATGGATACTTTAAGAGATATGGAGTATTTGAATAAATTGTGGGATGAAAAAAAGGCTCCCTGGAGAATTTGGTGATGAGGAAAGAACTTTTTAATAATATCTATAACGGGAAGAGAGTCTTAGTAACTGGAGATACTGGATTTAAAGGCTCCTGGTTTGTTATATGGCTGCTGAATCTTGGAGCAGATGTTATTGGTTACGCACTTGAACCAAAAACTGAAAACGATAATTATCTCATCTGTGGATTAGATAAAAAGATAACTCACATTTATGAGAATATAAGAGATTACCAAGCATTGTTAAAGGTCTTTTCAAAATATGAGCCGGAAATGGCATTTCATTTTGCCGCTCAGCCTTTAGTCTTAGAATCATACAAAGACCCTCTTTATACTTATAGCACTAATATTATGGGGGCGGTAAATTTCTTTGAGGCTGCAAGACTTACCCCATCCGTGAAAGTAGCAATTAATGTAACAAGTGATAAGTGTTATGAGAATCAGGAGTGGATATATCCTTATCGGGAAATAGATCCAATGGGCGGAAAAGATCCTTACAGTGCCTCAAAAGGGGCATCTGAAATAATTACCTCCTCATATTTACATTCTTTTTTCAATCAAGACCATACGGCTAATATTGCCTCTGTAAGGGCAGGAAATGTGCTTGGCGGGGGAGACTGGGCAGATTACCGAATTTTGCCTGATTGCATACGAGCGCTATCTGCCAATGAATCCATTATTGTCAGGAATCCTAAGGCTATTCGACCATGGCAGCATGTTTTAGAACCCTTAAGTGGATACTTAACCCTTGGTTCACTTTTATATACAGATGGTAAAAAATACTCTGGTGCCTGGAATTTTGGACCTTTGTCAAAAAATATGGTCTCTGTCCAACAACTTGTTGAGGAAACGATTAAACAATGGGGTGATGGTAGATACATTATTAAAGATGAGAGAGAAACTAATCTTGAGGCAAATCTTTTGCAACTTGACATATCGAAAGCGATTAATAAGTTAAATTGGTTTCCAGTATTGGACTTCAGGCAAACCATAGGATTCTCAATAGATGAATATAAGATTGATAATTTGTCAAGTGAAGAGGTCTTTAATCAAAGAATTGATCATATTAATAAATATACCGAGCTGAGACACAAGCTCAAAGAGGAAGAATATGGCTAAATGCAGAATATGTAATAATGAATTGGGAAAGCCTTTCGTATCTCTGGGCAATTCTCCACTTTCAAATTCATATCTTACGGAAGATGAATTGCACAAAATGGAGTCCTATTATCCATTGGATATATATGTCTGCGCAAAATGCTATTTGGTTCAACTAGAAGAGATTGTGTCTGCAAAAAATATTTTCTCATCGGACTATCCCTATTTTTCCTCATATTCAGATAGTTGGCTTAAGCACTGTAAAGAGTATACTGAAATGATGATTGGCCGATTTGGTCTTAACAAAGACTCTTTTGTAATTGAAATCGGAAGCAATGATGGTTACTTGCTCCAATATTTCAAAGAATACGACATCCCTATTTTAGGTATAGAACCAGCAGTAAATGTTGCAGAGGCGGCAAAGAAAATTGGCATTCCTACAGATATCGCTTTTCTTGACACATCATATGCCAAGAGAATGGTAAAGGATAGGAAATTAGCTGACCTTATTATTGGCAATAATGTTCTTGCTCACAATCCCAATCTAAATGATTTCGTGGAAGGCTTGAAAATTGCCTTAAAGTCTAATGGTGTTATTACTATGGAATTCCCACACTTGCTCAAGCTTATGGACGAGAATCAGTTTGACACAATATACCATGAGCATTTTTCGTACTTCTCTTTTCATACCGTTCAGAAATTGTTTGCTTCTCATGACCTTGAACTTTTCGATGTTGAGAAAATTCCAACACATGGTGGTTCTCTCCGTATCTATGGAAAACATAGGGATGACAAGTCAAAAATGATTTCGGATCGTGTGGAGGGTTTATTAAAAAAAGAAGAACTTGCTGGTTTGTTAAGTTTAAAAACATATTCCAGTTTTGCGGAGAAAGTGGAATCGACAAAAAGAGAATTGCTTCAGTTCTTAATTCAAGTAAAAAATGAGAGAAAGAGGGTAATCGGTTATGGAGCTCCAGCCAAAGGGAACACCCTTCTAAATTACTGCGGCATAAGGACCGATTTTCTTGATTATACAGTAGATCGTAATCCAGACAAACAGAATAAATATCTTCCTGGCACACATATTCCCATCAAACCTCCTGATAAGATAAAAGAGGATAAACCTGAATATGTTTTAATCCTCCCCTGGAATATCAAGGATGAGATTATGGAGCAAATGAGCTTTATTCGTGACTGGGGAGGAAAGTTTGTAATTCCTATTCCAGAAGTTGAGGTGTTGTGAATGATCTTTGCCGAAACTAAGTTAAAAGGGGCATTTATAATAGAGCTTGAAAAGGTTGAAGATGAGCGCGGTTTTTTTGTGCGTACTTTCTGCCAGAAGGAGTTTGAAAAACATAGTCTAAATCCTCGTATTGTCCAGTGCAATCTTTCCTTCAATAAAAAGAAGGGTGCGCTTCGTGGGATGCACTATCAGGTATCTCCTCATGAAGAAGCAAAACTGGTCAGTTGCATACAGGGAGCTATCTATGATGTAATTATCGACTTGCGACCTGATTCTCCTACTTATTGTCAATGGTTTGCTATAGAACTCACTGCTCGCTGCTCACTGCTCACTGCTCACTATAAGACGCTTTACATTCCAGAGGGCTTTGCTCATGGATTTCAAACATTAGAGGAAAACACAGTGGTTTTCTATCAGATGTCTTGGTTTTATCATCCAGAATGTGCAAAAGGGGTGAGATGGAACGATCCTGTTTTTGGGATTGAATGGCCAGATGATGTCCGGGCCATCTCAGATAGAGATCAGCAGTTTCCCAATTTTGTCCTATGAAAAGAGTTTTACTAACCGGGGCAACAGGATTTATTGGTCGATATTGCCTACCATTGCTATCAGCAAGAAGCTATGAAGTGTATGCTGTCTCTTCAAAGACACCGCTTAAAAATTCGTCAGATGTGCATTGGCATCAGGCTAATCTGCTGGATCAAAGACAGGTCTCTGACCTGATAGCAAAGGTGCAGCCAACCCATCTGTTACATCTTGCCTGGTTTACCAATCCAGGGGAATATTGGAGCTCGGTAGAGAACCTCCGTTGGGTTCAGGCAGGTCTTGATCTGCTGCTGGCCTTTGTGTTGCATGGAGGACAGCGGGCAGTATTTGCGGGCACCTGTGCTGAATATGACTGGAAATATGGATACTGTTCTGAACAGCTAACCCCACTTAAACCTGTGACTTTGTATGGAAGCTGCAAACATGCCTTGCAAGTGATGACAGATGCACTCACCAGGCAGAGCGGATTTAGTACAGCCTGGGGACGCATATTCTACCTCTATGGTCCACATGAACATCCGAATAGACTGATATCGTCAGTTATTCGTTCCATATTACAGGAGAAACCCGTCCGTTGTTCTCATGGCAATCAGATTCGCGACTTCCTATATGTTCAAGATGTGGCTGGCGCTTTTGTTACGCTCTTAGAAAGCGATGTGATTGGCCCAGTCAATATCGCTTCAGGACACCCTGTGACCTTAAGAGAAATTATTTTCAAGATTGCCGAAAAACTCAACCGAGAAGACCTAATTCATCTTGGTATGATACCTACTCCTGTAAATGATCCTCACCTTTTAGTTGCTGATACCAATCGACTATTTAATAAAGTTGGTTGGTTACCAAAGCACGACTTAGATCGTGGACTTGAGAAGACAATATTGTGGTGGTCAAATCAACTTGGATTGGTTAAATGAAAAATGAATATTCCTTACAACAAGGAGATTAAATCTGTCTAAAGAGAATTAATAGTAGGAGAGCAATAAATTTGAGACCTGGCAAGGAATTCATTTCAGGAAATATTAAAGAGATTCTCCTATCGTGACTTTACTAAACCATTACAAAAAATGGTTCGTAGCATCTTGAAATTATTGAAGAAAACAACCTAACTACTAACTACTTGTATATACTGAAAGAGATATTTGTTTTTAATTTTGCTTTATGTGCCTGCGGGGAAAGTTAACTTAAAAATCCTTGACATATTGAGAAGAGTGGGTCATAGAATCTTAGGCAATTTCCAATGTGAGAGTAATCCTATTCTTTGGGGGAGGTCAAATCAGACCGTGAATTATGACACGGTCTGATTTAGAGGAAGAGAATGGTCAGTATAGTCTTGCTCACCTATAATAAGTTGGAGCTTACCAGGGAGTGTATTGAGTCGGTTTATGAATTTACCGAATCCCTCCCGGTTTTGAACTTGTGGTTGTAGATAATGCCTCAACTGATGACACGTCAGGTTATCTTTCCAGACTAACCAGCCAACATAAAAATATTAAAGTCATTTATAATAATCAGAATGTGAGCTTTGCCGAGGGATGTAATCAAGGGGCAAGGATGGATAGGGGAGATTATCTATTGTTCCTGAATAATGATACCAGAGTTACTCAATGCTGGTTAGATGAAATGCTTTCGGTTTTTAAGGATGAAGAAAAAGTGGGAATAGTAGGGAGTAGATTACTCTATCCTGATGGAAGGCTCCAACATGGTGGAGTAGTGCTTACCCTTTGGGGTCAGTTACCACTCAATATAGATGTTAATTTAGAACCAGTGGTTCCAAGGGCCTTGGAGACGAGAGAAATCTTTGCGGTTACCGGGGCATGTATGTTAGTAAAGAAGGATCTTTTCTTTGATTGTGGTGGATTTGATGAAGAATATATCTATGGATATGAGAATATTGACTTATGTATGAAAGTTTCTCAGAGAAATTATAAAATATTTTGTGCCCCCTAAGAGCTTAGTTTGTCATTATACCTCAGCTACTCTCTCTAAAATTGAGAGTTTACAACTCAAAAATGGAGAGTTATTTAAGACTAAGTGGGAAAAAGTTTTAAAACCTATAGTTGAAGATTATATGGGGCAGTTGAAGAAAAAAGGTATAAGGAAGCTTTTGATATATGGAACAGGAAGGGGAGAGGAGATGCTCCATTCTGTGCTTAAGGAGAATAATTTTGAGGTTCTTGGTTTTATGGATAGCAATCCAAAGAAGTGGGGAGAGGTATTTTTGGATAAGAGGATATTCTCTTTTGCTGAAGCCAAGACCTGTAATAACAGTTTACGGGGATCAGTTGCTCCTGACAGCCAACCCCTGACCACTGCAAACTGTTATGATGCCATCCTCATTGCCTCCCAATTTATTGCTGAGATAAAAGATACCTTAAGGAAGAATGGTTTAACAGAGAATATCATTGCTCCCATCATCTTCTCTGTCAAATAATCACCTATTTTTTGGCACAATATTCTGGTTAATATTTTTCTTGATCATATAGGAAAATATAGTTTCTCGCAAAGCTCGCAAAGGCCGCAAAGGTTTAAATTTCAATTCTTTATCTTTGTAACACTTAGCGAACTTTGCGTCTTGGCGAGAGAATGAATTTCCTTGACAAGGATACTTAAGAAGAAGAGGAGGATGTGAATATAGATGAGCATAGAGGAATTATTTAAAAAACCAGAAGACCATCGGTTGGAATTCAAACGAGAGCTGACGGACCCAGCCTTCCTGGCTAAGGAGTTAGTTGCCTTCTCTAATACCAGGGGCGGGAAAATTGTCATTGGCCTTGATGATAAGACAAGGGAGATAGTCGGTGTAGATGTTACGCAGGACATAGAAGAGTATGTGATGAATGTTGCAAGCAATAATTGTCATCCTATAATTTCGCCTTTGGTTGAGTTTTACACTGTTAGAGGAAAGACTATTTGTCTTATTGAGATATTTCCTGGGAAATTGAAACCTTATTTTGTAACAAAAAAAGGTCCGGAGAAAGGTGTTTATATCCGCATCGGTTCAACTAACAGGGTTGCTGATGCAAGTTGGATAAATGAATTAAGCAGGCAGAGCAGAAATATCACCTATGACCGATTGGAGGTAGTAGAAGCCACAATTGATGATTTTGATTCAGAGAAGATAAATTTCTACCAGAGACGAAAGAATGAAAAATTGGGAATACCGATTGAGGAAATTGCTCCTGAGTATCTTGAGAAAATCGGCTTTTTGAAAAGGTTTAATGGCCGCAAGACACCGACCATCGGAGGACTCCTGCTAATGGGCAAGAACCCTCAGCAGATAACATCCCTTCCTCGAGCAGTGGTCAAGTGTGCCCGCTTTAAGGGGAAAGAGAAAGGGATCTTCATTGACCAAACAGTGATAGAAGGTTCTCTTTGCGAACAGATAGATAATACTGTTCGTTTTATTGCTAAAAACATTCGACTGGGAGGAGTCATTAAAGGATTATTGCGTCATGACATCTATGAGTATCCCATGGAAGTCTTCCGTGAGGCAATTACCAATGCTGTTGTCCACAGGGATTATTTTTTAGCCGACTCTAAGGCAATCTATATAGCCATATTCGATGACCGAATAGAGATAACAAGCCCAGGATTATTGCCCATTGGAGTAGAGATTGAGAATTTAGGTAAGCAGCAAAAGACAAGAAATCCTCTTATTGCCAGGATACTCTTTGAAATGGACTACTTTGATGAATGGGGCCAGGGTATCAACAAAATGAGACATCTTATGAAAGACGCCAAATTACCTGAGCCGGTCTTTGAAGAAATAAGTGATGAATTTAAGGTAACCTTATTTGGGCCTGGTGAGGATTTTTTAAGAGAAAGAAAAATTGGTGAGAAGAGGTAGCAATAAAAAAAGGGTGAAAAATGCGGTCATACTTTATAGAAATTTTTTACGCTGGAGCCCATTTTCATCTGGGTGAGATTTATCAAAGACAAAGTAAATTGGATAAAGCAAGAGTTGAATTTAAAGAATGTTTAAAATTAAATCCAAGCCATAATACAGGGTGAGAAATGACAATGTGACATCTACCATAAGAGAACGACAATTAGTTAATCATACATATATTTATAATAAATATACTTATCTTACGAAAGACAAGCCGGAGATTAGAAAATATCAAAAATTACAGCTTATAAAGATGGAAGCAGCAAAGGCTCAACTTGAAGGAGATTATAATTTGGCGATAGAAAAATATAAGGAGATTATTGCCTTATCTTCTAAATGTACCTTTCCCCACCATGACGATTTAAAGTCCGAATCAATTTTTAACTTAGGAGCAATTTATTCCCAACAGGGTAAATTCAAAGAGGAGGCAGAAGAAGCACTAAAGAAGGCCTTATCCTTAGACCCATCTGATAAGAATATAATAGCTTCAATCTATTATGCACTTGGCTCGAATTATGAAAGGCAAGGCAGGTTGAATGAAGCAATAGAAAGATTTATTATGTTGTAAATAATGGACCTCTATTTATTATATTTGCCGGTGGTGCTCATTTTCATTTAGGCTGTATTTATAAAGAGCTTAAAAAGGAGAAAGAGGCAAAACACCACTTCAAGGAATGCCTTAAGGTTATTCCAGAGCATAGAAAGTCAAGAGAGTCTCTTCTTAAGGTATTCGTCAATGGATAATCTTAAAATTAGGAGGTAGAAATGCAAGAGAGGATGACAAATTTTGAGCAAGTTGTGAATTTAGCTCGGCGGTTGTCACCACTTGATAAGCTGCGGGTGATTGAATCTCTCGTTCCCGATCTAGAAGCACCTCTTCAGTCCCCGATGAAGCTACGGCGGCGTTCGTTGCGAGGATTATTAAAGGGGTGCTCAATCAGTGCAGAAGAGATTGACCAGGTCCGTCAAGAGATATGGGGCAACTTTCCCCGGGAGGATCTCTGATGCCTAATGCCGTAAGTGACACCATGCTCTTATCTGGTATTTACAGGATGATACTCGTCTGTCATCAGCTGCGGCACAGTGGTTTGCTGACTGTGAGAATGTGGAGGTCGTATTTATGTCCCATCCATTTGTGTGGTAGAGATTATCTATCTCTCTGAGAAAGGACGCATATCAGCCGATACATTATCTTTATTTATTTCAGAGATCAGTGCCCCAGATACTGTCTTGGAAGTCGTTGGACTGAGTTTACCTGTTGTCTTGAAAATTAAAGATCTCTCTTCGGGCTGTTGTTCCCGACATGCCTGATCGTATCATTGGAGCTACTGCTTTGGATTTAGGTTTACCTTTGATCTCTCGGGACAAGAAAATTAGGCTTTCCAGTGTCCAAATTATTTGGTAGAAACGACTGAAATTTGATGGATACAGCCAACAGGTATTTAAATCATTTAATCAGCATGGAGATAGTCAAGAGAGAAGGTATTGGCCGAGGGGTTTGTTACCGCTTGAGATAATAAAGTTTGCGTCAGATTTGCGTCAGATTTGCGTCAGGAATAAGATGCTGAATTGGCCCGTAAGGATTAGAGCATCTACTTTGGGATGCATTTATAAAGTTTTGCAATCTATAGATTATGTAGATTAACCATATCGCAAGAGGCATAAGAATGGATTTTGATATCTATGTAAGAACACTAACAGATAAGAGTGGGTTAGAAATTGGCGGTCCAAGTTCACTCTTTCAAGATGAGAATATCCTGCCTATTTATCCACATATCAAGAGTCTTGATAATTGCAACTTTTCAGCCCAAACAGTCTGGGAAGGCAGCCTTAGAAAAGGTTACAATTTCAAATACGATGAGTCAAAATCCTGCGGCTATTCATCGAAATTTTGGAGAAGAAGATAAGGCAAAGCAGCACTTTGAGGAGTGCTTAAGAATTATCCCAGACCACAGGAAGGCAAAGGAGAATTTGGCAAAACTTTTGGATAAACTTTAAACTTGACTATTGTTTTATTCTACGATATTTTAAAGATGAAAGAAGATAATGTAAGAAATGGAGGATTAATGTATGATAAAAACAGTAACTGCAAAACTAAGTAGTCGATATCAGATGGTACTTCCCAAAGAAATTAGGGATGTTTTAGGGGTCAAGCCAGGAGAGACAGTTCTTTTGGTGCTTGAGAATGGTGAGGTGAGACTTTTTTCTAAACCCAGAGACTATGCTGAATACACCTATGGATTAGGCAAGGAGATTTGGAAAACACTTGGCGGAGGAGAGAAATTTCATTTGGAGGAACAAAAAGCATGGGAGTAAAGGAGTTCTCCCTTAAATTAGCGGACTATCAGGTTATTGGTCTTGATACTATGGGATTCATCTATCATTTTGAGAAGAATCCAACTTTTGGCCCACTGACCAGAACTTTTTTTCAACATCTTCAGGAAGGGGAAGGGAAAAGTCAAGGGATAATCTCGGTTTTGGTTGTAGGTGAGGTCTTAACAGGTGCAAAAAAGGTAGGCAATGACCAGATGATTTTAGTTTATCGGCATATCTTTAGCACCTTCCCCAATCTGACTGTAGCCGATATAACTACAGAGACTATGGAAATAATGTCAGACCTTAGGGCCAAATACGGGCTTCGTACTCCTGATACCATTCATTTAGCCACAGCTCTTCTTAATAAGGCTGAAGGATTTCTTACCAATGATAAGCAACTAAGACAGGTTGATGAACTCGATGTCATAATTTGGGAAGACTATACACCTATTTGAGAAAATG
>Ga0180007_10001098_pt1 | contig 38741 bp, 53 predicted proteins | sample MM_PC_MetaG_FD_121122 | JGI IMG/M metagenome (GOLD analysis project Ga0180007, IMG submission 121122) | Groundwater microbial communities from the Aspo Hard Rock Laboratory (HRL) deep subsurface site, Sweden - MM_PC_MetaG | ecosystem: Environmental > Aquatic > Deep subsurface > Groundwater... | reverse complement strand
CATTTAGAAAGTAGAGTTAAGGATCATAAGCAAAAGACAGGTGATAGTTTTACCGCAAAATACAATATTAACAAGTTAGTCTACTATGAAGAGTATGATTACGTTTATGATGCAATTGATAGAGAAAAACAACTGAAAAGATGGACGCGAAAGAAAAAGGTTGATTTGATAAAGTCTGTTAATCCCAAATTTGAAGATTTATCCCAAGATTGGGAGTTGTGAGATTCTCCGCCAGAGGCGGATCTGCCTATGGCATGACTCGGCAAGCTCGGAATGACAAAAGGGGACGGTGCATATGTTAACAACGTTTTATGCAACTAACAAAATCAAAAATTTTTCTTGCGGTTCTTATCGCATTTATAATCGGCGTTGCAATACGTTCTTTTTTTGTTGTGGATCAGTTTTATGTGTTTTGTATAATGATTTTTGGAATATTACTTTTGATCATTTCGAAAAAAACTAGAATAATCGGATTGTTAATTGTAATAACGGCATTAGGAATTTTTCGATATGAGTTATCTTTGCCTAAATCAGTGATTACTTATGATCAAAAAAGTACTTTTGTCGGTACAATCATAAAGGAACCAGACGAACGAATTAGTAATATAAAATATACAGTCAAAAGGTCAGATCAAAATAGCATTGTATTGATCACAATCGGTCTTTATCCACGCTATGATTATGGAGATGAACTTGAAGTTACCTGCAAACTTCAACAGCCAGAAAACTTCGAAGGTTTTGCATACGACAGATATCTAGCTCGTTATGATATATATTCCGTTTGTTATTTCCCGAAGATAAAGTTGATAGAAAAAGATCAGGGAAGTTTTGTGATGTCAAAGATGTTAAGTGTTAAGTCAAAATTAAAAACTCAAATAAACAAGAACCTGCAAGAACCACAAGCAAGTCTTTTTAGCGCCATCATACTTGGATCAAGGCGAGGCATACCACAAGAGCTTTATGATAAATTTGCATCAGCCGGAGCAGCGCATTTAATTGCAATTTCGGGTCTGCATATCACGATTATTACAGCAATCTTAATGTCAATATTAAGTAACTTATATATATCGAGAAAAAACTCTTTTTATTTAATCACTTTAATGCTAATAGTCTATTTAGTTATAATTGGTTTTCCCGCGTCTGCAATGCGTGCTTCAATTATGGCGTGGATGATGCTTTTAGCATATCAGCTTGGAAGATTAAACACATCAGCACGCGCGTTGGTTTTTGTAGCTACGGTGATGGTGTTGATCAATCCTAAGATACTGAGAGATGATATTGGCTTTCAACTTTCATTTTTAGCAGTTTTGGGAATTATTTATTTTTCACCATATTTTGATAAATGGCTTGAAAAATTACCAAAGATTTTGGGAATTAAGTCAATTTTAATTATGACATTTGCCGCACAAGTTATGACATTACCAGTAGTGTTATATAATTTCGGTCGACTTTCGATTATTTCGCCAGTTACGAATATTTTATTATTGCCTGTTTTGCCATATCTAATGATAATCTCCTTCATTACTCTCATCACTTCATTATTATTATCAACTTTATTGCTCTATAACTTTATCGCTGTATCGCTAAACTTACTCTGGTCACTTCCGTGGTTGTTTCTGACTTATATTATAAAGGTTATTGATTTACTAGCAAAAGTCCCGTTAGCTTCTGTAGATTTTAAAATTTCTGGGGTGGTGGTAATTGCGTTGTTTCTAATGATTGGATTATTTTTAAATAAAAGAAGGCCCAAGACAATGCTCAGGCCAGGGTGATACGAAGAAGATGTTTGCGGTTTTTCAAATGTCGAATGTCGCTAAGGGTTTTTCATGTGGTTGTGCCGCGTTGAGAGTATTTGGAAATTCATTGAAACTCTCAGCCTCCTCAAGAGTAAAATACCTGATTTTTCCATCCTCGTAGTCCACTCTTAATTTGGTGGCAATCATATTATGATATTTGAGATAAACCCACCACGCTTTTATCCATCTTATAAATCGCATATTCTCACCCCCCTTCTATAATTAATTATATATGCTAACTAACATATGTCAAATGTTAAAAAGAAAATTGGAATTATCCTGTTTGCGCTACTGAGCCTATGTTTGGTCATAGGTTGTATTTATTATGATCAAAGTCAGTCAACTGATAACTTGGAAGTTATTTTTTTTGATGTCGGGCAAGGTGATTCAATATTTATAGAAACACCAAACAAATTTCAAATTCTTATTGATGGGGGAGATGACAATCAAGTTATTTATAAACTTGGGAAGTACATGCCATTTTATGATCGTACAATTGACTTAGTCGTTGTGAGTCATCCCCACGACGATCACGTAATGGGTTTTGCTGAAGTACTAAAAAGATACGAAGTAGAAAAAATACTAATCACGGGAGTAGATTATTACACGCCAGCTTATGCAGCCTTTTTGGACGAAGCAAAAAAACAAAATATCAGTATAGATATTGCTACGCAAGATTGGGAATTAGATCTTGGAGATAATCAACGCTTGGATGTCATATACCCATTTGAAAGTATTGAAGGTGTAAAGTTTGAAAATCTAAATAATTCTTCAATAGTCATGCAGTTAACATTTAACGAAATCAATTTTTTATTCACTGGTGATGCAGAAACAGAAGAAGAACATGTAATTTTGTCAGCTGGCATAGATTTGCAGTCAGAAGTTTTGAAAGCAGGACATCATGGTAGTGATACCTCATCTTCAAAAGAGTTTTTAGAAGCAGTCAATCCACAACAAGTTGTCATTTCAGTCGGAGAGGATAATAGTTTTGGCCATCCTTCTTTAAGAACTATCAATCGTATGAAGAGGATGGATATAAATACATTCAGAACTGATCAAATAAGTGATATTGTTTTAATTACTGATGGTGTGGAAGTCTCAATTAATTATTAACAAACGTTTTACCTCACCCCCGCCTTCGTTGGACACTTCGGCGGGCATGCTTGTTCCCTCTCCCAGACGGGAGAGGGAGACGTACTATGAAAGATAATCGTTGATGTACATCAGACGTACATAGCACGTTTTCCTCTCCGATTCGGAGAGGAGACAGAGGTGAGGTAACTAACATATAAATGAAAAGACACATTACAAGAAGACTGCGTAGACAACAAACTTCACATGAGAGAAAATTTTGGAGTATAGTTAGAAATCGACAAGTATGTGGTTTAAAGTTTAGACGTCAATTTTAAATAAGTGGGTATGTAGTAGATTTTGTGTGTTTGGAAAAGAAATTAGTAATTGAAATTGACGGAGGACATCATAATGAACCAGAACAGATTCATAAGGATTTAATTAGACAAAAGTTTATTGAGAGCCAGGGGTATAAGGTGCTTAGGTTTTGGAATAATGAAATTTACGAAAACTTAGATGGTGTGATTGAGAAGATATTAGACTCTATTGAGTAAAATTTATAATATTGATATAATAAAATTATCACATTAATCAAACAATATGGCAAAAGTATTACTTATAGAAGACGACCCAACTTTAGTGGATATGTACAAGCTAAAATTTACTGAGCAAAAATTTGAGTTGGTTGTCACAGAAAAGGGAGGGGAAGGATTAGAATTAGCAAAAAAAGAAAAATTTGATATTATCTTGCTTGATATTATGCTGCCAGAAATCGACGGTTTTTCAATTCTAAAGGAACTAAAAGCTTCACCAGATACAAAAGATATTCCAGTAATATTACTTACAAACTTAGCACAAGAAACAGACAAAGAAAAAGGAATTAAGATGGGAGCAGTTGATTATTTAGTTAAAGCAAATCATACCCCAACCCAAGTGGTTGACAAAGTCAGGAAAATCCTACATACTTAGTGAAATCTAATTATTAGAATAATAACATGGCAGAAATACATAAAGAGAGAACAATAGTATTAATAAAACCCGACGGAGTAAAGCGTGCACTTGTTGGTGATGTTTTATCTCGTTTTGAAAAAATGGGCTTAAAAATTATTGGTCTAAAAATGGTATGGGCAGATAAAACTTTAGCTAAACAACATTATCCTGAAAGCAGAACAGAGCTCATGAAAGCAATTGGAGAAAAAACTTTAAAAACTTACGAAAAATACGGACGAGATCCAAAAGAAGAGTTTGGTAATAAGTCTGCAGAAGAAATCGGCAAGATGGTCAATAAATGGAATACAGAGTTTATTACTTCTGGTCCAGTTGTTGCAATTTTACTCGAAGGTGTTCACGCCATAGATAATGTTAGAATGATTGCAGGCAACACTTTGCCAGTGTTTGCAGATCCAGGAACAGTTCGAGGTGATTATTCAATTGATTCGCCAGCACTAGCAAATATAAGAAATCGAGCAGTACATAACATAATGCATGCATCTGGTAACGAAGAAGAAGCAAAATACGAAGAACAGCTTTGGTTTAAAAAGGCAGATATTGTCGATAACTACAACAGAGTAGATGAAGAGGTGATGTTTGGGTAGTAGTTTGAGTAATTGTAGTTATTATAGAGATTAGAGCTGATTAGAGTAAGTAATTATTTAGAAAATTATAATTGTCTTAATATCTATAATCACATACCTCGCACTTGACACGATTTTCAACATACGATATTATACTTAAAACTATGATAAAAATAACTTCCACAATAATTATCGAAATTATTATTAGCCAGCCTTTGGGTGGAAGTTTACTTCGTGTTTAGCTAAAATAACAAGATAAATACTAAGAAGCCTTCCACTGGGAAGGCATTTTTGATTGTCGAAAATGGCAAGAAATCATTTAAAGATCCAAAATGGAGGGAAACGATGTCAAGTTATAATAGTTGTGGCTACAGTGTTTTTGTGCATAATGGAGGGGGGCACTGGGAAAGATTAAATGGACATGACATTTGTAGTGAAAGTGGAGCAAAAGTCCAACTTGTAAAGGTACAACTTGCCGTAGGGTCAGATAAACGTGTCGTAGTTGCCAGAATTAGGGGTAATGGAAAGTATGATCCACCGGAGAAAATACGTTCGGGTTTTTTCAAGAAAAGAGAGGTGACTATCATCGTAGATTCGGCAAATCTGGATTAATCCAGTAGCCAAGGCAAAATCAAAATGGGCGATTCGCTTGCGAACCGCCTTTTCTCTTTGCAAAAAATGATAGCTGTGTATGTGGAAAAATTTTAATTTCACTAAATTTAGGTAATAATAAAGCATTGACTTTTTTTTCGTAATGCTGTAAATTATAAATATCATATGAATAAAGTTTTATCTAACAATTTAGTCATCACAATCAGCCTAGTCGTATTGATACTAGTGGTATTGATATAAGGCTAGTTTTGGACTAAATTAAGATAAAACAAACAACAAATTAGACAAGTTCCAAAGCTAGCTTATAAAAAGGCTGGTTTTTTTAAAAGAAAATGTATAATTTACAATTAATTAAAATATTTGGATCACATGAAAATAGCTACAGAGCGCTCTGATCTGACAGTAGCTATTAGTTTCGCGAACATTTTCGCATTATGTTCATCGATACGTTTGATGATCCACGTTTGTCGGTTCAACAGTTTGTTGCCAGTAGTGGCCAGTAATTACTGGTAAGCGAACGGTTACTTGTCGCAACAGGTTAGTTGAACGTGGCATAGGGTGATAGCCAAGGTGGCCAATCGGCGCATTTTCTAACCAGGAAACACAACCTAATTTATCCCCATGGGGGATTAGGATGTGTAGCTCGCTGATGCGTTACAACCGAAAGATGTCGGGTTCGATTCCCAATCACCCACCAATGTTCCTTAGGAATTCGAGGGGAAAAGCGGCACAATGCTTCTTTTCTCCTCACCCTAAATTTATAACTATATTAAATAATGAAACCTTTCAGCCTAAAACTAAATCAGAACTTAAAAGCATTATTATTGTTGTTGCTACCTTTTGGTGGAAGGTTTACTTATGTCTAAGATTAAATAAAGATATTAAACAGAAGCTAGCCTTTCGCCAGTAGTGAAGGGCAGTTTTTATTTTATGTTCTTTTCATGGGAGGGGAACTAAGCAAGAAAGTTAAAACTTTCATAAGCCAACATAACGAATAGGAGAAGATAGAAATGCAAGAAAACATGATAATGATTGAATTCAACGACGTAACACTCAGAGAATCCGGGCAAGTTGAAGGTGGAGGAATGTCCGTGGAAGACCAGGAAGGATTAGTGGACCGTCTTATGCGAGTCGGTACAAGAAGAATCGAAATTGGTTTTCCTGGTAGTTCCGACGAGCAGTTGAAAAATTGTATTCGCATACGTAAGTTTGTTGATCAGTCAAACTGTGTCAGCGATAAACCTTTGTTGTCCGGATTGGCGCGCGGTGCAGAAATCGACATCGATGCGGTTAAAAAAGCTGGTTGTGACATTTGTCACATTGTTATACCTGTGAGTGACCAGTTGGTAATGGCACAGTTCAATTCAGTAAAATATGGCAATACTAAGGAAGGTAAACAGAACTTTCTTTTCGATTTGGCAGTTAAATGCATCAAGTATGCCAAACGGTTGGGCTTCAAACACATTGAATACTCGCCTGAGGATGCAGCACGTGCTAGTGACGTGGATTATCTATGTCGACTTATTAAGGGAGTCATCGATGCTGGTGCAACTGTTGTCAACATCCCCGACACTACAGGGCTTTGTATCGGAAACGAATTTGGTGATAGAATCGCCTATATTTTCGATAACGTGTCCAATATCGGGAAAGCTCAAGTATCGGTTCACTGTCACAACGACTCAGATCATTCCACTCATAATGCGCTCTGTGCAATACGCAACGGCGCAACAATAATCGAAGGTACCTTCTTCGGTTTAGGTGAGCGTAGTGGTATGACCAAGTTCGAGGCTATATTACTTAGCTTGTTTACACGACGTGATGTGTTTGCTAACTATGCAGTTTGCCTTGATGCATCAATGACTGTAGAAATAGTCAATTTCGTTGCTACTGCACTTGGGATGCAAGTTCCAAGGCATCACGTGGTTGCAGGTATTCAAAATATCGTGGTGAGCTCTGGTATGCATCAGGGTGTTGAGGCTGGAGCAGCTAAACAAGAGCAGGCAAGTCCTTACTACAGTTGGAAGCCAGACATGTTTGGCCATACTGGTGTCGAAGTCGTATTGAACCAAAGCTCCTCTAGAAAAGGATTAAGGTATCGCCTTGAACAATTAGGGTTCGACGTTACGAACGAACAACTCGACAGAATATACCAGAAAATGACCAAGCTTTCAGACGCCAGAGCCGGTGCAAGGGTAACTGACCACGAGTTGATCACTCTCGCACAGGATGTGGTTGAGAAAACTCCGTTTCGTATCGAGGTAGTACGGTGCCAGGCTATTGGTGGAAGAGGTACTATACCTAATGCTACGATTATAATTGAAGCTGAAGGGAAACAAGCTTCCGCCTCAATGAAAGGCAATGGTACTTTCCATGCAGTTATGCTGGCTGTGTTCGAAGCTGCCAAGGATATTTTCCCTGAATTGAAAGGAGTCGAGATTGTACTTAAGAGATGGCAACCTGTGCAAGTAGGCGAGGGTGCAGAAGCTATTGCAGACTTGCATGCAGCTATCGGTCTGGTGAACGAGAAGAATCGTATATATTCTGGTAGAGATGCTGATGTCGATACTATCCAGGCAACCGCCCAGGGCTACGCCAACTGCATTAGCTGGTTGGTTAATTCGCTTCGGGGCAACGGTAACTCGAAATAGGCATGAAAGCTCTAAATCCCAGCGCGTGTTTAACCACGTAGTCACAAACCGCGGAACCCATTAAAAGGTTCCGCGGTTCTCACTTTTAGCTAAAATTACTAGCTGCAGACACTCCTTGACAAATAATGTAAATAGTGTAAAATATCCTTAAGTATGAATATTATGCAAAACAACTGGTATTTCGGTTTTTATTTCTTTACTGACCCAGAAGCTCGGGTGAGTTAGTTTTGCTACATACATTCATACATAAAATAAAAACTAACCATAGCGAATCCGATCTTCTGTAAAAAGGGTCGGTTTTTTATTTTCATGAGTTTGCCGGCTCTAAATAGGACTGAAGAGTCGAAGGATAATAGTTATTGATTGTTTGATTGTGTCCATTTCAAATGGGTGCAAATGAGCAATTAATTTTAAGAGCTCAAGAGCTCTTTACAACTTAAACCAAATGGAGGGAAAGCAGCATGGCAGAGGAAGAGAAGAAAAAAAAAGAAATACAAGGAAGTAAAGAAAGGAAAAGATCTGGTGATGACGAAGTTGAAGAAAGGCGCCGTAGGAAAAATAGGCGTTCTGTCTACTTTGTATCCGAGCCTGGGTTACCCCAGCAGCACAAGAAAAAAAGGGAGTAGTATTTCAACTGAACAAAGGTATTTTGTAACAATCGAGGGAAAATCATGGTCAATATTTTAGCAGCTGTTGGAGCAACAGAAGAGCAGCAGTTAGGACTTACCCAGCACTTTCTTAATTCGTTTACACCAGTTGAGGCGACTGTGGATTTTGTTAGCAGTCACATACCTTCAATCAAGTCAATATGGATTTTTCTAGGAACCCATAACGGTGAGGAGCTACACGAGCTACTGGAGTCTAATGTGATCGCAATACCAGAGGGTATAGAAGTAGTGATAGTAGCAAAGGTATGTTCTACCAAATTTCCGCAGATGCTTGAAATATACAAAGCATGGGGAGAAACGGAGGGAATAGAATGAGCCATATCAAAATTGAGATAACTGAAGCTAACGACGGTTCAACCATTAAAGAATTGCATGACGAGATTTCATACAAAAGCGGTCTTGCATTGGGTGGGATCGAAATCTCAAAAGGACATATCCAGGTGTTTTCCGGCAAAGATCAGTCGCTCGAAGGCCTCAGAAAAGAAATAAAAACATATCTGAACTGTCACAAACCGCTTTCAAAAGGAACATCGAAAGTTCGACTTGTTATTGTTGATGACAACGGCAATGAAGACGAAAGAACCATATCCGAAATAACTGCATAGGAAAATGGAGGGAAGAAGTTATGGCTAAGGAAAAAATCATAATCGAGACCACAGGCAATGGCAATACCGATATGAAAAAACTGATGGAGAAAATCATCATTAGATTGGGAAGAGATGATGGAAAGACGACTGTCGTAATCAGCCGAGAAATGGAACCAAGCGGCGCCTCGGTAGGGCAGTCTGAAACCATCAGAATATAGTAGGAGGGAGAGCAGTATGACTGACAGCGAAAGAAACAGGCTTTTAGGGAGTTTACAAGAAGGAATAAATGCACAATTCTTCAAGCTTACCGGAGGAGTGCCTCTTGAAGAAGCTGAAAAGCTCAGAACAGCAACAGAGCAAATAGCAGGAGGTCATGTCGATCAGATTGAAGAGATCAGAAAAAAAAGTAAGAAATTCTAAACGTCATTCCATGGAAGGAAAACAAAAACAACCGCGCCAGATTTCAAGAAAGGGATCTGGCGCTTTTTTCTTTCTTGACGTCCAAATTTATGATATAATAAAGTTGAGCTTCACTACGAACTTTTAATCTGTGCTAATTCTGGGACAACATTTTGCTGTAGAGGCCTTATATTGCCACAATTCCGTGGAATTGCGGCTGCAGACCTCAACGGTCTTAAATAGATGAATCACCGTTAACTTGTTTAACGACCGATTTGTTTACATGACTAGCTTTATAACGCCAGAATATATCGCAGATTTATGTAGTGGAGTTCTGTAGTTAGGGAGTTTAAGATTAGTTTAGTTATTATAGCTGACTGGTTTTTTGTTAGTTAGAAGTGGTGGAAATTGATGTTGATACGGTTAATACTGTGATACGGTTGATAAGGATTCATATTAACAGTATTAACGTATTAACAATTACGTTTAAATTTTGAGATACTTTCCGCTTGCTCTTTCCTAAACTGTCCAACCCTTGTACGTTCTAGTTCAGTAAGATAACCACCAGTATTAAGCTCTTTTCCAATATCACGAGCTAATGATCTTATATACGTTCCTGGCCCACAAGTAACCTTAATTTCTAAATTAGGCCAAGCATATTTGAGTAATTTGATTTGCTTTATTTCAACAATACGGGGTTTTAGCTCAACTTGCATTCCCTTGCGAGCTAGCTTATAAGCTTCTTGCCCTTTTACCTTAATTGCCGAATAAATTGGTGGTGTTTGTTTTATTTTGCCTTCAAATTTCGTCAATATGGATTTAATTTCGTCAGTTGTTGGTTTATGTTTTATTTTGATTTGTGTCTTTTCTCCTTCTTCGTCGTCTGTTGTGCTGTTTTGTCCAAGCTTTATATTTGCGATATATTCTTTTTCTTTTTTTACAATATCACCAAGTTTTTTTGTTGCCTCACGTCCCACACCAATTACTAAAACTCCTCTAGCAAGGGGATCGAGTGTACCAGCATGGCCAACTTTTTTTTCGTTGAAATATTTTTTTAGAATTTTAACAACATCATTAGAAGTTGGGCCTTTAGGTTTGTAGATGGATATAATTTGTGACATATTGACAAATGTTAAAAAATAAAGCTATGATAAATTGTCACGTTATAAACGGAGGGGTGCCATGATTTATACAGATACATATTACTGCACAGTTTGCGGTTGGAAAGTAGAACAACCAACAGAGTTGAAAATGACAGTTGAAGAATTTAGAAAAATTTTTCCTCAAGGACTTACTCAAGCATTTAAGCATTGTCTTGAATGCAAAAGATCAGTTGCAAGGACACAGAAAATAGAATAGAACAAACGTGACATTGTGGCTGCTTCGCATTATGTGGTGCAGCCTTTTTTTATTCTTTAAATTTTATAAATTACGTCTTTTCGTTCAACAATTATTTTCCAACCTTTTCTTTTAGCATATCTATATAATATTAAGTTTGGGTTAAGACAAATTGGATTTTCAACTAATTTTAAAAAGGCAATGTCTGTTTCTGTGTCACCAACTCCTACAGAACCTTTTAATGTTAAACCTTCTCTTTTAGCAGCGCGTTCGTAAACTTTGGCTTTATCAGAAATTATATCCAAGTGTTTGATCTTGCCATTAAACCTTTTTTTGCTATCTAGTTCGTATACTCGACCGTAGATTTTATCAAAACCTAATTTTTTAGCAAAATTTTCTACCATCTCTTTGGGAGAATTTGAAATTGCTAAAAGATAGTAGTTTTGTTTTGTTAAATTTTTGATCAGTTCTCTGGTATATCGGTAAACCCGATCTTTTTTTATTCCAGTTACTTTTTTGCTGGCTTTGACAAAATCAGAATATTTTACACCAACAATATTTTTTTCAAAAGTTGCAACAATATCTTGAAGGTATTTATCATAATCGTCAGTTCTGTCTAGCCATCTTTTGTATGATTTTCTGTATTCTTTTTCAGCTGATTTTGGAAAAATACCTTCTTTGATGAATTCGTTAACAAGTTCTATCATCAAGCTTGATCTAAAAATCGTTCCGTCAATATCAAAGATAGCTACTTTCTTTTTTATGCTCATAAATTCTTCTTTAAGAATTTTTTAAGTTTGTCATAAGCAATTTTTCTGTGGCTGATTTTATTTTTTTCCTCATCAGTCATCTCTGCATAAGTTTTGCTGAAACCTTCTGGAATAAAAATAACATCATAAGGAAGTCCAGGTCTGTTTTGTCCTCTAGGTTTTTTAGCAACTATGCCATTAACTTTGCCGGTAAAAGTCCAGTATTCGCCATCTTCTGATGTTAAACAAACTGCGCATTCAAACCACGCGCGTTTTGTTTCTAAACTCATATCACCAACTTGGCTAAGGGTGTGTTTTACAATCTCTTCGTCTGTTGCATCAACCCCTGCCCAGCGTGCAGAATAAATTCCTGGTGCTCCGTTTAAGGATTCTATACAAAAACCGGCATCTTCTGCAAATGTAAGTTCGCCAAGTTCTTGCGCCACTGGCATGGCTTTTTGGTAAGCATTTTCTTCAAAGCTAGATCCTTCTTCAATAATTGGTTTGTCATAACCAGCTTCTTGAGCACTTAAAATTTCTAGCTTTAAATCAGCAAGCAACGGCATTACTTCTTTGATCTTACCCTCGTTTTTAGTAGAAAAAATTAGTTTCATTTTTGGTCGTTAATATTAATCCACAATCTATGCTATTGACATTGGATTTTATTTATGTTAAATTGATGTTAGCAAGTAAATCCTCGTACGTGGGCTTCCGGATGGTTGCTCAATTAAATAGCGTACGGGGTTTTGTGTTTTCAAGGGAATAGTGGGTTTTCTTCTGTTATTTTATTTTTAATAATATTATAGTAACTATCATCGTTGTATTCGTATTTTCTGAAAATTGACCAGCAGATAAAATCAACTGCCTGTAAGGTTTTTTCTTCAGATGGTGATTTAATTAAAACTTCCAATTCAATTTGATGTTTATTTTTAATCTGATTATTGAGATAATTTTTAAAATTATCATTTAAAAATTTATTCGTTTCTCTCTTAGAAGCAACCAAAGTAGTTTTACCTTTTAGTGGGATAATTTTTTTTGAATATATTCTATCAAGTAAAATATTTGTTACATAATTGTAAAGAACTTGTTTTTCATCTTGAAGCATTGTATATACTTTTCTTTTGTTAAGATAGATCGTCATTATGACACACTGTTTTTCAGATAGTCTTCTTAATAATCTTTGCCTAGTGATGGGTTTTTCTTTCACACAATGAAGGACACCAAATTTTCTTTTATATTTTTTCTTAAGCTCAGCATGGGTTTTCTTAACTGTTTTTTCGTAAGCTCTTTTGTTATTTGTAAAAACACAAGTTATGATAAAAAATTTTGACGTTTTTCTTTTAGTAAAATTAAATCCTAAGTCTCCTGATTCATCTAAAAATATATAAGCCATATTAAATTTTTAAGTTTGTTTATTTGCAATAAAATTAGCAATTGATCTGTCGTAAGATTTTTCTTCAGCTGAAGTAAAGAAACAGCCTGGTAGTTCACCATTATTTTTATGATAGGTAATACACTCGCAGCATTTGCCTTTTCTAGGGCAACCAGGATAAGTGCACGTACAGTTTTTTGAGTTTTGAGATTGTTTGCATTCCATATGTTTTGTTATGTTATGATATCATATTTTACATTATTTAAAAATCCTATATCTTTTTTTGTCATCTCGACCGGTGTTATTTGATGTTTTGTGAGCTTAAGAAATCTTACCCCATGCTTATTGGAAGATGTGTGATTCTTCACTTCGTTCAGGATGACAAATAGATTGTTGCCACCCCAAGACTTTTGGTTCTTTTGGTCACAAAAGAACACTCTAAACCAAAGGTTTGGAGTAGATTGTTAGAGTTTTTCTTTTGCCACTTTTTTAGAAAAGGTGGCGCCAAAATCGCTCGCTAGACAAAATTTTAGATAAAATAAGATTCGTTCTCACTAATTTTGTTAACTCCTCTCTTAGCTTAAGTTTGTATATCGTCGGACAGAACTAAATTTCTTCCGGCTTTACGTCGGAGGAATGTTCGAACTCATCTCTATTTTATTGCTAAAATTTTGTTTGCTCGCATCTATTATTATGCTGGACTTAATTTATTTATTTGTGTATCATAATATTGCTAATAATTAAGAATAATCTATGAAGAAAGTTAAGCAAATAGGAGGCTTAATAGTATTAATTTTAATAATCGCCGCGGTGGCGTTTTTTTGGTGGTATTTTTCTAAACCTGATGTTGTTTATGATACTGACACAACTATTGCAGGTGATTTAGAAATACCAGAAGGAGAACGTCATTTAATTAAAAACGGATCTAAGCTAATTGTCGAAGGCAATTTATCAATCAACGGCAAACTAGAATGTAAAGATGGAGAACTATCGATAATTTCAAAAGGAAAATTGCAAGTCAACGGAGAACTAAGATGCGAACGTGATGAAGAACTTTCAGAAGATGATGTTGGCAATGGAATTAGCATAGTCGCAAAGTCAGCAGTAGAATTTACAGAGTCGTCTGTTATTGCAACTAATGGTCATATGCAACTTGTTGATGATGAATCAAAAATTGCAGAATCACAAGCTGATATCGACGAACAATTTGAAGACGCAGCAGTAGATGAAGGTGAAGGTTTTCGAATAGGACCATTTATCCCAATTGAGTTAGCTTCAGCGTTGCCACCTTACAATCCAGTTGAAAACAAGGTTGCGATAGTCAACAACAGAAATAAATTATCAGAAATATTAATTCCTACAGTTAAGGCAGCTGTTGTAGACCAATTCGGACGTGAAGTAGAAGATACAGTCAAAATTGGTGGCACCTGGGTAATGGGAATTCCAGGGCAGGCACCGCCAGATACATTATATGTACCTACCCCTCCCAAGAAGATTAAAAAGATAATTATTTTATTTGATTTTGGACAACCAAATATTAATATTTCTGGTTGGACCTTGTATGGGCCAAACGGACAAGACGGTAGTTTTGATGTAACAGGTTGTAATGTAAGAGGTGGCACTGGTAGCAATGCTTATCGCTTAAATATTCGAGCGCCTTCAGTTACTATTTCTGATTTTAATCTACATTTAGGTTCTGGAGGAGTTGGTGGATACGCACAAACAGATTTAAATTGCGAAAATGCTATTGCTAAAGGAGGCAATGGTGGCGAAGCAAGCAATTTTAAAATAATCGGTACTAATAGATTAGACATCAGAGGCAAATTTACTGTTCATCCAGGACAAGGTGGTTCTGGTGGTGTAGCAGCTGCTACAGGAAAATCTGGTGTAGACGGATGTCCAGGTGAAAAAGGTGGAGATGCTAAAGCTACAGGCGGTGAAGGTGGAGATAATAAGAAGGGATTAAAAGTTGTTGGTATTGTTGATGGAATTGCTAATATTGAAATAAAAGATATACGAGCAGGTGATGGTGGATCTGCTGTTGCCAATGGTGGATATGGTGGTAATGGCACAGGCATTGATTGTCATGGAGGTCCAGGCGGAAAGGCTACGGCGATTGGTGGTAATGGTGGAGATTCTGCTTCTCGATCAGTTGCCTCACATGGTGGGAATGGTGGTCCAGCTTCTGCAATGCCAGGTGTAGGTGGTAATGGTGGAATTGGAACTACAACGCAACCAGGTGGTGATGGAGGAAGCGGTGGTGATGCTGATGCAGAAGGTGGAGAAGGTGGAACAGGTAGAACTACCAATGGTCAAAATGGTAGAGTTGAACATGGAGCAGGTGGACAAGGTGGCAATGGTGGAGATGGCTGCCCAGAAGGAATCGCAGGATTGGGTGGTTCTGGTACGCCACGTGGTATAAATGGCACTGATGGTACAAATATTTGTCCTGTAGTAAATACTAATATTAATGGCGGTGTAACAACAGGCACAAACGTCAACACCAACACTAATACAGCTCCACTTCCACCAATTAGATTTTTTCCAACAGAAATAATCCAGATGCACTTGATTGGTGAAACAAGCTGCCCTCAAGGACTCGGTACAGTCAGAGTAACTCTGCCTCTACCAGGAAGAATTGAAGTTAATGTTCCGGCATGGTTAAATCCTCCTCCAGTAGGTGACATAGAAACAGAAATTGTTGAAATGCCTTTAGAATTTAATTGTGGTATCACAGATTTTTCAACACATAGAGAAAGCGGTAGGGTTGGTGTCCAAGCATTTGATGCTGACGGATCAATGTTTGCAGAATCCTTCTTTGATGTCTTTATGGAAATTGAATTGCCTTGAGTAAAAACTAATCATATCATATAACCGAAGGAGAGGCTTCTTCACCCTGAGTTTATCGAAGGGCAGCCTCGCCTTCTTAATATCATTTCATATTTTTGTTAAATTAGTTTATAATAATATCATGCCCGGTAGTGAAAATTTAATAGGCATTTAACATCAAGGCCGGGTAAAATCATCATATATTATAATAAATATAAATAATTAAATTTCTACTACCGGGTCATGAAGAAACTTCAATACAAGCGAAACCCCTGGTCACATAAAGGTGATTTTGGCTACGTACTTATTGTAGGTGGTAATATTTGGTATTCAGGTTCTCCTGTCTTTAATGCCATACCGGCCTTAAGAGTAGGTGCAGACATCGCCACAGTTATTGCACCAAAAAGATCTGCAGATATTGTGGCAAGTTTTGCTCCGGATTTAATCGCATACCCTTTGGCTGGAAATTATTTACGATATAGTCATGTTAATGAAATATTAAAAATATCAAAAAATTACGACAGTTTAATTATTGGCGGTGGCTTAGGTGTAAATTTTCAAACTAAACGAGCAGTTCACAAAATATTAAGAAAACTCAAACTACCAATGGTAATTGATGCAGATGCAATAAAAACTCTAGACGGCAATCTAAGCATCATCAAGAATAAAAATGTAATATTAACACCCAACGCAGCAGAGTTTGAAAAAATTACAAAACAATCATTAAAAGACGAGGTTAAAGATAGGTCGCAAAAAGCCAAAGATTTTGCTAAACAATATAATGTAGTTGTCATTCTCAAGGGAAATATTGATATCATTACTGATGGTAAAAGAACTTTTGAAAACAAATCAGGATCTGTCTATATGACAAAAGGTGGGTTTGGAGATACTCTGGCAGGAATTGCTGGAAGTTTATTAGCACAAGGATATGAACCACTCGAAGCTGCAAGGATGGCGGCAGATATCAATGGTAAAGCAGGGGAGCTGGCAGTTAAAAAATACGGCAGAGGAGTAATAGCATCTGATATTTTTGAAACAATACCACAAATTGTAAAAAAATAAATATTTATAAATATATGGCATGGGGTCCATTTAAAACAGAGGCAGGGGGAAAACCCATAATAGAGCACGTGACCAAACAGGTATTTCCTATTATGAAAAAGTTACAACAACTGTCTCTTGAGATTGGTGAGTACCAACAAGGTTTCATTAATAGTTTTTTACAAAGTCGTCTATCAAGTCTTAAAAAAAATTATAACCAAGTAAACAAGGAATTTTTAGAAATATATCATATTTATCAGACTCCTGATGAATTGTTTAAAGAAGTTAAACTTGATAAAGAAAAAGACGAAGCAGACACTGCGACAATAATGAGTGATTATTTTAATAGCCAAAGTTTTATTAAGCCACATTTTGATGAAGGATTTGGTCTATTAGAAATAATGGACAGAAATCTTACTAGATATTCCCAATCTGCTGATCAAAGAATTTCTACTTCTCTAGCAATTATAGCTATTACGATATCGATTGTAGTCGCAATATTGAAGTAGCAGCCCAAGAACCAATTTAAACTAAACAAAAAACATCGCTTCTTTAATCAGAGCGATATTTTTATTTGAAGTTTTTTACGTAGGCGACATTGGCCAATGTCGCTTGCCAAATTATTTTTTACGTTGGAGACACGCCCACTTCGCCGGAGAAAAAATTTTATTGTCAGCGAGGCGAGTCGACGTGTCGCCAACAGTATTATTTTTTCTTGCTTTGATCTTTAATCTTTGTCTTCATGCACTTGGTACAAATCTTGATTGTCTTGCCATCAATATGTTTAGTCTGTAAATTTAAAAATTGACGCCTTATGGTAGCAACGTTTGAATGGCTTCTTGATTTTGCTTTGAGTGGGGTGCGTCCGCAGACATCGCAGTTTCGTGACATAGTTTTGTAGTTATGTAAGTAATCAGATACCCGCCTTCGCCAAAGCTTCGGCGGGCAGGTCAGTAATCAGATATCAGGTACAGAAATAATCATAGACTAGTTTGGTTAAAGTGTCAAGTTATGTTAATATAATCTTATAAATCTTAAAAACATGCAAATTGGTTTCCAAATATTTTTCTTAATTTCAATACTCATGGGTGCAGTCATTCACGAATACAGCCATGGCTGGATGGCTTGGCGTTATGGTGACGACACTGCTAAAGTAATGGGTAGGTTAACGCTCAATCCCATTGCTCATATTGATCCATTCGGCACAATACTTCTACCTTTATTATTATGGATAAGTACAGGTGGTAGTTTTTTATTTGCTTACGCAAAACCAGTACCAGTTAATTTATATCGGTTGCGCGACCAAAAAATTGGTCCTGCTGCAGTTGCTTTTGCAGGCCCAGGTTCCAACATCCTAACCGCACTTGTTTTTGGCTTAATAATAAGGTTTTTTCCTGCAACAATTAACCCCGTATTTATTACATATTTAAGTATCATTGTTTTTGCCAATCTTTTATTGGCCATTTTTAATTTAGTGCCAATACCACCATTGGATGGATCTAGAATTTTAGATGTTTTTTTACCTCCACAATTCAACCATATTAAGATGTTTTTACACCAATATGGATTTATTTTATTGATATTTTTCATTTTGTTTCTTTTTCGTCTAATTTTACCAATAATTAGCTTATTATTTTATATAATCACTGGCTATAAGTTTATTTTATAACTAGGCTTGACTATTTTTTAAATTTCGGATAGAATAGATACAAATTCGAGGCTAAATTAAGGTGTCGTTTTTATTTTCTTAAAATTTTGAAAATATTAAAAAATTCGTTATAATTATTACCGTTTATGCCAACAATAAATCAATTAATTAGAAAAGGAAGAAAGTCTTCAAAAAAGAAGCCAAAAACTCCGGCTATGCTTATGGTTTCTAATACTTTAAAAAGAAGAAAAAAAGATTTACCAAAGGGGAGTCCATTCAAGCGTGGCGTATGCTTAAAAGTAACTACTATGACACCAACAAAACCAAACTCTGCTTTAAGAAAAATTGCCAGAGTACGTTTATCAAACGGCATAGAAGTTACAGCTTATATCCCAGGTGAAGGGCATAACCTGCAAGAACACTCAATAGTTATGCTTCGTGGTGGTAGAGTAAAAGATTTACCAGGTGTTAGGTATCATGTTGTTCGAGGAGTGTACGATACTTCTGGCGTAGAAGGTAGAAAACAATCAAGATCATTATACGGAACTAAAAAGAGCGGTGCTACTACAGCTACTGCAGCAGCAGCTGTGCAAGGAGCAGCCAGTGCACCCGCAGAGGAAGCTAAAAAATAATATATGAGACGTGCTACACCAAAGAGAAAAACTTCTCCAGATCCAAAATTTAATAGCTTGATTATTGCAAAACTTATTAATCAAGTAATGAGACGTGGTAAAAAATCTACTGCTCAAAAAATTGTTTATAGTGCTTTTGATATTGTTTCGGAAAAAACAAAAGGAGACCCAATAGAAGTATTTGAAAAAGCTTTAAGAAATTCTTCTCCAGAAGTAGAAGTCAAATCCAGAAGGATTGGTGGTGCAAACTATCAAATTCCAGTGGCAGTAATGGGGGAGAGAAAAACTACACTAGGACTTCGTTGGTTAATTGCTGGTGCAAAAAGTAAAAAAGGATCACCCATGCATTTAAAATTAGCAGAAGAAATTTTAGAAGCAGCAGAAGGCAAAGGAGTTGCCGTAAAAAAACGAGAAGATGTTTACAAGATGGCAGAAAGCAATCGAGCATTTGCTCACTTTATTAGACGATAATATAATAAAATATCTAATGTCTAATTCTCAATTCCCAATGCATGATATTTGGAAATTGGATATTAGAAATTATAGTCATAATTAGTAAATTATATAACATGTCACGAGAGTATCCATTAGATAAAATTAGAAACATCGGTATCATTGCCCACATTGATGCTGGAAAAACAACCGTTACAGAACGGATTTTATTTTACACTGGAAAAAAACATAAAATTGGCGAGGTTCACGAGGGTGAAGCAGAAATGGATTGGATGGAACAAGAACGTGAACGTGGAATTACAATTACCTCTGCTGCCACAACTGCTTTTTGGGTTCCTAGAGACGAAGAAGAAAATAAGACTCGTATAAATATTATTGATACTCCAGGCCACATTGATTTTACAGCAGAAGTTCAACGCTCACTGCGCGTACTCGATGGTGGTGTTGTGGTTTTTGATGGTGTTGCTGGAGTAGAACCACAGTCTGAAACTGTTTGGCATCAAGCAGAAAAATTCAAAGTACCACTAATAGGTTTTATTAATAAAATGGATAGAACAGGAGCTGATTTTTACAAAGATTTAGATTCAATTCATGAACGTTTAACAAAAGATGCACATCCTATTCAACTACCAATTGGAAGTGAAGATAAATTTTTAGGAGTTGTTGATTTGTTAGAACAAAAAGCTAGAATATATAAAGACGATCTAGGAAAAGAATGGGAAGATATTGATATTCCAGAGGATATGATAGAAATTGCTAAGGAATATAGGCATAAATTAATAGAAGCAATAGTTGAAAACGATGAGGATTTAACTAATAAATATTTAGCTGGAGAAGAAATTGATATAGCAGATTTAAAAAGAGTTTTAAGAAAAGCCACAATCGATAGTTCAATTGTGCCAGTAATGAGTGGCTCAGCTTTAAAAAATAAAGGTGTGCAATTTTTACTTGATGCTATTGTAGATTACTTACCCTCACCTCTAGAAGTTCCTCCAGTTATGGGCTTTCATCCAAAAGATCCAGAAACTCAAATCGTCAGAAAGCCAGCAGACGAAGAACATTTTTCCGCTTTAGCATTTAAAATCGCAGTAGATCCATTTGTTGGAAAACTTTGTTACTTTAGAGTTTATTCTGGAACATTGCAATCAGGATCGTATGTATTAAATACAACTACTGGCAGAAAAGAAAGAATAGGAAGAATTGTAAGAATGCACGCCAATGCTCGCGAAGACGTAGAAGAAGTATATGCAGGAGAAATTGCAGCAGCAGTTGGATTAAAAGATACTTTTACTGGGCACACATTATGCGACGAAGCAAACCCAATAGTGTTAGAAACAATTATATTTCCAGAACCAGTTATTTCTGTTGCCATTGAACCAAAAACAAAAGCAGATCAAGAAAAAATGGGTATTGCATTACAAAAACTGGGTGAAGAAGACCCAACTTTTAGAATCAGATCCGACGAAGAAACAATGCAAACAATAATTTCTGGAATGGGAGAACTTCATTTAGAAATTATCGTTGATAGAATGAAAAGAGAATTTAAGGTAGAAGCAAATATTGGTAAACCACAAGTTGCGTACAAAGAAACAATTAGAGGCACCGCTGAATCAGAGGGAAAATATATTCGTCAATCTGGTGGACGCGGTCAATACGGACATTGTTGGCTTCGCATAGAACCAAAAGCTGCAGCAGAAGGTTTTGAATTTGTTGATGCAATTAAAGGTGGTGTAATTCCAAAAGAATATATTCCAGCAATCGAAAAAGGTGTTAAAGAAGCTATGGACAAAGGTGTGTTAGCAGGTTACCCTGTTATTGATTTAAAATGTACAGTTTATGATGGATCATTCCACGAAGTTGATTCATCTGAATCTGCATTTAAAATTGCTGGTTCAATTGCTTTGCAAGATGCTGTTAAAAAAGCAAACCCAGTAATTTTAGAACCGATCATGAAAGTAGAAGTAATTACCCCAGAACAATTCATGGGAGATGTTATTGGTAATTTAAATTCTAAACGTGGTCAAATTAAAGAAATGAGAGATAGAGGACAAGCTAAAGTAATTGATGCAGAAGTTCCATTAGCGGAAATGTTTGGTTATGCCACAGAAATTCGTTCTATGTCACAAGGTAGAGCATCATATAATATGGAATTTTCCCATTATGCTGATGTCCCTAAAAATGTAGAAGAAGAAATCAAAGGCGTACGCCAAAAATAATTATCAATTAATAATTTACAATTTTTAATAAATTTTCAATGTGGCAATAAACAATTGAAAATTAGAAATTAGAAATTATCAAAACTATATGGGTATTGAAAAAATTATTGAGCTGATTCAAAAAACCGGTGATCGTTGCGTAGTAGTGGATAAAACTGGCAATCCTTCTTATGTTATCTTAAGCTTTGGTGCATATGAGCGATTACTCGAAGGAAAAAATGATGTTTCCAGTTTAACAGAGGAAGAATTACTAGAAAAGATTAATCGTGACGTAGCTAACTGGAAACTGAACCAAGACGAAGCAAAAGTAGAAGAATTCGATAATTTAGAAATGGCAATGAAGCAAGAATCTACAAATGAAGAAACTGAAACAGAAGAAAAGTATTATTTTGAACCTGTTGAATAGTTTTTAGCTAAATTTAGCAAAATTAATTATTTGATAATAATTGTCTAGATTAGTACTTGACAAAAGTTTAAAATTTATTATATACTTTGTAGGTATTTAGGCAAGAATTTGCTTATATTTTTTTAAAAAATTTAATTTTCGCGACTGGATACAAACCATGTATTTCATGGGTCGCAAGGGAGTCAATAAAAATGGCAGAAAAATTTGATCGATCTAAACCTCACTTAAATGTGGGTACAATTGGTCACGTAGACCATGGAAAAACAACTTTAACAGCAGCGTTATTGAAGTATTTAGCTTCAAAAGGCCTATCAGCTCAATCAAAATCAGTAGATGAAATCGATAACGCTCCAGAAGAAAAAGAGCGTGGTATTACTATTGCTACTGCTCACGTTGAATATGAGTCAGAATTACGTCATTATGCTCATATTGATTGTCCAGGACACGCTGACTACGTAAAAAACATGATTACTGGTGCAGCTCAAATGGATGGTGCAATTTTAGTTGTTGCTGCAACAGATGGCCCAATGCCTCAAACTAGAGAACATATTTTGCTAGCTCGTCAGGTTGGTGTGCCAGCAATAGTTGTCTTTTTAAATAAAGTTGACCAAGTTCAAGATAAAGAATTAATAGATTTAGTCGAAGAAGAAGTTCGAGACTTACTTAAGAAATACGAATTTCCAGGTGATGAAGTTCCAATCATTCGTGGTTCAGCCTTAAAAGCTTTAGAAAATCCAGATGATGCAGAAAGCCAAAAGCCAATGGAAGAATTAGTCAAAGCTATTGACGAATATATCCCAGAACCAAAGCGTGACGTTGATAAACCATTTTTAATGCCTATTGAAGATATCTTTTCAATTGAAGGCCGTGGTACTGTAGTTACGGGTAGAATCGAACGTGGTGTTATCAAACTAAACGACGAAGTAGAAATAGTTGGTAAAAAACCAACTGCAAAAACTGTTATTACTGGAATAGAAATGTTTAACAAACAATTAGACGAAGGTAGAGCTGGTGATAATGCAGGACTTTTACTACGTGGTACTAAAAAGGACGAAATTGAACGTGGACAAGTTTTAGCTAAACCTGGAACAATAACACCTCATACTGAATTTGATTCAGAAGTATATGTTTTAAGCAAAGAAGAAGGTGGTAGACACAAACCTTTCTTTAAGGGATACAAACCACAATTTTTTATTGGCACTTCAGATGTAACTGGTGAAGTAGAACTTCCAGAAGGAACAGAAATGGTTATGCCAGGTGATACCGTAAGTTTAAAAATGAAATTAATTGTACCAGTAGCTTTAGAAGAAAAACAACGATTCGCTATTAGAGAAGGTGGAAAAACTATTGCTTCTGGAGTTGTAACAAAAATAATCAAATAAATTTTAATTTTTAGGGATCCCTTCGGGGGTCCCTTAAAGTTATATAAATAAATAAATCTAAAAAATGCCCAAAGTTGATACAGGTACCTTAAAGAAAAGTCAGAAAGAAGAAACAGGTAATGAAGAAGAATCAAAACAAAAGGTACGAATTAAAATTAAAGCCTACGATCATAAAATAATTGATCAGTCTACCAAGACTATTATCGAAACTGCAGAAAGAACCGGTGCAAAAGTTGTAGGCCCAGTACCATTACCTACAGAGAAGAAAAAGTACACAGTACTTCGTTCTTCTTTTGTCCACAAAGATTCGCGCGAGCAATTTGAAATGCGCATACACAAACGGTTGATGGATATTTTAGAACCAAACGCCAAAACCGTGGATGCACTACAAAATTTAAGCTTGCCAGCTGGCGTGGATGTAGAAATTAAGATGCAATAGATTTTGGAAAAGATAGAGAAAGATGTCTTTACGCTGAGACTTATGGATAAAAGACAAAACCTCTATTATTTCGAAAAGTTTATATAAAGGAAATTAACATTCAACAAAATTTAAAGCCATACAAATTAGTCATTAGTTTTTTAAACTATCTGGCTCTTTGAGGCAGTATTTTTTATTGGCGATATGAGTGAAAGAATAACAAATTAATTTGTTATTTGTGAGCGAATGAGCCAAGGAAGGATTCAATATTAAGTAAAAACACTTAATTGCAAAATATGTCAAAGTATATAATTGGAAAAAAGCTAGAAATGTCACAGATTTTTGGAGAAGATGGAAAAGTGACTCCAGTTACAAAGGTGCTTGCAGGACCTTGCTTTGTTACATATATAAAAACTAACGAAAAGGATGGCTACCAAGCAGTACAGCTGGGTTACGATAATGCCAAGAGAATATCCAAATCTGTTAAAGGACATCTAAAAAATTTAGGCCCATTTAAATATTTAAGAGAATTTAGAATTAGTGAAGAACCTAAAGTAAAAGTTGGTCAAGAGCTAAGAGCAAGTATATTTTCTAAAGACGATGAGGTACATGTGACAGGAGTTTCCAAGGGAAAAGGTTTCCAAGGCGTGGTTAGACGTTGGGGTTTTCATGGTAGCCCTGCATCTCATGGCCATAAAGACCAATTACGTATGCCAGGTTCAATCGGTGCCACAGGAGAAGCAAGAGTAAAAAAAGGTAAAAAAATGCCAGGCAGAATGGGTGCAGATAAAATAACTATCAAAAATTTAAAAGTAGTAGATATTGATGAAAAAAATAATATTTTATTTATTAAAGGAGCAATTCCAGGACCAAGAAAATCGTTAGTTTTAGTTTATGGTCCAGGTGAAATTGTAGTAAAAGCAAAAAAAGAAGTGACTGTTGATAGAGTTGATACAGTTGATCCTTCGGTAAACTCAGGACAGAGTAAAGGTCAAATCGATAAGAAAGTTGAAGTAAAGTCAGATGTTAAACCAGAGGTAAAAGAAGAAAAAAAAGTAGAAGCTAAAAAAGAAGAATCAAAGTCAGTAGAAAAAGAAACTAATAAAAATGATAAGAAATAAGCTATGTCTAAGGCAACTGTATACAATCAAACAGGAGAAAAAGTCGAAGAAATAACCTTAGACAAAGCTATTTTTGGTATAAAGGTTAAACCAGAAGTTATTTGGCAAGTAGTTATAGCACAACGAGCAAATGCCAGAATTCCATGGGCGCACAGTAAAGATAGAAGTGAGGTAAGAGGTGGTGGAAAAAAACCATGGCGTCAAAAAGGAACTGGTCGTGCACGACACGGTTCTAGTAGGTCACCAATTTGGATTGGTGGTGGAGTAACCTTTGGTCCAAGAAAAGATCGAAACTATAAAGTTAAAGTAAACAAAAAAGTTAAAAAACAAGCTTTGCTTATGGCTTTAACAGACAAGGGAGAAAATAATAATATTACAGTATTAGATGATCTAAAATTGGGAGAAATAAAAACTAAAGAGTTGTTTAAAGTTTTGCAGGTAATTAAGTTAAGATCGGTAAAAAAGAAATCTGTAAAAAAAGTAGAAGCAACAAAGAGTAAAGAAAAGAAAACTTCAAAGAAACCAAAAGAAAAAATAAAATCAGTTTTATTGATAACAGAAAAGAAAGATGACAATGTTGTTAAATCAGCACGTAATATTTCAAGATTAGAAGTCGCTTATGCTAGTAATTTGAATTTATTAAAAGTAGTCAATAGTCAAAAAATGATAGTAACAAAGAAAGCGTTAGCAGAAATTAAAAAAGTATATTCATAAGTATATGGGAATTTTAGATAAATTTAAAAAATTAAAGCCATCCGCCAAAGGCCGATCCGCTTCAGGCGGAGAAGAAAAGCTAAAGAAAGTTCCTGCATCAAAAGAAAAAATCACAAACGAAAAAAAGCCAGAACCAGTTAAGGAACAAACAGAAAAGAAAGTGGCAAAAGCAACTGACGAGACAAAAAAACCAAAAGATATAAAATATCAAGGTGCTTATCGAGTTTTAATAAAACCAGTTGTTTCGGAAAAAGCTACAATGCTTACTAGCCAAAACAGTTATGTCTTTGAAGTTGCACCAAAAATGAACAAGATAGAAATTAAAAAGGCCGTGCAAAAAGTTTATAATGTAACACCAATCAAAGTAAATATTATCAATGTTATCGGAAGAAATGTACGATATGGAAAAACTTCTGGAAAAACAAAAAGTTGGAAAAAAGCTATTGTTACTTTAAAAGATGGTGATACTATTCAATTATACGAAGGAGTTTAAGCTATGCCCGGTAGTGAAAATTTAATAATAAAGTTTTCATCTGGGAACGTCAATAAAATAAGAAATAATATGATAAGTTATATAAACATAAGAAAATTGAATTTCTACTACAGGGTATGCCAGTAAAGAAATACAAACCAACAACCCCCGGTAGACGCAAGGCTTCTGTACAAGATACAAGAAAGCTTACTAAGAACAAAGCAGAAAAAAGATTAAGAATTACTAAGAAAAGAAGTGGTGGTAGAGGAATGAGAGGAAAGCTTACAGTGCGGCACATTGGTGGGGGAGCAAAAAGATTCATAAGAATTGTTGATTTTACGCGAGACAAATTTGATATTTCCGCAAAAGTAGCTTCTATTGAATACGATCCAAATAGAAATGCACATATCGCATTATTATTTTATAAAGATGGAGAAAAAAGATATATTATTGCACCAGACAAATTAGAAGTTGGCGACGAGCTAGTAAGTTCTAAGAAAAGAACAGAAATAAAACCAGGTAATAGAATGCCTTTATCACAAATCCCAATGGGTTTATTAGTTTATAATGTGGAGCTCATGCCAGAAAAAGGTGGAAAAATTGTAAGATCAGCAGGAGCTTGGGCAAAACTTCAAGCTATAGAAGACGGTATGGCACAGCTACGTTTACCTTCGACCGAAGTAAGAAAAGTACCAGAAAAGTGTATGGCAAGTATTGGCCAAGTATCTAATCCAGATGCCATGCATGTAAGACTTGGCAAGGCTGGAAGAACAAGACATTTAGGCATTAGACCAACAGTTCGAGGAAAAGCAATGAATCCAGTAGATCACCCGCATGGTGGTGGAGAAGGCTCAAATCCGATTGGTTTAAAAAATCCAAAAACACCTTGGGGTAAACCAGCCTTGGGTGTAAAAACTAGAAAGAAAGGAAAGTATTCAGATAAATTAATTGTTAGAAGACGCAAGAAGCGTAGAAAGTAAAAGATGAATTTTCAATATCCAATTCCTAATTTTTAATAACGAAAAAGTAACATCAATAATTAAAAACATTAGAAATTGTAAATTGGAAATTAGTAATAAAAAATATTATATGTCAAGATCACTTAAAAAAGGACCATACGTTAATCCTAGAATATTAAAGAAAATTTCGAAGTTGAAAGTAGATGATAAAACCGTAGTTAATATTTGGGATCGTTCTTGCACCATTACACCCGAAATGGTAGGTTTTACTTTTGGGGTTCACAATGGTAGGGTTCATACTCCGGTAAAGGTTGTAGAAAACATGGTAGGGCATAAATTTGGTGAATTTTCACCTACAAGAAAATTTGTAACTCATGGTGGACGTATGGCAAAAGATTTAGCAACAGAAAAAGCTAAAAAAGAAACCGAAACAGCAAAAAAAGCTACAGTAGAATTAGAAACAAAAAAATAATATATGGCAACTAAGAAAGTACAAGAAAAATTAAAAGATGAAAAGACTAACCCTTCGGCAAGCTCAGAGTTAAAAGAAAAAGCTAAAAAGGTTGATCCAAAAGCATCTACAAATTTTGAGGTAAAAGCAAGTTTACGTTTTTTGAGAATGTCGCCAAAAAAAGTTCGTTTGGTAGTTAATGTTATAAGAAATATGTCGGTAGAAGAAGCCTTAGACCAATTGCAACATATAAATAAAGCTGCTACAGATCCATTGTTAAAGTTACTTAAATCAGCTATTGCAAACGCAGAAAATAATTTTGGTTTAGAAAGTAAAAATTTAAAGATAAAAAAAATAACAGTTGATGATGGCCCAACATTACGCCGTTGGATGCCAAGAGCACACGGACGCGCAACCCCAATCAGAAAACGTTCAAGCCACATTAATTTAATTTTAGAAGATATTTCTGGTGCCAAACCAAAGAAAGCTAAAACAGACAAAAAAGAAGATGAAGTCAAGGTAGTTTCTGCCCAAGAGATTAAAGAGATGTCAAAAGAAGAAGGTACAGAAAGTAAGCCAGGCGAAGTAAAAGAAAACAAATCTTCTAAAGGGTTTACTAAAAGAATGTTTAGTAGAAAAACAGGTACTTAATAATTTATTTTTCGGCTTTTCGACAGGCTCAGAATCGCTCTAAATTAATCGCCATTCGGTAAACTCATGGCGATCCTGAATCAAACTGAAAGGATCGAAGGGTGGCAAGCTCAGGATAAGCCAAATAAAACATAACTATGGGACACAAAGTTCATCCAAAAATTTTCAGAATAGGACAAATATATACTTGGAATTCCAAATGGTTTTCTAGCAATAATTTTAGTACAAATTTAAAACAAGATTTACAAATAAGAAAACATATTTTAACTGAACTTAAAGATGCCAATATTGCAAAAGTTGAAATTGAAAGGCAAGCAAATAACGTAACAGTAATTATTCATTCAGCCAAACCTGGCATAATCATTGGACGGGGTGGTAAGGGAGTAGAAGAATTAAAAAAAAGAATCACTAGAAAATTGCTACCTCCAAAAACTGTACTAAATATCAATATTCAAGAAATAAAAAATCCTAATCTTTCAGCCGAAATTGTAACTCAAGCAATGATAGCAGATTTAGAAAAAAGAATGCCATACAGACGTGTAATGAAGCAAACAATGTCTAGGGTAGAAAAAGCTGGAGCAAAAGGAGTTAAAATAAAAGTTGGTGGTAGATTAAATGGAGCAGAAATTGCTAGAACCGAAACTTTAAGTTGGGGTAAATTACCTTTACATACCTTTAGAGCAGAAATTGATTATGCACGTAGTTGTGCTAGAACCACCTATGGCGCTGTAGGGGTTAAGGTTTGGATATATAAAGGTGAAGTTTTTAAAAAGAAAGAAGAACAAGAAAATAACAGCAATCAAAAATAATATATGTTGACTCCTAAAAAAATAAAACACAGAAAATGGCATAAAGGTAGAAAAAGAAACAAAGGTGTAGCAACAAGTATTAATCGTATTAGTTTTGGTAAGTATGGTTTAAAATCACTATCACATGGATGGGTAAGCTCACGTCAAATTGAGGCAGCGCGTGTTGCCATGACCCGTTACGTTAAACGTGGAGGAAAAATTTGGATTAGAATTTTTCCTGATAAACCAGTTACAGCTAAAGGTACTCAAGCCACTATGGGTTCGGGAAAAGGTGCACCAGATAGATATGTAGCTATAGTAAAGCCAGGGACAGTGATGTTCGAACTAGACGGAGTAGAACCAGAAATTGCCAAAGAAGCCATGAGACTTGCTGGACATAAAATGAGCGTAAAGACAAAATTTGTTATTAAATAATATGGAATATAAAGAATTAAAAAAGAAGTCAGTTAAAGATTTACAAAAGTTTTTAGCTGAAAACAGAGAAAAACTGAGAGACTTACGTTTTAAGGTTTCGCAAAAGCAAGTTAAAAATATTCGAGAAATCAGAGTTGTTAAAAAAACTATTGCTCAAATTTTAATGTTGCTTAACGCAGAACAGAAACAATCTAAATTTTCGACCCCCCAACTCGATTTCCGTTTAGGGTCTAGAACGACAGGGCAAGCTAGCACAGGTTCAAAGGAAGTTAAAAAATTATAATAAATAATATGTCAGAAGATAAAGCAAAAAAAATAATTCGAAAATTTCAAGGTATTGTTGTTTCTGATAAAATGAACAAAACTATTTCCGTTAGAGTTGAAAGAACAAAGATTCATTCTAAATACGCAAAACGATACAAAGTACACAAAAATTATTTAGTAGATGATCCTAAAGAACAATACAAAACTGGAGACAAAGTTAGTTTTTCTGAATGTCGGCCATTAAGCAAAAACAAGAGATGGCGAGTAGAGTATATAAATAGAAAAGAAGATGAAATCACTGATAAAAACGAATAATAACGAATGTAAACGAATGATTAGTTCAAATTCGTTTACAATTCGAATTAATTAGAATTTATGCTTCAACATCGAACAATGTTAAAAACCGCAGACAATACAGGTGCCAAACGTATAATGTGCATTAGGGTTTTAGGTGGTTATAAAAAAAGATATGCACGCATTGGCGATATCATTACCATTACTATTAAAGAAGCAGTACCGCATAGTATGGTTAAAAAAGGACAAGTTTTACATGCCGTAGTTGTAAGAACCAGAAAAGAAACCAGAAGACCTGATGGGTCATATATTAGATTTGATGACAACGCAGCAGTAATTATTGATAAAAAAACAAAAGAACCTATGGGAACTAGGATTTTTGGGCCTGTAGCTCGAGAACTAAGAAACAAAGGTTATAATAAAATAATAAGTTTAGCACCAGAAGTGTTATAAAGATATGAAGATAAAAAAAGGCGACCCTGTACAATTTCTCACTGCGTTCGAAATATACAGGGCAAGCAAAGTAAAAAATATATGAAAATAAAGAAGGGTGATAAAGTGAAAATATTAACTGGTAAGGATAAAGGCAAAAAAGGAAAAGTCTTACAAGTTTTGAATGGTAGAGATAAGCTTTCAATTGAAGGTATTAATTTGCTATATAAAAATATGCGGCCAAAGAAGCAAGGTGAAACTGGCCAACGTATTCAATTTCCAGCGCCAATTGCTATATCTAATGTTACGCTACTTTGTCCAAAATGTAACAGAATAACCAGAGTTAGTTATAAGAGCATTAGAAGTGAAAATACAGTTTCAGGCACAAAAAAGGTCAAGGTAACCAAATCACGGATTTGTAAAAAATGTAAGGAAATAATTTAATATGCATAGGATTTTAGAAAAATATCAAAAACAAGTAGCCCCTGCCATGAAGAAAAGGTTTGGATACAAAAATAATTTGGCAATTCCAAAACTTTCAAAAGTGGTTATTAACGTTGGTACTGGAGCAGCTTTAAAGGATGCTAAAATGTCTGATGTTATTTTAAACACTATTCAAAGAATTACTGGCCAAAAACCAGTCAGTACAAAAGCAAAAAAATCAATTTCTGCCTTTAAAATTAGAGAAGGGTTAGCAATTGGGATGATGACAACTTTGCGTGGAAAAATGATGTATGATTTTATTGATAAACTAATTAACATTACCCTACCAAGAATTCGAGACTTTCGTGGTTTAGAAGCAAAATCTGTAGATAACAATGGTAATTTAAATATTGGTTTTAAAGAACATATTGCTTTCCCTGAAATCCATTCAGATGAAGTAGAAAAAATCCACGGACTAGAAGTGGCAATAGTATCAACAGCTAAAACACAAGAAGAAGGCATAGAATTATTTAAAAATTTAGGTTTTCCAATCAAATAAAAATATGCCCTGTAGTGAAAATTTAATATTGAATTTTCAGGGGCGATCAATAAAAGAAATCATTACACCATTGTCAATTATCAATAAAAATACAATAATAAACTAATAAATTAAATTTCTACTACAGGGTATGGCAACAAAAGCACAAATTGCAAAATCGAATAGAAAGCCGAAATTTTCCACACGAAAAGTTCGACGTTGTTGGCGTTGTGGCAGAGCACGAGGTTATATGAGAGATTTTGATCTATGCAGAATTTGTTTTAGAGAGCTTGCAAATAATGCACAAATTCCAGGAATTAAAAAATCAAGTTGGTAAAATAATATGACAGATCCAATAGCAGACATGTTAACACGAATTAGAAATTCTCAGGCAGTAAATAAACCTGAGGTAGTTTTGCCTTTTTCAAAGGTAAAGTTTGAAGTTGCAAAAATTTTATCAGAAGAAGGCTATCTTAAAAAAATTGAAAAAGTAGAAAGCCAAACTGGTTTTGGTGATGAAATAAGGATTGTATTAAAATATGTTGAACCTAAAAAAGGAGCTATCACAAAAATTCAAAGAATAAGTAAGCCCGGCAGACGAGTATATGCAACTAAAGATGATTTACCAAGAGTATTAAATAATTTAGGAATTGCACTAATTTCTACTTCTCAAGGTTTAATGACCAACAAAAAAGCAAAAAAAATAGGAGTTGGTGGAGAAGTAATTTGCGAAGTATACTAATATGTCTAGAATAGGTAAACTACCAATTGAAATTCCACAAGGTGTAAAATTTGAGATCAAGGATAATGTTGCCAAAGTTACTGGCCCAAAGGGTGAACTGGAAAAAGAATTCCACCCTAAGGTTAAGATTGAACAAAAAGAAAACGAAATTATAGTATCAGTAAAAAATCCAAGCAACAAAGAAGAAGCAGCTCTTTGGGGATTGACTAGAAGTTTAGTTGCAAATTTAGTACAAGGCGTAACAGTTGGTTTTGAAAAAAAACTAGAAGTTAATGGTGTTGGTTATAAGGCAGAAGTTACAGGTGATACTTTAGTTTTAAATATTGGCTATTCTCATCCAGTTGAATACAAAATTAAACCCACCATCAAAGTTGAGGTAGAAAAAAATGTTATCACTATTAGTGGTATTGATAAGCAGATGGTAGGCCAAGTAGCAGCAGAAATTAGAAGCACTAGAAGGCCAGAACCATATAAAGGCAAAGGCATAAAATATATTGATGAAATAATTAGAAGAAAGGTTGGTAAGACAGCCGCCAAGGGATCAGAATAACCTGCCCTGTTAAGAAATTTTAATTTCTTACGGAAAAATAATCAAAATGGTATAAATTAAATAATAAAATAACACTGATAATATATAAATTTCTATACGGGTATGAAAAATTTACAAAAGATAAAATTAGAAAAAAGGATAAGAAGAAAAATAAGAACACGTGCTAAGATTTTTGGTACAGCTAAACGACCACGCATGGCTATTTTTAGAAGTCTAAAACATATTTCTGTACAACTTATTGATGACGATAAATCAAAAACAATTGTATCAGCAACAGATAAGGAAATCAAATCAAAAAAAGCTAACGGCGTAGAAATTGCTACTCAACTCGGCAAATTAATTGGCGAAAAAGCAATTAAAGCTGGTGTAAAAGAAGTAGTATTTGACCGTTCATCTTATAAATATCACGGACGTGTTAAGGCATTTGCTGATGCAGCAAGAAAGGCTGGATTAAAATTATAAAAATTTATCCCCTAAGGGCGATAAATAAAAGAAAATCATTACATTATTGTCAACTATCAATAAAGATATAATTAATTAATTAAATTTCTACTACAGGGTATGAGAAGATCAACCCCAAGATTTAAAGAAGAAAAAGAATTCGAACAAAGTATTATTGATATCGCGCGCGTAACACGTGTTATGGCGGGTGGTAAAAGAATGCGTTTTCGAGCATGTATTGTTATTGGAGATAAAAAAGGCAAAGTAGCCATGGCAGTTGCTAAAGGCGCAGATGTTACTTTAGCTGTAAATAAGGCAGTTAATCAAGCCAAGAAAAAATGGATACATGTACCAATAATTAACGAAACAATCCCACACGAAGTAAAAATTAAATGGAAAGCTGCTAGAATATTAATTAAACCTGCTCCTAAAGGTACTGGGATTATTGCTGGAGGAGCTGTTAGAACAGTTATGGAACTTGCTGGTGTAAATAATGTGGTAGCTAAGATTTTAGGTACTAATAACAAAATAAATAATGTAACAGCAACAATTGCAGCATTGGAATCATTAAAGAAAGTTGAATCAAAAAATAAGGAAGTAAAGTCAGAAAAGAAAGCTTCTACAAAAAAATCAAACCCTTCGATAAGCTCAGGGTCGAAAGAAGAAATTAAAAAATAAATGTGTCTTGTAGTGATCCCGTATAATAAAGTATAACTATGAGGTCGTATTAATGAAATATCAATTAAATAAAACTAACAATTAATTTTTACCCCATCTACGGGGCTACTACAGGGTATGGCTATAGGATTAGAAAATTTAACTAGAACAAAGGGAACAAAAAAAACCAAACAACGACGTGGTCGTGGTTTTTCTTCTGGTTCTGGAAAATATAGTGGCCGTGGTATGAAGGGTCAACGTTCTCGTTCTGGAGGTAAGGGTGGTCTTAAACTAAGGGGCCTTAAAACATTTTTAAGTAACGTTCCTAAAAAGGGTGGTTTTCGAAGTTTAAATACTCCACTAGTTACAGTAAATTTAGAAGATTTAGAAAAACACTTTGAAGACGGCGCAGTTGTAACTTATAAGGAATTATTAAAGCAAAAAATAATTTCAGAACATAGACCAGGCATCAAAATATTAGGCAAAGGTAAATTGACCAAAAAATTTAAAGTAACAGTTAATGCATACTCAAAAACAGCAAAAGATGCTATCATAAAAGCCGGTGGAAAAGCAGAAATTAAAGCAAAGAAAAAAACTCAACCAAAAGTTAAAAAGCCTATTAAGGGCAAAAAATCAAATAAAAAATAATTGATATGGTTTTACAAAAAATCATACAACTTTGGAAAATTAAAGATTTAAGAAATAAGATTGTTTATATTTTTGGGATGCTTGTTATTTTTAGAATTGCTGCACATATCCCTGTCCCTGGCGTGGATGTATCAGCTCTAAAAGATTTTTTTGCTGGCAACCAATTTTTAGGGTTACTTAACATTTTTTCAGGTGGTGGCATGGAAAACTTTTCTGTTGTAGCTTTAGGTGTTGCACCATATATTACGGCTTCAATTATTTTTCAACTACTTGTAATGATCATACCTAAATTAGAAGAAATGCAAAGAGAAGGGGAAGCAGGCCAACGTAAGATCAACCAATGGACACGCATGCTAACTATTCCTTTGGCTATTATGCAGTCGTATGCCATGATTGCATTATTAAGACAATCACAACTACAAATTATTCCAGAACTGGATATATATAAATTGATCACGACTATTACTACAGTAACTGCTGGTACTATATTTTTAATGTGGATTGGAGAACTAATTACCGAAAAAAAGATTGGAAACGGAATTTCCATTTTGATTTTTGTAGGTATTGTGGTTAGAATTCCAGAAATTTTAAGAAATACCATGGCTACTTTCGACCCAGAACAACTTATTAGTCTACTTGTTTTTGCCGCCATTGCAGTAATTACAATTGTCGGTGTAGTTATCATCAACGAAGGTCAAAGAAATATTCCTATATCATACGCTCGAAGAGTAAGAGGTATGAAGATGTATGGTGGTGTAGATACTCATCTACCTTTACGTGTAAACCAAGCAGGTGTTATACCAATTATTTTTGCGATTTCAATCGTTTTATTTCCACCCATGGTAGCGCAGTTTTTCTTGCGTGCCAACAGTCAGATTATAGTCAAAGCAGCAGAATTTGTAATAGCGGTTTTCGAAAACCAAGTTTTCTACGGAGTATTTTACTTTTTGTTAGTATTTGGTTTTACTTATTTTTATACAGCAGTTATTTTTCATCCAGATAGAATTGCAGAAAATTTGCAAAAACAAGGTGGTTTTATTCCAGGCATTAGACCAGGTAATCACACAGCAAATTATTTACAACAAACAAGTACTAGAATATTATTAGCTGGCGCTTTGTTTTTAGGACTTATAGCAGTATTACCATTAGTTGTTAGAGCTTTTTCTGGTTCGGCAAGTCTGGTTATTGGTGGAACAAGTATTTTGATTGTTGTTTCTGTAGTAATTGAAATTGTGCAGCAGGTCCAAAGTCAGCTTACAATGAGAGATTACGAAGGCTTATAGTCAGATATAAAAATTTTAACCTCGCTTAGCGAGGTTTTTTTATTTGCCCAAAACCTTCATTTATCTTATAATTAAATAGTCATGTATAAATTAATAAATTGGAAATTAGACATTAGAAATTGAAAATTTTAATACTATGCCATTATTTAGTTCACCAGTATTTTCAAGCAAAAGAGAAATAAAAGAAGCTATACGCACAATCAACTCACTTGATTATAAGGAGCGTGAGGCTGTTTATGATGCCCTAGAACAAGAATTAGACGGTAGTGGCGTTTCTAAAGAAGAATATATAGAAGCATTACGTCAATTACGAAAAGAACATAAGATTTCAGAAATAGATCGTAATTATTTACTTAAATTATTAGACGAACAAAAATAACATGCTATTAACTTGGATTATAATTTTTTTGTTAATGTTGGGGCTTCTTATTAAGTCGGCAGATTGGTTTACAGACAGTGCAGAAAAATTAGGTGAAAAATTAAACGTTAGCCAATTTTTAATTGGTGTGGTTATAGTTGCTATTGGAACATCATTACCAGAATTAGCTACTTCAGTTGCTTCTGTTATAGACAAACAATCCGAAATTGTAGTTGGTAATGTTTTGGGAAGTAATATTGTAAATATACTGCTAGGCTTGGGTATAGCAGCGATGATTGCCAAAGAAGCAATATACATGAAAAAAAATATATTTTCTGGTGATTACCCAATCTTAATTGCTGCAACCGCATTAGTATTTTTTACCATTATGGATGGTAAGATAACTTTCCTTGAAACCATTTTATTTCTTACAGGACTATTAATATATTATCAACACATAAAACACTTACATAAAGCTCATCGTTCAGAAAATGAAGGTAAGGGGGTATTTGATTGGGGAGCAATTACAAAAATTATTTTTTCTGGTGTAATTTTGTTTTTATCAGCAAAATTTTTAGTTACAGCTACTGTGCAAATTTCTGAACTTTTGGATATTGGCACATCCATTATTGCAGCTTCTGCCATTGCTTTGGGAACGTCTCTCCCAGAAATAATGGTAGCCACAGTTTCAGCTCGTAAAGGACGTTACGATCTGGCTATGGGAAACATTATTGGTTCTTCTGTTTTTAATATTTTTGGTGTCATCGGTATTTCCGGACTATTTGGTGCAATACTTGTACCTGCTGGTATGATTTCTTTTGTTATGCCTTTTGCCGTAGTTGCAGTTATAATTTATGGAGTTGTACTTCTTGATGACAAAATAATACCTTCTGAAGGTTCTATCATGGTTTTGCTCTACGTTTTATTTATTGTAAAGTTACTGGGCATTGTATAAAATACGAATTACAAATTTATACAAATATACGAATATATAATACGCAATTTGTATATTTGTATTGATTCGTAATTAGTAAACTATTTATTATGAAGATTCTTGTATTCGGGCCACAAGGTTCAGGCAAAGGAACACAAGCTGAGTTGATCTCGAGAAAGTATAAGCTTCCATATATCGCAACCGGCGATATATTTAGATTTCATATTAAAGAAGGAACACAACTTGGTAAAAAAGTAAAAAGCTATGTTGACAAAGGTGAGCTAACGCCAGGTAGTTTAACAAACGAAATTGTGAAAGATAGAATTCAACAGCCAGATTGCTCGGTAGGTTTTGTTTTGGATGGTTATCCACGAAATATTTCGCAACAAAAATTTCTTGAAAGTATTGCCAAAATTGATCTAGTGTTTGTAATTAATATTTCAGATACTGAAGCAGTCAGTCGTTTAAAAGATAGATTAGCCTGCAAGTGTGGGTTAAGTTATCATCCCGTAAACAACCCTCCTTACAAAAAGGGGATTTGTAATAAGTGTGGTGATAAATTATTTGTTCGAGACGACGACAAACCTGCTGCAATTAAGAAAAGGCTGGCAATATATCACAAAGAGACAGAACTTGTGCTGGAAATATATCAGAAATCAAATACTCTTCATCAAATAAATGGCGCGCAAGGCATAGAAGAAGTATTTGCAGAAATTGATAACATTATAATTTTATATAAATAATGGTTACCATAAAAACTCAAGAAGAAATAAAGAAGTTAAAAGAAGGTGGCAAAATTTTAGCCACTATACTTGATGATTTGATAAAGAATGTCAAAGCAGGAGTTAGTACAAAAGATTTGGAAAAATTAGCAGTATTAAAGATTAAACAAGCAAAAGCAATCCCTTCGTTTCTCAATTACAGAAACAACAAAGAAGAAACACCTTTTCCTACAGCTCTGTGTTCTTCCATAAATTCCGAAATTGTTCACGCACCAAGTGTGCCAGGACGTATTCTAAAAAATGGTGATTTGATTGGTTTAGACCTAGGTATTATCTATCAGGGATTATATACTGACATGGCAAGAACAGTAGGAGTAGGAAAAATTACGCCTCAAGCAAAAAAATTAATCAAAGTTACAAAGAAGTGTTTAGAGCTAGCGCAAGACCAAGTAAAACCAGGCAATCACATTTCAGATATATCACGTGTCGTACAAGAGTATGCTCAAAAGAATAATTTTGGAGTTGTGCGAAGTCTTGTGGGTCATGGTGTAGGTTATAAAGTACATGAATCGCCAAGAATTCCAAATTATATCGAAAAAAATCAAGAAATAATAGAAATAAAAGAAGGTATGGTTTTAGCTATAGAACCAATGCTTACAGTAGGATCTCATTTACTAGTCACCGCAGACGATGACTGGACGCAAATGACTAAAGATGGGAGTTTGACTGCGCATTTTGAAAATACAGTAGTAGTCACAAAAACAGGATATGAAACAATAACTAAGAAGTAAATTCCAAATAACAAATAACCCGCCTACGTCTTGTCCACCTTCACTCTTTGAGTTACGGCGAGATAAATCGGACTCCGGCGGGCAGGCAATAATCAAACAATATTTAAATTCCAACCAGTAAAGACCCTTCTAGCTAGTCCCGTATGGTACCACTGGCTCCGTAAAGAAATTCGATGGGACTGGTGTCCCTTATACGGAATGTTTAAAACTCTTAGTTGTTTAGGATTTAGATAT
>Ga0180007_10001097_pt1 | contig 38749 bp, 42 predicted proteins | sample MM_PC_MetaG_FD_121122 | JGI IMG/M metagenome (GOLD analysis project Ga0180007, IMG submission 121122) | Groundwater microbial communities from the Aspo Hard Rock Laboratory (HRL) deep subsurface site, Sweden - MM_PC_MetaG | ecosystem: Environmental > Aquatic > Deep subsurface > Groundwater... | reverse complement strand
GGATACAGGAATAGGAAGAGCAGCCGCAGACCAACTCTCTCTAATCGCAGGAGGAGTAGAAGGACACAGAATTTCAGAAGATGCTGGAGTTATTACACATAGCTTGTCTGGCAACGTCGGAATTGGGACGACGAATCCAATTACACCCCTTCATGTTGGCTATAACGGAAGTGGAAGCATTGCTACTTTTGCAAGAACAGATGCAGCTCCTTCTTCTTTAGAACTAAGTAATGCAAGTGGTATTTTTAATTTTAATTACACCGGCGGTAGCGGTGGTCTTCGTTGGCAATTAGGGGGTGTAAGTAAATTAACGTTAGATGCGAGTGGCAACATCGGAATTGGAACAACCTCACCCTTCGCCAAACTCTCCGTCAAAGGAGCAGGCACAACCACCGGCATAAACTTTCAAACCACTAACTCAAGTGATACACCACTTGTGACTGTTTTGGATTCGGGAAATGTTGGGATTGGGACGGATAGCCCTAATAATAAGATACAAGTTCAAGATTTAATTAATTTTGATGATACCTTACAAAATACTTCTTTAGGTAAAAATGCCGGAAATTTAGGACAGTACAATTCATTCATTGGTTATGAAGCAGGGAAAAATATTACTTCTAGTTGGAATACTGGGGTTGGCTGGAAAGCTCTTATGTCAGCAACAAATGCGGAAAGAAATAGTGCTTTTGGTTATTATTCTTTATTCTCTAATTCTTCTGGCTCAAGAAATGCTAGTTTTGGCTATGTTGCTTTATCTAGTAATACTACTGGGAATTACAATACAGCTTTTGGTTCAAATGCTTTAACTTATAATCAGACTGGTTCTTCAAATGTTGCTATTGGTCAAGAGGCTGGAAGTGGTAGCACTGGAGCATCTAATATTTCAAATAATGTTTTTATTGGAAATGCCGCCGGTAAAGCTATACGAACAGGTGGTAATAATAACATATTGATAGGACATCAAGCCGGAGATAGTATTACAACTGGAGCTAGTAATATTCTAATCGGATATAATATAGACACTCCTGCAGTTGATACTTCTAATCATTTAAACATCGGAAATGCTATTTACGGGGATTTAAGTTCAGGCAACGTCGGAATCGGCACAACCACCCCTCAATCTCTCTTACACTTAGGCGGAACACCGGGGATTTTGAGCAGTGGTTTAACTTTTGGAGATGGTGATACTGGGTTTTATGAGAGTTCAGATGATGTTGTAGTAATTCATCAGGGTGGTACAGATAAATGGTCAATGACAAATGGGAAAGTATCTGCAACTGACTTTAAAACAACGAGTCCTAATACTGGCTTTTGGTTAAACAATAATGTTGGTACGTCAATTTTTAGTGGAGGAACTGGAATAGTTAATTATCACGCAACAGTTGCACATAATTTCAAGGATAACTATGCTGGAAACTCTGTTATGTACATTAATTCAACTTCTGGCAACGTTGGAATTGGGACGACTACTCCTCAAGGATTATTTGCTGTAGCCACCTCAACCAACGCCTCTTTCTTTGTTGTAGACGACCAAACAGGGAACATCGGAATGGGAATAGATAATCCATCCTACCAATTACAACTTTCAACAGACTCAGCCGCAAAACCAGGAACAGCTACATGGACAGTCGATTCCGATGAAAGACTAAAGAATGTTAATGGAGACTTTACTCGTGGTTTGTCAGCTTTAGAAGGGCTTTATCCATCTTACTTTAATTACAAACCAGACAACGAAAGAGGAATTCCATCTAATAGGGAATATGTAGGATTAATCGCTCAAGATGTTCAAAAGGTAATTCCCGAAGCAGTCAAAGAAGGAAAAGACGGTTTCCTTTCAGTTGAATCTGATCCGATTTTCTGGACAATGTTGAATGCTATTAAAGAGTTAGCTTTGAAAGTTGGCTCTGATAATATCTCTTATAGTAAAGATACTTTGCAGGTATTAAACGACACTGGAGAACCTCAAATGAAATTGGCCTATGATCAAGAAAACTTGGCTGAATTTAAAGTGTCTGCAGTAGGGGATTTGTCTATAAGTACTGCTGGAAAAGATATTCGTTTACCTGATGATAATATGCAAATCTGTTCAGGGGGAGCTTGCCCAACAATTTCAACTCCTCAATCAGTCGTCTCTGCGAGGAGTGGAGAGGTACGCAATGACAAAGCAGTCCAGAATTTCGAAAAATTAACTAGAGGAACAGGTAACTTAATCGTAGAAAATGTTGCTTATATTAATGGAGCCTTAGGAGTGGGAACCCCTGCCCCAGGCAGAATAATGGATGTTTACGAATCTCAATCCGATCCACAAATGAGGATTTCTTATGACGATGATTTGTATTCTGAATTTAATGTTTCGGCAACAGGGGACTTAACCATTTCTGCATCAGGAGGAGATGTTTCTGTTTTGAATGAAAACTTGCGAGTTTGTTCTGATGATGGTTGTCCTTCTGTTGTCAGTCAAATCCAAGACAAGGGTAATTTAGTGGTAGAAAATTCATTGTTGGCATTAGGTAATGTAGGAATCGGAGGTACAGTTTCTCCTGATTACACCTTAGATGTTCAAGGAACTCTACGAGCCTACGGCATCACCGACGCCTCCGACATCCGCCTGAAAACAAATATCCGTAATTTGACAAGGGGTCGTTCCCCTTATAGTGAGGTTACGAACGGAGGGGTGCGACCCCTAAGTCAAACTTCAGCCACCCTTCAAAACATCCAAAAACTTCGTGGTGTAAAATTTGAATGGAAAGACTCCACTTTTGGCACAGGTGATCAAATTGGGTTCATTGCCCAAGAAGTAGAAAAAGTTTACCCAGAATTAGTTTCCACAGATAATGACGGTCTTAAATCGGTTCAATACGGAAAATTCACTGCTGTGTTATTAGAAGCTGTAAAAGACTTAATCAATTGGGGAGAAACTATCGAATATCGTTCTGCTCGCCTAGAAGACAGAACAACTCAATTAGAAAAAGAAAACGCCTCATTAAAACAAAAAACCCAATCCCTAGAATCCCGAATCGAAGCCCTAGAAAACATTCTGAGACAATAAAAATCTTCCCGTCTCTGCGAGGAATGGAGCGTAGCGAAATGACGAAGCAGTCCAGAATTTTAAAAAAATAACCCCAAAACCAAAATGAAATCTGAAAAAATTCCCTGTGTATATATTCTTGCAAACAAAAGGAATGGAACTTTGTACACAGGAGTAACCTCTAATTTACAAAAGAGGATTTTTGAACATAAAAATAATTTAATTGATGGTTTTACTAAAAAACACAATATTCATAAATTAGTATATTTTGAAACAGGAGAATCGATGGAAGGTGCAATCCAAAGAGAAAAACAAATCAAAGGTGGTTCAAGAAAAAATAAACTGAAATTAATTGAAGACAAAAACCCACAATGGAATGATTTATTTGATAAATTATTTAATTAGATTTCTGGATCGCCACGTCAAGAATTTAATTTCTCGGAAATTAAATTCTTTCCTCCCGAAGACGGTTTACCTTCGACAAACCGTTACGAAAAACAAAACTTTTCGTCTTTGCGAGCGTAACGCAGTGAAGCGAAACAATCCAGAAATTTATCATCTCTGCAAGAGATACGACAGCTTGCCCGCCCCTGCCTACCCACGCCTGCTGGCGCGCAGGGGCAGGCAGGGATGAGGAGGGAAGCAATCTCTTCATAAACTATTTCTCAATATCCCCATATTTAGTATTAAATATTTTATGCTAAAATATATTTATGGAAACAAAAATAATATTTTTTGATGAATCTATAAAAAAATTTATTTCTAAATTAGAAAAAAGCACCATTGCCAAGGTTCTTAAAACAATAGATCTTTTAGAAAAATTTAATTTTAAATTAGGATTACCTCACTCAAAGAAAATTGATAAAAATTTGTTCGAATTAAGAATTTATGGACAGCAGAAGATTCGTATATTTTATGCTTTTTATAAAGAAGATATATTTTTATTGCATATTTTTGTTAAAAAGACGAACAAGATACCTTTAAATGAATTAAAATTAGCTAATTCAAAATTAAAACAATTGCAATGATATCACATATATGTTATATTAATATTATGAATGAATATAAACAATTTAAAAAAGAAATATTGAAAGATAAGGAGGTTAAAAAAGAGTACGAAAAACTTGGTGTAGAGTTTACTTTGATTGAAAAGATTATTGAAGAAAGAATAAAAAAAGGTTTAACTCAAAAAGATTTAGCTAAAGCTATTGGTACAAAACAATCAGCTATTTCAAGATTTGAATCTGGAGATAGTAATCCTACTTTAGCTTTTATTGGAAAAGTTTCCAATATTTTAGGTCTAAAATTAAGTTTAGAATAGATAATAAAAAATCAAAACCCCGCCGAAGCGGAGTTTCTCGGAGCTTCCAAAGAAGCACTAATAACTAAATAATAACAAAGCTCAAAAAAAAAGCAAGTTAATTTAATTTTAAACCAATGAAAAAAAATCCTAACCCTCCTACTCCTAATATTTATCCTCTCAACCACCACCTCTATTTTTCCGTCTTTGCGACCCAGCACTTTGAATTAAGCTATTTACTTTAGTTTAAATTATTATTTATTTCTTTATAAACTTTATTTATACTATATAACAAAGTGCTGGGGAATCATTCCCTTTCCGTCTCAAATTCCGTCTTCGCGAGCGATAGCGCGGCGACCCAGAGTTTCATCGCGACCGTTTAAATAATTACCATAACTATTCCAATCGATTGGAATAGTTAAACAATATCGACACTTGGATCAAGAAGGTCCAAGTGATTTTGTTTTTTACGATTTATCTTTAATAATTCGTCTTTGCAACCCAGCACTTTGTTTTAATGGTATAAATAATAACTTATAAGAAATAAATAACATTTTATAAAACAAAAATAAACACTTTAATTCAAGGTGCTGGGGGAACCCACACCTACAGGTGGTTTAAAAACAGTTTATTTTTAAACAAAAACCATTTAATTTCACTTAATTTAAAGATTTTAAAATATAATAAAAAAATGTTATAATATAAGCGTTTTAGAGGGTTTAGTTATCCACTAAAATGTTTATTTTTATCTATATTTTTTGATATAATATTTATATTAAAGGAAGAGAATATCTCTGAGTATCACTTTATATTTAAAGAAAAATATACCTATAAATTAGGTTAATTATGCTAAATAACTTTATAGAGATAATTAAAAATACTGTAATCACTACCGTTGGTTTGATAGTAGGGTTATTTGGTGTTGATAACACTGATTTTCTTAAAGCTACTGATGTCAATTTGCAGACAGCTCAAGAACAAGCAATTAATCTAAGTGATTTTTCACAAGCAAATATTTTAGAAGCTGTAAGTGGTGAAACTCCTGCCATAATTGACGAAACAATAACAACCACTTCAGAAGAATCTCAAACAACTGAAACAGTTCCAGTTACAACAACTACTCAAGACGGAACAGAATATTTTGTCAAAGAAAATATTCCATCTGCTATTTTTGCTCGGCCAGAATCATTAATTACAAAAGCAGTAAAAGTAGAAGAAAAATTAATTACTTTAGGAGAAGGAGCCAGTGAAGACACACGAGCTATTAATCCTATTAAATCAACTATTACCAAAAAAGAAATCGATGTTGCAAAAATACTAAATACAGATTTTGATAAATTTGATTCTAAATTACAAATTACCGAAATTACTGAGGATGAAAATAATTTTTATGTGTCATATCAATATGTAACTCTTGCCATAGAAAACAGAGTTTGGGATGAATTTATAAGAGAAAAAAATATCAGTATTGCCAAAAATATTCTGAATGGAAAAGATCTAAGTGAATATTTATCTGAAGAATTAGCAGAAGTAATCGACACAGAAATTGTTTATTTAAAAGAAGTCCAAGAAATACAAAAAATTAAAAAAGCCAAAGCAGACAAGCTTGCCCAAGCAGAAACAAAGAAAAGAACAGTGGCATCAGCTTATTCTTCTTTGATTGGAAAAGTTCTTCAAGTTGAAGAAAGTGAATTTGGTGATTTCGAACCTATTGTTAAACCACAGATTAAAGAAACAACTATTATCTCAGATATTGTGATTGGTGGAGAGACCACAACTACTACAACTACTGCAACAACAACCGAAACAACTGCTACAACTACTCCTGTTGTAGAAACCACAGTTGAAGACAAAGTAACATCAAATGGAGTAGTAGATAATCAAGCCCCACTAATTGTAATTCAAGGAAATAATCCTGCTTTAATCCAAATCGGTTCAAGTTATGTTGATTTAGGTGCAAGGGTTAGTGATAACATAAGTGAAGGGTTAGGAGTTAATATTGGGGGTGATGTAGTTGATACAGAAACTAAGGGGTCCTACTTCGTAGTTTATTCAGCTACTGATGAAGCTGGAAATACAGCGACAGCCACAAGAGAAGTAATCGTTTATGATTACGGACTTGTACCAGATGTAGAGCAAGTAGTTGACACAACACCTATTGGAACAGTAGAAACAACAACTTTAACCCCCGCAGAAGAGGAGGAAATAATCACAACTCCTACAGAAACAGAAGAAGCAACCATAACTCCAGAAGAAGTTGCTACAACTACCCTTAATGAAGAAATTGCAATCACAACTCCTCAGGTAGGAATTATTGAAAATATATTAGAGGTAGCAACTAATGTTATCGATACTTCAGCAGAAGCTGTTCAAGAAACAATTGATGTGGCTGTCGAAGTTACTGTTGATACTATTGATACTTCAGCAGAGGCTGTTCAAGAAACAGTTGATACTGCATTTGAGACCACTGCTGAAGTAATTGGGGACAGTGTTAATGCTGTGATTGAAACTACATCTGAAGTGGCCGAACAAGTAACTGCTATGATATTGTCTATAAATATAAGGGAGTTACTTGGAAATATTGGAGCCGCAGGAGATGGACAAATTACTCAAGTTTTCACTAATAGCTTAGATAAATCTGGCGAGGTTGTTTACAGAAATATCAATAAAATAATAAACAAAACCAAAGAATTTATATTTGACTTAATAGATTTATCACCTTTTGTTTTAGAAGAAACCTCTAGTCCTGTTACTGAAGGAGAAATCAATATAGCTCAAATATTAAGTACAGGAATTTATGGAATAATTGGTAATATGGCAGATAGTTCTTATGGTGCTTTCAATTTTATTTGGAAAAGGATTAAAAACTTTTCAGGAGATAATTCTTTAGAGACTGATGAAAATGTTGGAACAATTGTTGAAAGTGTTTCAGATATTTCCTTAAATGAAGATAGTGAAAAAAATACTTTTGTTAGATTTATTATTTTTTCAGCAGGAGAAGCTAAGAGAATTGTTTTAAACACTTTCGAAAAAATATCAGGAGGTAACTCTTTAGCTTCTATAAAATACTCTAACAAGGAATTTGTTTTGGAAGAAATGCAAGAAAATGATGCAAGTAAAATGGAAATATTAAAAAATAAAATATCTGATTTTTCAAATATTATGAAAGATGGTTTTTCAAAAACTAAAGAATTTTTTAAAGAAACAAGTCCCACTATTAGATTTAAAGAAATAGAAAATGAATAATTTAAATAACAAAATAAGAGTGGCTATTAATGGTTTCGGTAGAATAGGAAGGGCTTTTTATCGCTTAGCTCAATCAGAACCTTTAATAGAGATTGTGGCAGTTAATGATTTGTCATCTATAGATAATCTAAATTACCTACTAAAATACGATACGGCTTATGGAGTTTCTAATGATTTAATTCTAGATGAGTCTATTTTTTATAGTGAACCCGACCCACAATACTTACCTTGGGGTGATTTAGGTGTTGATATAGTTGTTGAGTCAACTGGAGTTTTTAATACATATAAAAAAGCCAGTGCTCATATTAAAGCAGGAGCAAAAAAATAGTTTTGAGTGCCCCAGCCAAAGATGATAAACCTCTATCCAGAGAGGATTCCACAATACCTAATTATGATTTAAATGGCAAGACTATTCTAATGGGAATCAATGACGAAGAATTAAAGACTTGTCAGATTAGTGCTAATGGTTCTTGTACAACCAATGCTGTCAGTCCTGTTTTGCAAATTTTGAATCAAAAAATAGGAGTAGAAAAGGCGATATTAAATACAATCCATTCCTACACTGCAACCCAAGGATTAGTAGATTCAACTAACAAAAAAGATTTCAGAAAAGGAAGAGCTGCTGCTCAGAATATAATTCCAACCACTACCGGAGCAGCCATTGCCACAACCTTAGTTATTAAAGAACTAGAAGGTAAATTTGACGGAATGGCTATTCGAGTGCCTACTCTCGTAGGGTCTATAATTGATTTAACTTTTATTGCTAAAAAAAATGTAACAGTCGAAGAAATTAATTTAATTTTAAAAGAAGCTACAAAAGACAAAAGGTGGGAAGGTATTTATGGCGTTACAAAAGACCCAATTGTATCTTCTGATATCATAAATAATAAATACGCCTCCTTGGTAGATTTATCTTTGACAAAAGTAGTAGGAGGGAATCTTGTGAAAGTCTTGATATGGTATGATAACGAAATGGGTTATACTAACACTTTAATAAAACATGTTATAAAAGCAGGAGAAAATTTAAATTAAAAAGGCAAAGACAAATCACTTTTGTGGTTCGTCTTTGCGAGGTGAGTGGGATTTTGGTTTTTGCAAAAACCAAAATCCCACTCAACGAAGCAATCCAGAAACGACGATTGCTTTAGCAATCCCTTCCCGTCATATTAAAAAGTAGTGTATAATAAAAAGGAAAAATATTAATTTTATAATAAAAATAAAATAATAAAAAGATATGCAAAAACCAAAAAAAATATTATTAGCCACAGACCATGCCGGATTTGAATTAAAAGAATCCTTAAAGTTCTTTTTAAAAGAACTAGGTTACGAGATAGAAGATAAAGGAGCTTTTGAGTATAATTCAGAGGATGATTATCCTGATTTCATAAAGCCAGTCGCAAAAGAAGTTTCAGAAAACCCCGATGAATTCAAAGCTATTATTTTAGGAGGGTCAGGACAAGGTGAGGCAATGACAGCTAATCGTTTTAAAAATGTAAGAGCAGCAGTCTATAACTTTTTAGATTTTGATATTATAAAACTATCCCGTGAGCATAATGATGCCAATATTTTATCGTTAGGAGCTAGGTTTTTGACTGAGGACCATGCAAAAGAAGCTGTTAAATTATGGCTAGAAACACCATTTTCAGAAGAAGAAAGACACATCCGAAGAATACAAAAAATAGAAAATTAGTAATTTTTTATTTTTTTTAATTAATTATTTACTAAAATAGTGCGATTAATCGCACTATTTTCATTTTATATTTTTCTTTAATAATTGCCCAATCTTCCACCAAAATATTTTCTGTTGAGCTTTGATAGATTTTCGGCTTTCTTTAACTTCGGACCAATATTGATAAATAGTGGACACAGGAATTCTCTTAAAAAATCCTAAATAAAAACTAAAAGAACCTTTACCTTTTTTAGCTGTTTCTCCAAAATATTCTCTTATTTCGGATACTAAATAATGCTTTTCCGAGTGAAGAGAGCTTTTCTTATTATTATTTTGAGAGATTAATAGATTTTCAATAGACTGGATTCCTTTTTTATTTTCATTTTTTATAATTTTCTTTTTCAAAAAAGGTCTTAGTTTTTGACTAATAAAATCAGTATCAATTTTTTTAATATATTTTTCTATATTAGATTTATCTGATGTCTCTGAAATTTTGTTTAGCTCTTTTTTTATATTTTGAGTGAATAGCTTTCCTAGAGAAAACTCCACAGGTTTTTTAATTTTACTAGATTTAGTTTTAATATCTTCAATAATCTCCAAGAGAAGAAATTTAAATTCAAAATCATTAATCATTTTATTTATTGGAATATCATTTTTTCTTAAAAATTGTTTTTGACTTTTCAAATCATCTATTTCTATAATCAGAGCAGGTTTTTCCTTTATATTTTTAGGGTTATCTGTTTTTGAATAGGGAACTAAGACAATAGACCCAACACTAAAATCCCTCTGACTAAAAAATATAGCCGGTTTCTGAAAATTATTTCTATAAATAGGAATGACAGTGATAATATTCATAATTTAATTATATAGTAATTGTTGAAATATTAAAATTTATTTTGTTTGACTTTATATTCCTAACTTATATAATTTAAGTAATGAAAAATCAATTTTTTACAGTTTATATTGAGCAAGACGAAGACGGTGTTTTTATCGGGTCTATTCCTACTGTTCCAAGTTGCTATGCTGAAGGAAAAACCCAAGAAAAAATGTTAAAAAATCTACAAAAAGTTTTAAAACTTTGTCTTCGAAATACTAAAAAAGACATTAAAGATTTAAGAAAAAGCAGATTTATCGGCATTCAAAATTTAGAAATAGAATATGCCTAAACTTGTACCTATTAAACCCAAAAGGTTTATAAAAATTCTAATAAGTTTAGGTTTTAAAAAACGTGATGCAGAAGGTTCTCATTTATTTTTTGAACATATAGATGGAAGAACTACTGTGATTTCCATCCATAACAAAGAAATGAGTAAAGGTATATTGAGAAAAGTTTTAAATGATATTCATTTATCTGTTGATGAATATAATAAATTAAGATAGAAAAAATTGACAAATAAATAATCGTGTATTAGATTAAAGGCAGGTTTGGGGAAGTAGTTTTTAAAATACGTAATAAAAATCGGAGGAATATAAATGGATTTGGATAAAATGAGTCGCGAAGAACTGAAAGACACTCTCTGTGGATTAAAGGTCTCAGGGAGGTCAAAAGTGAGAAACAAAAAAAATATGAAAATGCTTATTCAAAAGCATTGTCAGAACAAAAATATCATTGAAGGCACCGAAGAAATTAAGGTCATTTGGGAAGAAGTTAATAGTGAAAATCCAGATGATAGGGGTATCGATATTATGAAAATGAATGGCTCTTATGGTGATCTTAAAATTGTTCTTAATCGAATGGTTGATTCTGTCGGCTGGAAAATGAGAACAAATTTTGGTGTTTCTGTGAATTTTCACACACCATTGAAATATTCAATCGAGGAGGCAGAAAAACATATGAAAAAAGCCATAGGAACCTTTCGAAATATATATCTTCAGTGTGTGGTCTCTATCTGATTCTTTCTCCGTAAAAGACATAAAAACATGTCAAAAACACAAAACAGGGCAACTCAACTGAGTTGCCCTATATTTTTTTAAAAATTTAAAAATTGAGATTTATTTAAAAATTAAAAATTAAAAAATTAAAAATTTTAAATAATTTATTGTTTAATAAATTATTTAATAACTAACCTCCATTAAATTCCCGTTATCCATTATATAGATAGAATCATCGTTTTTCTTTACAAAAGTAGGATTTTTTCCTTTGTAAATTGGTTGTAGATTTTGTTCTGTTTGGTAATCAACCCCTAAAGCATAAACCCCATCAGCCAAAGACATCAAAACAACATCTGTTCTGTTTTTGTAAAAATCAACAGCTGTTATTTGGTCTTTGATTTCTATAGTAGAGATTGTACTCAAAGCATCCGCTGAAATTAAATCTTTTTGGAAAAGAGACCAGATATCCCAATACTCAGGATCAGTTTTTCCAATCATAAAACCACTAGTATTTTGAGGGATAAAAAATGGATTTAATTCAAGAGTAGTTTCTCCAAGAATCTGAACTTCTTTAGTCCAAGGCCAATATCCTTCTTTATGTACTATTACACTGTGAATTCCTTTTTTAATTTTGAACTCTGGATTAATATTGTTTTTTGAATCTTCTTTTACATTATCTATATAGACAGTAAGAGTTTCGTCTAAACTATTAATTTGCAAAAAACCTTTTTGTTTTTTGTCGTAGTTAAAATAAAATAATCCTCCTAAAATTAATATTAATACACCTATAAGCATCAATGAGCTTTTTTCTTTTTTTATTTTTTGCATTTTTTAATTTTACCACTACTTAGATTAAAATCAATTGTAAATTGTTTTAAAAAATCGTATGATTAGTTTTAATATGAAAGATAAATTTATTATAGAAGGATTAGGAAATAAAAGAACTTTATCTGGAAAGATAAGGGTAAACGGAGCTAAAAACGCTGTTTTACCAGTGATGGCTTCTTCTGTTTTGTTCAAAGACGGTTTCCGTATCAAAAATGTTCCTTTTATAGAAGATTTAAATCGTTTAGATGAAATATTCAAAGGTCTAAAAATAGAAATGAATAAAGAGTCAGAAGGAGAATATTTTATTGATACTAAAAAAATTGAATCTAAAGAAATAGACGAAGAAGCTTCAAAAAGAATGAGAGCTTCAATTATTTTCAGTGGTCCTGTTTTGGCTCGTTTTGGTGAGTTGGTTTTTCCTCATCCTGGAGGTTGTGTTATAGGGGCTAGACCCATTGATTTATTTCTAGAGGGTTTTGAAAAAATGGGAGCCACTATTGACCACCACGATGAAAAATATTTTTTAAAAACTGAAAATGGAAAATTAAAAGGAGCCAATATATTCTTCAAAATACCATCTGTAACTGCTACAGAAACATTTATCATGGCGGGTGTTTTGGCAGAAGGAAAAACTATATTGAAAAATGTAGCTATGGAACCAGAAATTGGTTCTCTAATAGAATGGCTAAATACATGTGGAGCAAAAATTAAAGGAATAGGCACACCAACCTTAGAGATTGAAGGAGGAGGTTTATTAGAAGCCAAAGATAAAGTTTACGAAACCATTCCTGACCGTTTAGAAACTGGCTCTTTTCTAATTTTAGGAGCCTTGTGTGCTTCTGACTTAGAAATTACGCACTGTAATCCTAATCATTTAGAAATTGTCATAGAAGCGTTAAAGGATTCTGGCGTAGATTTAGAAGTAGGTAAAGACTACATTAAAGTAAATAATAAAAATCTAAAAAATTATAAAGCTTTCAATATTAAAACTCACGAATATCCAGGTTTTCCAACAGATTTGCAATCTCCTATGACAGTTTTTTTGACTCAAGCTCAGGGCGAATCTTTTATATTCGAAACAATTTTTGAAGGACGTTTGAATTATATTAGTGATTTAGTTAAGATGGGGGCAAATATAAAAATGTGGGATTCTCATCGAGTAACAGTAAAGGGACCCACTCAAATAAAAGGAAGAGAATTAGAGGGTCCTGACATTCGAACTGGTTTTGCTTTTGTGATTGCTGCTCTCGTGGCTGAAAAAGAATCAACTATATCAAATGTTTATTATATCGATAGGGGATACGAGAAAATAGAAAAAAGATTATCTAACATAGGGGCTGAAATTAAAAGAAAAAAAGAATAAGTAAATAAACAAAAATATGTCATTTTTTATAAAAAAATTAGGAATAGATTTAGGAACAGCCAATACCCTAGTTTATCTTCCTGGAAAAGGAATAGTTTTAAGTGAGCCATCTGTAGTGGCGGTTTCTGAAATAGATAATAAAATCTTAGCAGTAGGGAGCGAAGCTAAAAAAATGATAGGAAGAACTCCTGAATCAATTATTACATATCGACCAATGCGAAATGGAGTTATTGCTGATTATCGGGTAACCGAAGCTATGCTTCGTTATTTTATAAACAAAGCTTTAGGAAAGTTCAATTTCTTTAAACCCGAAGTTATTATCTCTGTTCCTGCTGGAATTACTTCAACAGAAAGAAGAGCTGTAGTTGAAGCTACGATTAAGGCCGGAGCAAAAAAGGCTTTTGTAGTTAAAGAACCTATTCTAGCAGCTATAGGAGCTGGGGTAGCAATTGAAGAGGCTGGAGGGCATATGATTGTTGATATTGGTGGAGGAACTATTGATGTGGCTGTTATTTCTCTAGGTGGTATTGTGGCTTCTACTTCAGTTAAATGTGCAGGTGATAAAATGAATTCAGCTCTTATTGAATTTGTTAAAAGAAAATACAATCTATCAATTGGGGACAAAACCGCAGAAGATATAAAGATTCAAATCGGGTCAGCTTTACCTTTAGAAGAAGAGCTATCTATGGAAATAAGAGGAAGGGATTTTATTTCTGGATTGCCTCGAACAATTGAAATAAGTACTAATGAAGTATCCAAAGCTTTAAGTAAAGAATTAAGAGAAATGGTTCGTGCTATTAAATCTGTTTTTCAAGAAACTCCACCAGAATTATCTGCTGATATTGTTCAAAGAGGAATAATTATGACAGGGGGTTCTTCTCAATTAAGAAATTTACCTGAATTAGTTTATAGAAGAACTGGAGTAAAAGCTTGCTTGGCAAAAGATCCTTTTTATTGTGTTTCTAAAGGAACAGGAGTTGCTTTAAAACATTTAGATGTTTATCGAAGGTCAGTTATTTCAAAGAATTACTAGTTTAGTAGGTTAGGTAAACTTAGCTTTTAGCTTTTAGGAAAAATTTACAAAGCAAATTTTTCTCCTAATAACCTAAAAGCTAACCTACTAAAACCTAAAAAATATGTTTTTAAACCCTCAGAATCTACATCATGCATATCTCCTAGAAGGAGAAAAAGAATCTGTTTTTAAAGAATTAATACTTTTTTTAGAAAATGATTTAAATTTTCAAACTTCCGCTAACCCAGATTTTTATCTAGGGGATTTTGATAGTTTTGGGATTAATGATGGGCGAGTTATAAAAGATTTTCAATCAAAAAAGACTTTGGCTGGAGATAAACAAATCATAATTATCCAAACAAATTTTATAACCAACGAAGCTCAAAATTCTTTACTAAAAATGTTTGAAGAACCAACTGAAAATACTCATATATTTTTAATAATTCATTCTTCTGAAAATCTTTTAACTACTCTTAAATCTCGTTTGCAAATTGTTAAATTTCAGAGGGATAATTTAACTAATGATTTTGTAGATGATTTTTTAAAAGCAAGTATTTCAGAAAGGTTTGATTTAATTAAAGTTTTTTTACCTAAAACCACAAATGATAAAGCTGACAAGGCTGGAGCTATTCAATTTTTAAATAATTTAGAAAAAGATTTATATATTAAATTCAAGCAAAACAATGAAAAAGATTTAAAAAATATTTTTCAGGAAATTATTCAAAATCGTTCTTATTTATCTGATAGGTCACCTTCAGTTAAAATGATTTTAGAACATATTTCACAAATTATTCCTAGAAGTCCGACCTCTTAACGTGTATACCTGTAACCTTTAGTAATTTGTATTGTGTTGTTAATACCGAGGTCGTACTTCTTAACATAATACTGAGATTGTACTTCTAATTAAATAATTACCATGAATCTAAAAATAATAAAAATGCACTCCGATATGACTTCGCCGAGTTATGCTCACAAAGGAGATGCTGGTTTAGACCTTAGGTCTGCTGAGGAATTAGTTATAAAAGTAGGGGAAATAAAAAGTATTAAAACTGGTATAAAAATAGAAATACCAGAAGGATTAGTTGGTTTGGTATGGGATAAGAGTGGTCGGGCAGTTAAAGATAATTTACATTGTCTTGCTGGAGTGATTGATGCTGGTTTTCGTGGCGAAATAACCCTTACTTTTAAGAACTTGGGAGATAAAGATTTTGAAGTGAAAAGAGATATGAAAATAGCCCAAATACTTATTCAACCTATAGTTACTCCTAACATTATAGAGGTTGATTTTTTAAATGACAGTACAAGAGGGGATGGAATGTGGGGAAGCACAGGAGACTTTTAATTAAGAAATAAAATCAACCTTGTAAAAAAACCTAAAATATTAAGCAGCTAGTCCAATCGATTGGAATAGTTTAATTGTTTATATAAATATATGGATAAAATAAAAGAGATGGAGAAAATTGAAAGGAAGCTTCTAAAATTAAAAAAATCTCCTCTTTATAGTGAAAGAATTTTAAATAAAGCTTTTCCTGTCATTGGAGAGGGGAGCCTTGATTCTAAAATTATGTTTGTCGGAGAAGCTCCAGGAAAAAAGGAAGCTCAAACAGGTAAGCCTTTTTGTGGGGCCTCTGGTAAGGTTTTAGATGAATTATTGGCATCAATTAAATTAGATAGAAAAAAAGTTTATGTTACAAATATAGTAAAAGATAGACCTACGGATAACCGTGACCCTTCCAAAGAAGAAATAGAGATTTATGGACCCTTTTTAGATAAACAAATTGAAATTATACAGCCTAAAATAATCGCAACACTAGGCAGGTATTCAGCGGAATACATAATGAAGAAATTTAGCCTAGAGGAAAAAATAGAACCAATAGGCAAAATGCACGGAAAAGTTTTTCAGAGTAAACTTGGAATAAAAATTATTCCCTTGCTTCATCCAGCTGTTGTACTATATAATTCATATAGTCGTGATGACCTTAAATTAGATTTTAAAATTTTAAATAAATTTAAGTAAGGGAGGTGTTCTTTGAAGTTTTTGAAAATTTTTTTAAATGTAATTTTGTCACCTATGTTTTATTTTATTTACCCATCATTGGGTAAAATAAAAACAAATTTAAAGTTTTGTTTTTGTTCGTTTATAGTCTCTGTTGTTTTTTATTATAGAGTTTTGGATAGTTTTTTGTGGTCTTTCTTGTTTTTTTATGTTTTTTGGGGAGTTTGTCTTTTTATAGGCTCCTATATGGAATATAAAGAAAAACCGCAAAATATAAACAAATTATATTAAACCTTTTGTTTCCGAACGGCTCAACTCGTTGAGCCGTTCTTTTTTTTATTGTATACTGTCTTTAATTATATGAAAATTTTAAACAAAAAATTCGCTATTGCCATAAGGGTTGCTTCTGCAACCCTATTTCCAATGAATTAAAAATTAATAAGTTCTGGATTGCCATGATTCAATTTTTTAACAAAAAATTGAATCTCGCAAAGACGGATTTTGAGAAGCAAAATCCGTTACGAAAAGCAAAGCTTTTCGTCTCTGCGAGCGATAGCGAAGCAGTCCAGAAATTAACAAAACTATTATGAAAGCAAAAGAATTAAGACAAAAATATTTAGAATTTTTTGAATCAAAAGGGCATACTATTATTCCTAGTGCTTCTTTAATTCCAGAAAACGACCCTACTGTATTATTCACCACAGCTGGAATGCATCCTTTAGTTCCATATCTGATGGGAGAAAAACACCCAGGAGGAACTCGTTTAGTAGATGCTCAAAAAGCTATACGAACTACTGATATCGAAGAAGTGGGAGACACTACTCATCATACTTTTTTTGAAATGATGGGGAATTGGTCTCTCGGGGATTACTTTAAAAAAGAATCATTAGAATGGTCTTGGGAATTTTTAACTTCTCTTGAATGGTTAGGTTTAGATCCTAAGAGATTAGCCGTCTCTGTTTTCGAAGGAGATGAGGTAGCACCTTTTGATGAGGAAGCCTATAGAATCTGGAAAGAGATTTTTGAAAAACACGGAATTCCAGAAGCAAGAATCGCCAAGTTAGACAAAAAAGCTAATTGGTGGGGACCAGCTGGAGAAACCGGTCCTTGTGGTCCTGATTCAGAAATTTTTTATTGGGTTGGTCCAGAAGACGAAATCCCTCAGTCATTTAATGATGACAACGATTTGTGGGTAGAAGTTTGGAATAATGTTTTTATGGAATTTAATAAAACAGAAAATGGTTCTTTTGAAAAATTAACTCAGCAAAATGTAGATACTGGTTTAGGACTAGAGAGAGTAACTGCAGTGATGCAAGGATTAGACGATAATTACAAAACAGAACTTTGGATAAACTTGATTACTAAAATCGAAGAATTATCTGGGAAAAAATACGGTCAGTCAGAGGAAATAACCAAAGCTTTAAGAGTAGTTGCGGATCATATCAAAGCATCAACATTTATCATCGGAGATGACAAAGGAGTAACACCATCAAACACAGACCAAGGTTATATTGTTCGTCGTCTAATTCGTCGGGCTATTCGTTTTGGAAAACAATTAGGAATCACCAAAGATTTATGGTTAAAAGAAATTGCTTTAATTGTAATTGAAGATTACAAAGATGTTTATCCAGAATTAGAAAGAAATAAAGATTTTATTTTAGGACAATTAGATAAGGAAGAAATTCAATTTTCTAAGACTCTTGAAAAAGGATTGAAGGAATTAGAAAAAGGAACTGATCCCTTTGTTCTGTTTACAACTTATGGTTTCCCAATTGAAATGACTCAGGAATTAGCTGAAGAAAAAGGAATAAAGATTGATGCAGAAGATTTTAAAAACAAAATGAAAGAACATCAAGAAAAATCTAGAACTGCTGCAGCTGGAAAATTCGCTTCAGGTCTTGCTGATCACTCAGAAGAAACCACCAGATTACACACAGCCGCTCATTTACTTCTATCGGCTTTACAAAAAGTATTAGGACCAGAAGTAATTCAAAAAGGTTCAAATATTACAGCTGAAAGACTTCGATTTGACTTCGCTTGGGAAGAAAAATTGTCTGATGAACAAAAAGCAGAAGTAGAAAGATTAGTTAATGAAGCCATCGAGCAAAAGATCCCAGTAGATTGTAAAGAAATGCCGATTGAAGAAGCGAAGGCTCAAGGAGCCAGTGGAATTTTTGGGGATAAGTATGGAGATAGAGTAAAAGTTTACAAAATCGGTGATTTTTCTCACGAATTGTGTTCAGGCCCTCATGTTGAAAACACAGGTGACTTAGGAAGATTTAAAATCACCAAAGAACAGAGTTCTAGTGCAGGGGTTAGACGAATCAAAGCCGTTTTGGAAAAATAGTTTTCCAAAAAAGATTTAAGATTTAAGAATTAAGAAAATGAAAATCTTTGATTTTTAACAGTCGCTCCGCGATCGTCTTTGCGAGGCGAGTGTTTTTTTATTTTTTTAAAAAAAATTAAAAAATCACTCAACGAAGCAATCCAGATAAATTAAACCTATTACAAATATTTAGAAATGAACACCTCAACCCGTTGAGGTGTTCATTTTTTTATTTTTCGTGCTAAAATATAGGGATAAAATAATTTATTAAAAATAAGTCAAAAGTCCATAAAGTCCATAAAGTCAAATGACTTTCGACTTTCGACTTTATAGACTTTTAACTAAACTCGCTATGATACAAAAACTACAAGATGTGACCCCACCAAAAAGATCTATTCATGATATTCCAGTACCAAATGGAAAGCCAAGAAAATCAATAACTTCGCATGTGAGATCTGCAAACAAAAAATCAACTTCTTTCATTAAAAAAGTTATTATTGCTTTAGTTTTAGCAGTGATTGCTTTTGTATTATTTATATCTCTGGCTGCTTCTAGTGTGGAGGTTTCTATAGTGCCTAGACAACTAGAAAAAAGAACAGATGCTTCTTATATCGCTGTTTCGGACAATGAAACAGGAGGAATCCCTTTTGACATTATAATGTTGGACAAAACTTCAGTAAAAGCTGTAGCAGTCACAGGTGAAGAAAAAGTAACAGAAAAAGCTCGAGGAGAAATAATTATTTTCAATGATTTTGATTCTAGTAGTCAAAGATTGATAAAAAATACACGTTTTGAAACTCCGGAAGGGTTGATTTTTAGAATTCAAAATTCAGTTGTTGTTCCTGGACAAAAAGAGGACAGTACAGGAAAAATGATTCCGGGTTCTATCGAGGTGACTGTATATGCTGATCAGCCCGGAGAGGAATATAACATAGGATTAAAGGACTTTACTGTTCCGGGATTCAAGGGTTCTGACAGATATGATAAATTTTATGCTCGTTCCAAAACGGAAATGACAGGAGGATTTGAAGGAGTTAAAAAAGTTGCTTCAGATGAAGATATTATAAATATGCAAACTCAATTAGGAACAGAATTAATTTCTGGGCTAACTGAAGAGATAAAGACACAAATTCCTGATGGTTTTATCTTATACGATGACGCTATTTTTTCGGAAACAAAATTTTTAGGAACTAAGAATTTAGATGATGGTGTAGGTGTAGAAGAAAAAGGCTCTGTTTATGCAATTATTTTTAACAAATCTAATTTAAGTAAATACGTAGCCGAGAATGTTATTGATGACTATGATGGAGCTGATTTGATAATTTCTAATTTGGAAGAACTAGATTTTGAAATAAAAAATAAGAAAGATGTGACTCCTTGGGTAGAGGGAAGATTTGTATTCTCTCTTAAGGGTCAATGTAACTTTGAATGGCTTTTTGATGAGGAAGCTTTAAAGAATGATTTTGTTGGTAAAGCAAAAGATACCACTAGTGAAATATTATCTCAATATCCTAGTATTGATTCTGCAGAAGTTGTAGTTAAACCTTTTTGGAAAAATTCTTTTCCTAGAAGTACTAGCAAAATAGAAATAATTAAGAATTTAGAAAAGGAAAATATCTAACAAAATAAGGCTATTTGCATAAATTTAATTTCCATAAAATTGAATTTTTAATTTCACTTTGTCACTGATTTTTTATATATTTTATTTAAATTAAAAAACACTTGAAAAAAGAGAGGGTTTTTGTTAGAATAACTCTCGTTACTTTGAAGTATGATAAATAAAGAAGAACAATTTGTAGAAGGGACTATTGTAGAGGCTCTGCCTAATACTCTTTTTAATGTTGAGATTGAAAACCCAGATACCAAAGAAATAGAAACTAAGTTAGTTTATTTATCTGGTAAAATGAGAATTCACAGAATTAAAGTTTTAGTGGGGGACAAGGTTAAAATAAAAGTAGATCCTTATGGAGGAAGAGGAAGAATTGTTCAAAGATTAAAATAATAAATAACATGAAAATAAAATCATCAGTTAAAAAAATATGTGTGAAATGTAAAACCGTTCGAAGAAACGGTCGTGTTTGTGTTATTTGTGAAAATCCTAGACATAAACAAAGACAACGTTAAGAAATAATTTTGGATTTAAATTATTTCAAATTAAAAATGATAAATTATAAATTTTAAATTATGGACTGCTTCGTCGCAGGCTCCTCGCAGAGACGAATTTTACAAAGTAAAATTCGTTACGAAAAGCTAAAGCTTTTCGTCTTTGCGAGGAGGTTACGACGAAGCAATCCAGAGATTAATAAGAAAAAAATTACTTTGCAATTTTTTCCTAAAAGCTAACCTACTAAATAAATATATGAGAATTTCAGGAATTACAATCCCAGATGAAAAAAGATTAGAAATAGGCCTAACGGTCTTGTTTGGTGTTGGAAGACCATTAGCTCATAAAATTTTAGATGAAGCAAAGGTTGAATATGGTAAAAAACCAAAGGATACAACTCCAGAAGAAGAGAACGCGATAAGAAAGATTGTTGAAGAATTAAAACTAGAAGGAAACTTAAAAAGAGAGATAAGTGGAAATGTTAAAAGATTGATTGATATTGGTTCATACAGAGGATCAAGACATTCTAGAGGTTTACCTAGTCGAGGTCAAAGAACTAGAACAAATTCGAGAACATTGCGTGGTAAGAAGAAAACTATGGGTTCTGGTAGAAAAAAGGCAGATAAAAAATAATAATAACGAGTCAAAAGTCCATAAAGTCCATAAAGTCAAAAATTAAAAATCACAAAGTGATTTTTAAAAAAAGACTTTCGACTTTCGACTTTAAAGACTTTAGACTAACATAATTATGGGTAAAAAAAGAATTATAAAAAAGACAGGAAAAACAGGAGGATCAAAAAACAGTGCTTTGAAATCACGTTTTTTAAGTCGTGGCTCAAAAAGGAAGTTAGACACTGGGATTTTGCATGTTCGTTCAACTTATAACAATACCCTTATTTCCCTAACTGATTTAAAAGGGGATTTAATTTGTAATTCTTCAAGTGGGGCATTAGGTTTCAGAGGGGCTAAAAAAGGAACACCTTTCGCAGCTGCTAAAATAGGTGAATTAATTGGAGATATGGCAAAATCATTAGGTATAAAGACTGTTGATATCGTTGTAAAAGGGGTAGGAGCAGGAAGGGAGGCTGGAATAAGAGGTTTTATTTCAAAAGGTATTCATATTGATTCAATTAAAGATATGACACCAATTCCTCATAACGGACCTAAACCTAAGAAACCTAGAAGAGTGTAAAAATTAAACAAAGTTTAATTTTAAGAGATAGGATTTAAGATTTAAGATTTAAGAAAAAAATTTGCAGAGCAAATCCTTAAATCCTAAATCTTAAATCTTAAATCTTATTTTTAAATAATAATTTAAAAATTTATGATTATAAAAACAAAATATAAATTATGTCGAAGATTAGGTGCTAATCTTTTCGAGAAAACTCAGACACAAAAATATGCTTTAGCTGAAGCTCGAAAGAGTGGAAACAAAAGATTGAAAAGAAAGAAGATGCCTTCTCAATATGGTTTACAATTGATTGAAAAGCAAAAATTACGTTTTTCTTATGGTATAAGAGAAAAGCAATTAGCTAAATATGTTAAGGAATCAATCCTTCAAGAGAATTCAAATCCAGCAGATTCTTTAAATAAGAGACTGGAACTAAGATTAGATAACGTTGTTTATAGATTAGGAATAGCTCCTACAAGAGCAATGGCAAGACAATTAGTTTCTCATGGACATATTATGGTAAATGGTAAAAGACTATCAATTGCTTCCCACAAAACAAAGGTAGGAGATATCATAAGTATAAGAGAACAAAGTCAAAGTAAAAAAGCGTTTGAAAATTTAGCAGAAGTTATAAAGAATGCTGTTAAAGTTGATTGGTTGAATTTTGATTTAAAAAAGAAAGAAGGAAAAATTATTTCTGAACCCAAGTTAGAGAGTCAAGAAATCTTTGATTTCAAAACAATTCTAGAATTTTATGGTCGTTAATATAGCCTTTTAATTTGCAAAAATGCTTAAAGTGATGTACTATTTATAAAACTTTTAATAATTAATTAAAAAGAGAGTCAAAAGTCCATAAAGTCCATAAAGTCAAAAAAGTCCATAAAGTTCATAAAGTCTATAAAGTCCATAAAGTCAAAAAATTTGGAAAGCAAATTTTTCACTTTCGACTTTCGACTTTCGACTTTCGACTACTGCTGACAAGCAGCTCTGACTTTCGACTTTCGACTTTATAGACTTTTAACTAATCAATCTATGTCTGAATATAATATTTTATTACCATCAAAACCTATTATCGTTAAAGACGAGGGTTTTAAAGGTCTTTATCAAATAGATGGTTTATATCCAGGCTATGGACACACATTAGGTAATTCTTTAAGAAGAATAATTTTATCTTCTTTACCAGGAACAGCTGTTACTTCAGTGGAAATTGAGGGAGTTGAACATGAATTTTCTACTATCAGTGGAATCAAGGAAGATGTGATTAGAATTCTTTTAAATATCAAAAAATTAAGAATTAAGATGTTAACAGATGAGCCACAAGTTTTGACTTTGAAAGCAAAAGGAGTTAAAAATGTTACAGCTGCAGATATTGATGCTAATGGGCAAATAGAAATAATGAATCCTGAGTTAGAGATAGCAACTTTAACAGATGTCAAGGCTTCCTTGGATATGAGAATCACAGTTAAAAAAGGATTAGGATACATAAGTAAAGAAGATCAAACAGAAGAAAGAACTAAAATTGGAATGATGATTTTAGATGCTTCATATACACCCATTAGAAGAGTTTCTTATGAAGTTGAAAATATGAGAGTTGGAGACAGAACAGATTTTAACAGACTTTCTATTTTCATAGAAACCGATGGAACAATTGAACCAAAGGAAGCATTAGAAAATTCAATAGAAATAATGATTAAGCAGTTGGCTGCTATTGTTGGTTTTGAAGAAGAGTCAATTGGAATTTCAGAAGAAGAAAAGAAACAAGTTGAAGAAAAAGAAGATGTAGGGAAAAAAGATGAAATGGATAACGATTTTCTGAAAACAAGAGTCGATACCTTGAACTTATCTTTAAGAACAGCAAATGCTTTAGATGGTGCAAGTATTCGAACAGTTGGAGGTTTAGTTAAAAAGACAGAAGACGATTTATTGTCTTTGGAAGGATTAGGAGCTAAAGGAATTCAAGAAATCAAAAGAGCTTTAAGTGATTTTGGTGTAATATTGAAGCAAAAATAATATGAGACATCATAACAGTAACAAAAAATTCGGTAGATCAAAAAATCAAAGAAAGGCACTTTTACGTTCTTTGGCTATTTCTCTTGTAGAAAATGAATCAATAAAAACAACTGAGACCAAGGCTAAGTCTTTAAGACCTTTTGTTGAAAAATTAATTACACGAGGTAAAAAAGATTCCATTTTTACAAAAAGATTATTAATGATGAAATTAGGAGGAGAAAATATGAAGATTGTTAATAAATTAACAAATGAATTAGCTGGTAAGTATAAAGAAAGAAACGGAGGATATACACGTATTACAAAATTAACACATAGACAGGGAGATGGAAGCCCTATGGCTCAAATAGAGTTAGTATAAAATTAAACAAAGTTTAATTTTAAGAGATAGGATTTAAGATTTAAGATTTAAGAAAAAAATTTGCAGAGCAAATCCTTAAATCATAAATCTTAAATCTTAAATCTTATTTTTAAATAATAATTTAAAAATTATGGAATATAATATAGATGCACGAGGAGAAAAATTAGGAAGATTAGCTAGTCAAATAGCAATTTTGTTAATGGGAAAAAACAAAACAGACTTTACAAAAAATGAATTAGCAGATGCTAAAGTTAATGTTATTAATGCTTCAAAATTAAATATTACTAGAAAGAAAATGAAGCAAACAGAATATCAAAAATATTCTGGGTTCCCAGGAGGAAGAAAAGTTGAAAATATGGAAAAAGTAATTTCAGATAAAGGATACACAGAAATATTAAGAAAAGCTGTATATGGAATGCTTCCTGGAAATAAATTACGACCATTAATGATGAAAAATTTGATAATAAAAGAAAATTAAACAAAGTTTAATTTTAAGAGATAGGATTTAAGATTTAAGATTTAAGAAAAAAATTTACAGAGTAAATTCTTAAATCCTAAATCTTAAATCTTAAATCTTATTTTTAAATTATTATTTAAAAATTATGACTACAACTAAAACAACAAATAAATATATAGAAACAGTTGGAAGAAGAAAAACAGCTACAGCCAGAGTTAGATTAACTGAAGCTGCAAAAACTTCTTATATTGTTAACGGTGGAAAATTATCTGAATATTTTAACACAGAAGAATTACAATCAATAGTAAAAGAAGCTTTTGATATAGCTAAATTTGAAGGTAAATATTCAGTCTCTGCCTTAGTAAACGGAGGAGGTATCCATGCGCAAGCAGAAGCCATTAGACATGGAATTTCTAGAGCTTTACTTAAAATCGACGAAGAATTTAAGAAGGATTTGAAAAAAGCTGGATTCTTGAAGAGAGACCCAAGAATGAAAGAAAGAAAGAAATTCGGTTTGAAATCTGCTCGTAGAGCTCCACAATGGAATAAGAGATAAAAAATACTCTATATTTTTTATAATTTTTAATTTTTAAATTTTGTAATTTTTAAATAAATTAAAATTTTTAATGTTTTAAACTTTACAAAAATTTATGTAAAGTAGTTTTTAGTTTTATTTTGAAATTAAAAATTATATATTAGAAATTATTTATAAAATTAAAAATTCAAAATTATAAAATTTTTTAATATATTATGTCAGAAGAAAACAAAAAAAACAAAAATACAGATGAAAATGATATTATCGAATCAGAAATTGACGATGTTATTATCGAATCAGAGGAAGAATCTCTAAACTCTTTTGGAGATAAAACTTCTGATAAACTCAGAGAAAAATTAAATAAAGCTGTTGAAGAAAAGCAAGAATATTTAGCAGGGTGGCAAAGAGCCAAAGCAGATTTAATTAATGCTCGAAAAGATTTTGGAGAACAAAAAACAGATTTACTAAAATATGCCAATACAGATTTAATTTTACAACTTATTCCTGTTTTGGATTCTTTTGAAATGGCTTTAAAAAATGTTGATGAAAGTGATGAAAACCTGCCTGCCGGACAGGCAGGACTTAAGGTTTGGTCTCAAGGAGTCCGACATATTTATTCTCAATTAATGTCTATTTTAGAATCCAATGGAGTTAAACAGATAAACCCATTAAACGAAGAATTTAATCATGAACTTCATACCTCCGTTGAAAATGTTAAAGTTGACGAAGCTACTAAGAAGAATATAATAGTAGAGGTGGTCCAAAAAGGATATGAATTAAATGGAAAAATTATTCGAGAAGCCAAAGTAAAAGTTTCCGAATAAAAAATAAAATATTTTTTGAATTTTCAATTATCAATTATCAATTTTCAGTGAATTTTCAATGATTAAATGTTCAATGTTGACTAATTTTGGATTCGCCAAAATTCGTGTTTGAAAATTTATAAATTAACTCATTGATTGAAAATTGAAAATTGTAAATTGAAAATTAATTTTACGAACATAATTTATAACTTTGATTTTTCACATTATTAATAAAATTAAATTATTAGTTAACTAAAATAAAATACTATGAGTAAAATACTAGGAATTGATTTAGGAACAACAAACTCAGCAATGTCTATTATCGAAGGAGGGGAAGCAAAGATTTTAGAAAATGCCGAAGGTTCAAGAACTACACCATCTGTAGTAGCTATTTCAAAAACAGGAGAAAGATTAGTTGGACAATTAGCCCGAAGACAAGCTGTAACTAACCCAAAGAATACAGTGTTTGGTATAAAGAGATTCATTGGACATAAGTTTGACGATAAAGAATTAGACAAGGATAAAGCCACAGCTCCTTTTGAAATTGTGAAATCAGCCACAGGAGGAACTGAAATAAAAATGGGAGACAAAAATTATAGACCTGAAGAAATTTCAGCCATGATTATTTCTAAATTAAAAGCTGATGCAGAAGCAAAGATTGGTGAACCTATCACAGAAGCAGTTATTACTGTTCCTGCTTATTTCAATGACTCACAAAGACAAGCTACAAAAGATGCAGGAAAGATAGCTGGATTGGAAGTAAAAAGAATAATCAATGAACCTACTGCTGCCGCTTTGTCTTATGGTTTTAATAAAAATAACGATCAACAAATTGTAGTATTCGATTTCGGAGGTGGAACTTTTGATGTTTCTGTTTTGGAGGTTTCTGATGATACAGTGGAAGTTAAATCAACTGATGGAGATTCTCATATGGGAGGAAGAGATATTGACCAAGAAATTATTCAATGGATTATTGCAGAATTTAAAAAAGATTCAGGAATAGATATTTCAAAGGATACTTTAGCTCTACAAAGACTAGACGAGTCAGCAGAAAAAGCAAAGTTAGAATTATCCACAGCTCAAGAGACAGAAATTAACATTCCGTTTATTACTTCTGGAGAAGATGGACCTAAACATCTTTTGATAAAAATGACTCGAGCTAAACTAGAAGAATTATCTGAAAAATATATTACAAAATCAATAGAAATTACCAAAAGAGCTGTTGAAGCTTCTCCTTTCGAAATTGCAGATATAGATGAAGTTATTTTAGTAGGAGGACAGACAAGAATGCCAGCGATTAAAAATGCCGTCAAAGAGTTATTTAATAAAGAACCAAATCAATCCATTAACCCTGATGAAGTTGTAGCTGATGGAGCAGCTATTCAAGCTGGAATTTTACAAGGAGATGTTAAAGATGTGCTTTTACTAGATGTTATTCCTTTGTCATTGGGTATTGAAACAATGGGGGGTGTGGCTACAAAATTAATCGAAAGAAACACCACTATTCCAACTTCAAAATCTCAAATTTTCTCTACCGCGGCTGATAATCAACCTTCCGTAGAAATTCACATTACTCAAGGGGAAAGGCCTTTAGCGAGCGATAATAAGAGCCTGGGACGCTTTATATTAGAAGGGATTACTCCAGCACCGAGAGGAATTCCTCAAGTTGAAGTAACCTTTGATATTGATGCTAATGGTATTTTAAATGTAAAAGCCACAGATAAAGCTAGTGGTAAAGTTCAATCAATAAGAATCGAAGCTTCTTCAGGATTAACTGATGAAGATGTTGAAAAAATGAAAAAAGATGCAGAAATTCATGCTGATGAAGATAAGAAGAAAAAAGAAGTCATTGAAATAAAAAATACTTCAGAACAATATATTCATACAGCTGAAAAAGCTTTGAAAGAAAATGAAGCAAAAATTTCAGAAGAAGTTAAATCAGATGTAAACGCAAAAATTGAAGAAGCAAAAAAAGTAAAAGATGGACAAGATATTGAAGCTATTAAAAAAGCCAACGAAGAACTGTCCGTTTCTATGCAAAAAATAGGGGAGGAAGTGATGAAGAAAATGCAAGAAGAACAAGCTAAGTCAGCTTCAGCCGGTGGGGAAGCCCCACAAGGAGAAAATGTTCGCGATGCTGAATATAAACCAGCGGATGAAGACGATAAAAAAGACGAAACCCAAGGAGAAGACTCCTCAGAAGAAAAACCTTCTGAGAATTAAAAATGATAAATTATAAATTTTAAATTACGGATTTTGACTTAGTCAAAATCCGTCTCTGCGAGGAGGGAAATTTCTAAAAACAAAAAACTCCAGTTAACTGGAGTTTTTTGTTTTTAGAAATTTATTGACGCGGCAGTCTAGAAAAAACAAAAAAACGTAGGTACCCACATACGAAGAGAAGGAGATCATTGCTCTTAACTAGCATTACTATGAACTTTAGTAGTTTCGTTTTTGTATTGTTGATGCCGAGCCTGCCTGCCGGCAGGCAGGCTGCGACCTCTAAATTAGAAACAGGATTGCCTTTCATATAAAAACAAAAATGTACCCACCCATGTACCTATTTCTGTAGGTACGAAATCTAATTTATCAATTATACGATTATATATAATCGTATAATTGAAAATAAAAATAAAAAAACCTTTTTTTAACACTAAATCTTAAATGACAACTTATTTCGCGGTCGCGAAATAAGTTGCCATTTATAAAAAATAAACAAGTTTAAAATTCATAAAAATGTTTTCAATGAAAGTATTGAATTTCAGGAGGTGATTCAGCTATCATATTTACAAAACCCTTTTATAGGAGTATCATAATCTTACTTAAATTAATTTTTAAAAATCTATGAATCCCGTTAGAGATTTGGTGAAATATAATAATTATTATAATTAAAAATAAAACGGGAATATGTAATTAACAATTTAATTAAGATCGTCTGTCAAAAACAGACTATCTCTAACGAGATGAATAAAGACTACTATAAAATTTTAGGGGTTGATAAAAAGGCTTCAAAAACTGATATTAAGAAGGCTTTTCATAAATTAGCTCATAAATATCACCCTGATAAAAAAGATGGAGATGAGGCTAAATTCAAAGAAGCCAGTGAGGCTTACTCAGTTTTGTCTGATGACCGCAAGAGGTCAGAATATGATACCTATGGACAGTCTTTTGGTGGAAACGGGGCCCCTCAAGGTGGTTTTGGTGGTTTTAGTGGTTTCGGACAAGGTGCCCAAGGATTTGATTTTGATTTAGGAGATATCTTTGGTGATATTTTCGGGGGAAGAGGTCAAAGGCAAAAAAGAGGATCTGATATCTCTGTTGATATTGAAATATCTTTTGCCGAGGCTGTTTTTGGTATAGAGAGAAAAATTGTTTTAACTAAAAATTCTACTTGTTCAGTTTGTAAAGGAACGGGTGCTAAGGAAGGCTCAGCAATGGAAACTTGTTCTACCTGTAATGGTCAAGGAAAAGTTCACGAGACAAAACAATCTTTCTTGGGATCATTTTCAACTGTGAGAACTTGTGAAAAATGTCAAGGTAAAGGAAAAATACCTAAAGAAAAATGTAAAGAATGTCGTGGAGACGGGATTGCTAGAAAACAAGAAGAATTCAAAATAAAAATACCAGCTGGAATAAATAACGGAGAAATGATTCGTTTAACAGGAGCAGGGGAGGCAATTCCTGATGGAGTTCCTGGAGACTTATATATTAAAATTCATGTTACCCCACATAAAATCTTTAAAAAACAAGGAGTAGATTTGACAATGGACTTAGGAGTTAAATTAACAGATGCATTGTTGGGGGCTGAATATAATGTTGAAACATTAGATGGGAAAATAGAAATTAAAATTCCAAAAGGAGTCACCCATGGAGAAATTTTAAGAGTAAAGGAAAAAGGGGTGCCAATAACAGATAGAAAGAGAGGAAATTTACTGATAACCTTAAATATTAAATTACCAACTAAACTTTCACGCAAAGCTAAACAATTGGTGGAGGAACTAAAAAACGAAGGAGTCTAGTAGAACGCGGATTTATGCGGAATGGACGCGGACAAAATGCGGAATTAAAAAATCGGAGAAGTTCAACCTCTCCTATTTTTTATTTTTGTAATAGTTAAAATAAAAAAAGTCCTACCGGATAAAAATCCGGCAGGACAGGGGACAAAATCATAAATGAAAAAGAACTCTGTTTGGTAAGAAGGGAATATCTGTTTCAGGAACAACAAGACTCAAATCAACTTTCATATTTATTCTTGAAAGAGCAATTTTTTCAATTTCGCTGGAATTCATTCCTTGAACATACATTTTTTCTTTTGTTTCAAGAGATAAAGATCCATCTTTTTGTATTTCAAGAATACATTTCTGGACCCAATTTTCTTTTCTTATTGATTGGAAGTCTTTCCGAAGTTGTTTTTCCCAGTCAATCTTTTTTTTATTTCCCATTTTTTAATACCTCTCTTTTTATGTTTTATAAACATTTCTTTTTTTGTCTCTTTTTATTTGATCAACTCTTCGAAAATACTCCTCATCAGAGATTTTCCCTTTTTGTTTTTTCAAAGGAACTGTTTTAATGACTTCTTTTTTGTCTGTCATAATTGAAACTCCTTTTTTAAAAAAAGATTATAGATACATCTAACCTCAAGAATATAAGAAAATAGACTTAAAATCAAGTAATAGTGTAAATAAAAAAATAACCTCGTTAATTGAATAATAATATCCAATTAACGAGGTTTTTATAAATTTATTATTTCACAAATGTGAGTTTAATATGCTGTTCGTTTAATGAAATTTCTCCTGATCTTAATTCATTTGCTTTTCTCAGGGCTTCATTATGGGGTATTTCATTAATTTTGCTTTTTTCAAGGATTTTTACCAATACTTTTTCTCCAAAAGACATTTGGTGTTTTTGTTTAGTTTTCATCTATATCTCCTTTAAATAAAAAATTTATTACTTCCTGTATTTAGAATACACAAAAAATTCTCCAAAATCAACACATCTATACTATTTCGTACTCCGACTACGTAGTCGGAGTACGAAATAGTAAAGCGTTCTAGTTTTGCCAGCTGGCGAATTGGTATTTTTATGCTAAAATATTTGTATGCATCCCGTTAGAGATTAGGAGAGATATAATAACGATTGTAATTAAAAATAAAACGGGATTAAGGAATTAGTAGCTTAATTAAGATTGTCTGTCAAAAACAGACTATTTCTAACGGGATGAAAATAAACACAGACGAAAAAGCAATAGATAATGTTTTAACTCGTGGAGTAGAACAAATCTTTTCAGATAAACTGGAACTAAAAAAACTTCTTATGTCCGGAAAGCAAATTAAATTATATTGTGGTTATGATCCAACCGCCCCTTCTTTGCATATTGGGAATGCTATTTCTATAAAAAAACTTTCAGAATTTCAAAAACTTGGGCATAAAGTAATATTTTTAGTGGGGGATTTTACTGCTTTGATTGGAGACCCAACAGATAAAACAGCTACTCGTCCTAAATTAACCAAAGAAGAAATCGAAGAAAACGCTAAATACTACAAGAAACAAGCATCAATTTTTCTAGATTTTGAAGGAGAAAATCCAGCCGAAATAAAATACAATTCAGAATGGAATGATAAATTAAATTTTAGAGATTTAATTGAGTTATCTTCTAATTTTACAGTACAACAGATGTTACATAGAGATATGTTTGAAAAAAGATTAGAAGAAGAAAAACCAATCTATCTTCATGAATTTTTATATCCTTTAGCTCAGGCTTATGATTCAGTGGCTATGGATGTTGATTTAGAAATCGGAGGAAACGACCAAATGTTTAATATGATGCGAGGAAGAGATTTGCAAAAGGTAATAAACAATAAAGATAAATCTGTTCTGACTTTAAAGATTCTAGCCGATGACTCTGGTAAAAAAATGGGGAAATCAGAAGGGAATGCAGTTTTCTTGGATCAAAAACCAGAAGATGTTTACGGTTCTGTAATGTCTTGGGTAGATGGAATTATAGCCAATGCATATGAATTAATGACAGATAAACCATTAGAAGAAATAGCAGAAATGAGAAAACAAATGGCAGATGGTTCTGTTAACCCGCGAGACCTAAAAATGCAATTAGCCTTTGACTTAGTAGAAATTTTCCACAACACAGAAGAAGCCCAAAAAGCCCAAGAAGCCTTCAAAACCCAATTCCAACAAGGCGGAGTGCCAGAAAATATTGAAGAGATAAATATTGAAGAAAATAAAAATATTTTAGACCTGTTAGTTGAAGTTGGATTTGTTCCTTCGAAATCAGAAGCCCGAAGAAAAATAAAAGAAGGGGCTGTCTACATTAATGATGAAAAAGTTGTTGATGTTGACCTAATGAGTCATGGAGATGAAATGATTTTAAAACTTGGCCGTAAAATAATTAAAATAAAAAAGAAATAAAGAAATTTGCAAAGCAAATTTTTCCTAATTTCCTAAAGCCTATAAGCTAACCTACTAAAAAAAAATGCCCATCCAAGATCTTAAAAAAATAATACCCGCTTTTTTTGAAAATGTCTGGTACCTTAAACCAGAGTTTCTTTGGTCTTTGAAAAAAGATTTAGCCGAAAAACCACACCCAGAAGCCACCACAAGCTTAAGGGTTTATAAACAATTTTATCGGTAGAGAATTGACATGTATATACAAAAGTATATACTTATTTACATGATAACTGAAACTAAAATAAAAAAATGGGGGAATAGTTTAGCTGTGAGATTACCAAAAAAAACAGTTGATTTTTTGGGATTGAAAGAAGGTTCTGTTGTTGGTTTCAACTACGATAAAAACCAAATTGTTATAAAACCACAAAAGGAAAAAGAATATACTTTAGATGAATTACTTGCTAAAGTTACATCAGAAAATATTCATGAAGAAATAGATTTCGGTGGACCATTTGGAAAAGAAATATGGTAAAGAATATATATATTCCAAAACAAGGAGATTTAGTTTGGTTAGATTTTGATCCTGCAAAAGGACACGAACAAAAAGGAAGAAGACCCGCTTTTGTTTTGTCTTCTGAGAAATATAACAAAAGAATTGGCTTAGTTTTGTTCTGTCCAATAACATCCGTCGCTAAAAATTATCCATTTGAGGTTCTTTTAACTGATGATAAAATAAAAGGTGTAATTTTAGTAGATCAAATTAAAAGCTATGATTGGAATAAAAGAAAATTAGAATATATTACTAAAAGTAACCATAATATTACATTAGAAGTTATTAAAAAAATTAAGACAATAATAGATTAATTTATTGATTAAAAATAGAATTTTGTTATACTAATAATTAGCAGTACTTAAAATAAACTTATAATAAGGAGAATAAAATATCATGAAAAAAATATTACTATCAGGGATAAAACCAACAGGAAGACCACATATCGGTAATTATTTTGGAATGATGAAGCAAATGGTTGATACTCAAGATGAATATCAATCCTTTCCTTTTATTCCAGATTACCATGCTTTAACATCGGTTCATTCCGCGGAAGATATGCGCAGAGATACCATTAATGTCGTTATGGATTTTTTGGCAATTGGACTAGACCCTAAAAAAGTTAATTTATTTAAGCAATCAGATGTCCCTCAAGTAACCGAATTAAATTGGATTTTTAATTGTATTACTACCATGCCATATTTGATGAGAGCTCATGCTTTCAAAGATGCTGAAGCAAAAAACAGTGAAATAAATGTAGGAGTTTTTGATTACCCTATTTTGATGGCGGCAGATATTTTGATTCAGGATACCGATGTGGTGCCTGTGGGAAAAGACCAAATTCAGCATGTTGAAATGGCTCGTGATATTGCTGAAAAATTCAACAAAATCTTTGGAGAAACTTTTAAATTACCAGAATCAAAACTAGTTTCTGGAGTTGAAGTAGTTCCGGGAACAGATGGTCAAAAAATGTCTAAAAGTCACGGAAATACCATTGGACTTTTTGCCGAAGATGAAGAAATCCACAAAGCTGTGATGAGTATTCCTACAGATTCAAAAGGAATAAACGAATCAAAGGACCCAGAAGAATGTAATGTATTTGCTTTGCATAAATTATTTTCTACCGAAGACGAATTAGGAGAATTAAGAAAAAGATATGTAGAAGGGGGAATGGGTTATAAAGAAACAAAATATATCTTGATAAAAAATATTCAAAAATTTATCGAGCCTTTAAAGGAAAAAAGAAAAGAAATCGCTCAGTATCCCGAAATTGTCGATGAAATATTAAGAAAGGGTGGACTAGTAGCAAGAGAAAGAGCTGAAGCAAAAATGATGGATGTAAGAAAGAAAGTAGGCTTGAGTTCATAATTTATTTACTTTATATAAACTTTATTAAAAATCACTTGGAAGTTCAACTTCCAAGTGATTTTTGTTATTTTTAAGCATTTTTTGAAGCCTCCTTACTTGGAAGTTGAACTTCCAAGTCTACTTCTGAGTAGAATTTAAGTGCTTTTCTCTTCCAATTTATTAATATTTTGTTATTATCTATGTAGATAGTTCGGTATGATATAAAATACAAGTTAATTACATAAAGGAGTAAAAAATGAAACTTTTAAATTTTATTGGTGAATTCATCAAAGCATTGTTTTTGATTGTTTTTTGGGTATTTTATCTTATTGTTGTATTTTTTCCGTATATTGATTATGTATTAAAAAATACAAAAAATGAAGTCTTAGATTCTTTGGCTTGTTTAACAAAAAACACCATTTTATTAACACTAGGAATAATGTCTTTACTTGCGCCTTTCTTGATAATATTTTGGGGTTTGGATACTTCCTATGTTTTTGAAATCTCTGCCTTGGTGTATTTAATTCTCGGGTATCTCTTTTTTAGAGATATTTATCCATTTGTGGATATTAATAAAGTGAATCAAAAAATAATTGAACTTTTGAGCCTAGGAACAGGCTTGATTAAAAAGGTCTTTAAGGCTACTCTCTTTGGTTTTTTTGTGGCTTAGTTTTGTTTTTCCAGAAGTGTTAGTAGATAATGGATCTACCTACCAAGCTAAAATGGAGATGTATTTTTGTTTTGGGATTGCTTCACTTTTAAGTTCTTTCATTTCCTTTATTATTTTAGATAATCTTATACTTTCAATATTGATTGGGATATTAATCTATCTTATTATCGGTTTGATATCAATTATTGATATCAGAACCGAATGGGGAGACTTTATGCCCCGAGTTTAAATTCTCAAGCACTTGGACACCCGATGTCCAAGTGCTTTACTTTTTTGTTTGAGTGCTTTAGAATTATTACAAAGCTAAGATACTGATGACACAGTGGAGCTAAAGGAAGAAATCTCGAAAAGCGAGAGAGTAGAACTTTTCGGGTAAGCCCGTTATCGCTGTAAACGAAGTTGCAATTCTGCAAAAATTAGGGTGGCACCGCGAAATAATCAATTAAATCGCCCCTATAAATTTACCAAAGCATTGGTGAATTTATAGGGGTTATTTTAATTTAGAAAGTGGGGAGTGGAAGGTAGAAAGTTGTGAAATTTTACTTTGTAAAATTTATTACGAAAAGCTAAAGCTTTTCGTCTTCGCGAGGAGTTCACTTTCCCAACTTTTGAAAAAGTTGGGAAAGTGAAAGACGACGCGATCCAGAGATATAAAAGTTACTAAAAGAATTATTAATTTAGTTAAATAAAAACATGCAGAGAATATATATAAAAGACCTAAAAGAATATATAGACCAAGAAATCACAATCGCTGGTTGGGTGAATGTGCGTCGTGATCATGGAAAATTAATTTTCATTGATTTAAGAGACCGAACTGGGTTGGTACAAATGGTAGCTTTACCGAATCATGCCGAGGCTAGTGAAATGGCTGGTCAACTTCGTTCAGAATGGGTAATCGAAGTAAAAGGAAAAGTAAACAAGAGACCAGAAAAAATGATTAACGCTGATGAGTTAAACGGAGATTTAGAAATCGAGATTTTAGACATAAAAATAATTTCTGAAGCTCAAGAACTACCTTTTGATAGAGAAACAGAATTAAATTTGGATACATATTTTGATAATATGCCTTTGACTTTAAGAACTCCTGAGAAGAAAGCAGTTTTCATAGTTCAAGCCGTAATCGTTCAAGCCTTTAGAAAATTCTTAATTTCAGAAGAATTTACCGAAGTTCAAGCTCCTAAAATTATTGGAGCTGATGCCGAAGGAGGAGCAGGAGTTTTTGAAGTAGATTATTTTGGAAATAAAGCTTACTTAGCTACTAGTCCTCAATTCTACAAACAAATAATGGTAGGAGTATTTGAAAGAGTCTTTATGACTGGGAATGTCTTTAGAGCAGAAAAACATAGTACTTCTAGACACATCAACGAATATACTTCATTAGATTTTGAAATGGGATTTATTGAAAGTCATTTGGATATAATGAAAATGGAAAATAAATTACTGAAATTTATGGTAGGGGAGTTGAAAGAGAAATGCTCAGTAGAGTTTGAATTGTTGGGTGCAGAGATACCAGAAGTGGTTGATGAAATCCCTCATATGAAGCTAAAAGAGGCTCAGGAAGTAATTAAAAAGGAATACGGAGAAGATTGCGTAGGGGAGCCAGACTTAGAACCGCAACATGAAAGATGGCTTTGCGAATATTCTAGAAGAGAATTTAATTCAGATTTTATTTTCATTACTCATTATCCAGTAGAAAAAAGACCAATGTATACTTACGAGGATGAAAACGATAAAGGCTTCACAAAATCATTTGATTTATTGTTTAGAGGAATTGAAATAACTACAGGGGGGCAAAGAATTCATAATTATGATTCTTTAATTAAAGGGATTGAAAAGAAAGGTTTAGATCCAGAAAAGTTTTCTTTTTATCTTCAAGCTTTCAAATACGGAATGCCAGCTCATGGAGGAATTGGAATGGGATTAGAAAGATTAACTGCAAAATTCCTAGGAATCAAAAACATCAAAGAAGCGACGCTTTTCCCAAGAGAAATAAATAGGATTGATAATTTACTTAATAAGTAAATTAGAATGAAGAATTAAGAATTAAGAATTAAGAACGGATTTTGGCTTCGTCAAAATCCGTAATGAAAAGAGATTGCTTCGTGCTTCGCAATGACGGTTCGCTGGAAGCGAACCGTTACGAAAAGCAAAGCTTTTCGTCTTTGCGAGGAACAGAGCGTAGCGGAGTGACGAAGCAATCCAGAAATTAAACAAAGACCACTTGGAAATAACATTTCCAAGTGGTCTTTGTTAATAAATAAGGATAAAAGGTCGGTGCTTTGCACCGACCTTTTCCTAAAAAGCTAAATAGCTAATCCTTACAAGCTATCTAGTATCTTCAATTCTTAAAGAGTATCTCAATCCCGTCAACATTATAATTCCCAGAACTAAGAAAATGAAACGAAAATCAATGACAAGAATTGTTAGGGAAGCCAAAGCCGGACCAAAAACATAGGCAATCGGGCGGGACATCCTAAAAAAAGATATTATATCAGCATCTTTTTCGCTAACTTTTTTAAAGAAATAGGTTTCCGTCATTATCTCGATGGAAGAGGCTCCCACTCTAGTAATAAAAAGCAAAGCACCCCAAACCCAAATCGTATTTGAAGTTATAAAAGAAAGTGACATCGTAGTTATAGCAATTATTATAATAGCTATATTTAAAATTTCTTTTTCTCCATATAATCTATCAGCTATAATACCTAAAGGTAATTGGAAAAGAACAAAAGGAAGAAGCATTATAGTAAAGATTAAACCAATTGTTTTCCAATCTAAACCAATATATTTATGAAGATAAATTGGGGAGTAAATAACCATCCAAGAGTAAAAGAATTGCAACATTGTTCTCAAAGCAAATATCCTGTAAACATCTTTCATTCTGGTGAGTTTTTTAAGAGTTTTCCAAAATGGAGTATTAGTATAAAGAGGGTCTTTAAAATTTCTAAAATATGTAAATAAAATTAAAATAAAAGGGATTACCATTAAAGAAGCTAGTCCATAAATCTTCCAATAATCTCCGTTGGTCAATAGTAATCCAACAAGAAAAGGAGAAGTTAACCAGGCTAGATTAGATATAGTTAAATACAGACCACGAATATTTCCTGTTTCTAAATCATTAGATTGTTCTTCTAATAAAATGTCTAAATTCAGGAAGGCTATTACATGCATGGTTATGTAAATAACAAAAACAGGGATAATTATAATTGGATTTTGACTAAAAGCTAGAATAATTAAAGAAATGAAACTAGTTGTAAACAAAGCAATAACCATCTTGTAGTTTCCTATTTTCCTTAATATTCTAGGGGCAAAAGTTAAACAGATAATAGCGAGAATAGAACTAATTGTATATAAGATACCAATAGCTTTTTCAGGAACAAATTGCTCCATAAAACTGGAATTAATATACCCTGGAAGGGAAATTGTTAAAGCTCCTAATAATCCTAAAATATAAATAACTGATCTTAATTTCTTTTTCATAATTCATATTATATCATTTCTTTTTATTTAGCACATTTTCCAGATCAAATAAACTATATATAATTAAAAAGAGCGAGGCTTTAGCCTCGCTCTTTCTCTAACTAATCTCATAAACCACCGGCTTCAGCCGGTGTGTGCGTTTGAAGCGTAGCGTTTAGTAAACCTAATAAAGTAAAATTACCTTGGTCGATATATATTATCAACTAAGGTAATTTTAGCTATGGC
>Ga0180007_10001096_pt1 | contig 38812 bp, 73 predicted proteins | sample MM_PC_MetaG_FD_121122 | JGI IMG/M metagenome (GOLD analysis project Ga0180007, IMG submission 121122) | Groundwater microbial communities from the Aspo Hard Rock Laboratory (HRL) deep subsurface site, Sweden - MM_PC_MetaG | ecosystem: Environmental > Aquatic > Deep subsurface > Groundwater... | reverse complement strand
GCTTCAAGTGGTGATTACAGCCAATTAGCTTCAAGTGGTGATGACAGCAAACTAGCTTCAAGTGGTTATAACAGCAAACTAGCTTCAAGTGGTGATGACAGCCAATTAGCTTCAAGTGGTGATAACAGCAAACTAGCTTCAAGTGGTTATAACAGCAAACTAGCTTCAAGTGGTGATTACAGTATTATTGCAGGAATAGGAATTGGGAATATCGCAAAAGGTATAAAAGGAAATTGGATTGTTCTCGCTGAATATAATAATGATTATAAACCAAAATATGTAAAAACAGTTAAAATTGATGGTAAAAAAATAAAAGAAAATATTTATTATAAATTAGAAAACAATAAATTTGTTGAAGTAAAATAATATGAAAAAAATAACATTTGATTATGAATATATAGAAAAACAGGAAGATGTGCGAAAACATATAAAAAATTGTGAAGGGAAACACACACAACAAGCAATCTATTCTACTTTTCACGATGCACTCACCCAAGTTTGTTTTGGTTGAGAAAAAATACGAAGCACTATTAAAAGATAAGTAAAATTATGAAAAAAATAAAATAGTATTATGAAGAAAGAAATAGAAAATAAAATAATTGAAAGAATTGAAGAAACATTCCAGGAAGATAACTTAATTGATAGAGAACAAGTAAAACAATTAATTAAAAAAATTATTAGTGATGTTTTAAATGATATTGTAGAAAATCTTGAATAATGAAAACAACAATCTACATTTTAATAGCATTACTAACTATATTCTATGTAGTAAATTTACAGAGAGCGAATAACTATTTAAAACACGAAGTAAACAAAATAGGACCAGTAATAATACAAACAGTTATAGGAGAAAAAGAGTGTCCTGAATGTATATGTCCTAACAATTCATACGATTGTCCTGCAAGATAAAATCACTAAAATATGGTATAATTAAGTAGGTTACAGAGAAAATCTCGATAACTGAAATGTTCTTTAACAAAGGGGGAAATACAATGTTTACAGCGCTAAGTAAAATAATCGTTTTGATAACGATTTCGGCTATCTTTCTTGTGTTTATCGCAAGTCTTAAAGTTTTATTCTTTATGTAGGGGGATTTATGACTCGTAAAGAAAGAAAAAGAGAAAGAAGATTAAAAAAACAACCTTTTTTAACAGCAGAGCAAAGACATAAATTGGCGTTATTGCTTTTAGAAAGAATGAACCAATTACCAAAACAGAAGAAATTTTGCAACCAAACATTTATCACAGAAAATGGAGAACACGGATGTTTTCCTTTTGGTGGTTACCACAAAGATGTTTGTCTTTGTAAATTCTGTTGGGCTAAACTGTTTTGCTCAAAAGAAAAAGCAAGGCATAAGATTAAATTAAATGATTGGAGGGTTTGTAATGAAAAAGGACGACATCAAAAACGAGGAGGGTAAAAGGATTATCACTATTCTTTCTTTGGAAAGAAGATTACTCGAAAACAGAATTAAAAACGTTACTGATTGGCAAATCAAAAGTGGTATTGAAGATGTCATCAGTTCAATCACAAGGAGCATAAAAGACTTTGAAAGAAATTGTATTTCCTCCTAAACAAATCCTAGAAATAGGTAGGGGAGAGGCAAATTGCCACCCCCCTTTATATAAAACCAACATTATTAATCTAACTAAACAATATGGATTTCAAAAAATATTTAAAAAACAAACTAAACACAGATAAAGAATTTAAAAAAAATTACAATGCTTGGAGTTTAGACAATATTATTATTTATATTAAAAATAAAATCGAACTTTGGGAAATTAATCACAAATAAACTATTATGAGAAATTTTAAAAATGAAAAACAATATTTATGCGGGATAGGGCTTGCTTACACTGATAGAATTGTAACTTATTCTGTTGGTATATATAAAGGAGGTTATTTTCATTTTAAAGGTGCATACGAAGGTTCGGACTTAGCATATAAAAAACCATACTTCGGTAATGCTACAGCAGTTTTAAGTGCAAAAATTATTAATCCATAACTAAACTATTATGAGTAAAGAAATTTTAAAAAAAATAAAAGAAAAACACGACTCAATGCTTAAAGGAGAAGTAAGAGAAGATATGAAAGGAAATAATGATTATAATTTAGGAGTTGATGATTTTTATTTAGAAGTATTAGAAATTTTAGAAAAATAACATTACTAATTAAAAAGTCTAACCAACTTAAAAAGGTTATAGAGATATGGAAACAAAAGATTTAGAATATATAAAAAAATACTTAAATGGTGGAGGAAATGAGAAAACAAGTATTGGAGAACACTTGTTTGTGTTGAATACTTTAATTTATGAAATTGCTAAAAATACAGCACCAGAAATTATTGGAGTTGAAATAAATCCAAATTATAAAAACTAACCACCCTCACCCACAGGTATAGTAGGAAATCATTAATAATGAGTAATAAAAAAACCCTTATTATGATTTAAAGGCTTAAACTAGAATAAGGAAAATTTAATTCCAATGTCTAGAATAACAAACAACTATGAAAGATAAACAAAAAAACTATTATAAAAAAATATGAAAGATGATTTAAAAAGATTACTTAATGAGTTTTTATCAGAAACTCATAAATATAGACAAGAAGAAAGAGATTTGCAATTTTCAAGTGATATGCCCAAAAAAACAGAAAAATATACAAGAAAACCAGATTTAGAAGATTTAATTAACTGGTTGAATGGTAAAATTGGTGAAGATTATTAATCTAACTAAACCATAAAAAGATAACATAAAAAACCTTATTATCATTTAACCAATTAAAAGATATTATGAATAAACAAAAACAACTAGAAGAATTAATAGCATTATTCCATAAAGAGATACCAGGAATTTTGGAGTTGAAGTTTGGGTGTGAGGTTTCTACTAATCTAGGAAAACTTATGTTTATTTACAAAGACTCTGAGTATAATACTAACCCTAACAAATATAACCCAATCGAAGGTTATTATTGTTTGTTTGATAATGCAGAAGGAATAATTGTTGACCCAATAGATATTGATAAAAAAAGTATTAAAATTATAGGTCGCCCAATAACTCTTGCTGATGTTTTGAGAGTGATTGAAAATAAAATTGGAACTGATATTTTTATTGACCAACATTGTTTAATATATTTAGGAAAAAATGATAGAGTATTTCACCCAGCAAAAACAAAATGGTTACCACATAAAGACTTCAACAACCAATCAGAAGAATTTTATAATTGGCTTTATGAATTACTAATTAAAACAGTCTAACCAACTTAAAAAGGTTATAGAGATATGGAAAAACAAACTATACAAATAGCTATTACAGCAATAAAAGAGTGGCAAAAAGGGATTATTGTGGCAGAAGGAGTTAAATCAAGCCCACAATTTTTTAGTGATACAAAAAATGCTTTAAGAGAATTAAAAAAAGAACTTAAAAACTAACCAACCTCCCCCACAGGTATAGTGGGAAATGATTATGAAAACAAATAAAGATGTTTTAAAATATCTAAAAGACAAAGTAGATAACGACCCAGAACTTAAAGAAATCTACGATAATGATTTAAAAGACAGCTTTATAAGAGATGTAACATCAATAGAACCACTATCTAAAAGTGAGGTTAGAAGTAGGCTCGATGAGATAATAGACATTAAGGTTAAAGAGATAACCAAAATAATAAAAATAGTCGGAGCAACAGGAAAAGAAGAAGAAGTAGATAAACTTATTAAATTAATAAAAGATAAGTAGTAGGTATTTAATAATTATTCAATTATTAAATTGTAGTTCATTGAGAGTTAAATGCTGTGTAGTAGAGCGAAAAGCTTCGGGTTCAGAGGGATAATAACAATTATCTAAAAAATAAAATGTTACTTAACATTTCGGGACGATATCGAAAGATATTTAGACACTACATAGCATTTAGCCCTTAAAAGCTATAAAAAAGGTTTTAAAAATTAAAAACTTTTAAAACTACAGTTCTTTAAAATGAGTTATTAGGAAATCCCTAATAACTTAAAAGGAGGCAAAGATGTTTACAAAATCAGCTGTGGCAATCGTTTATGTCGTTGTTCTGTATTTCGTTACAGGACTAATCGCACATATACTGGAAATCGTAAGATGTTTTTAACCTCAACAGCTCGCTACTGGACGAGCTATATAAGTATCCAGTCTAACCCACTTGTAATTAAGTGGGTTTTTTAGTATAATATAGGTATATTAATAATTAATTAAACCCAAACAAATGGAAAATTATACTAAAGAACAAATAGAGGATATTACTAAAAGAGAAAAAGAAGCTTTAGAAGCTTTAAAAAAGTTGGAACTAACACCAGCTGCACAAGTATCAAAACAAAATATTGGTAACGATGTTTTTGTTGATAAAGTTGTATGTTATTTACAAGATATTAAATACTTGAAAAAAGATGAAAAACCTAATAAAGAGGATAAAAAACCTTTGGAAGATAAGTAGTTTTGATATTGAACAAGGCACTTATGATTTCAAGCCAAACTTAAAACCTAAAAAAAGAATGGCTACTATTATTAAAACAGAAGATAAAATAAATAAATTTTTAAATGAATAAGATAACACCTTTCGGAAATAATATATTAGTAAAACCACAAGTAACTGATACTATCCTTCAAAGTTCAGAAGGAACACTTTGTGAATATGGAGAAGTTCTAGCTATTGGAGATGAGGTTGAGAAAGTAGAAGTAGGAGATATTATTGGATACACTATATGGGGAATAAATAAACTAAACATAAAAGATGAAAAACACTACATCATACCAGAAGACTCAAGATTTATTCTTGGGAAAATCGATATGTCTAAATAGTTACCTACATAGATATAAAATACAAAAACAATACATAGACGGAGTTGTTGAAGTATGCGAAATATGTGGAGATAGACAATTCTTCAAAGTATCAGACGGTAGAGTAAACAATGTGGAATATCTTTCGTATCACGGAAGACAAGCTTTACCACCACAACACCCACTTTTTTATCACGAATACAAATATAATCCTTATGAATAATGTAAAAACAGGACAAGAAGCAATAGATTTATTAATAGAAGGAGTTAATCTTGCGATTGACCCTATTAAGCCTACTTATGGGGCTAAAGGAATAAATGTTATTGTAGAAAACGAAAACTACCCTTATCACGAGATAGCAAACGATGCTCAAACTATTATACAAGCTATACAAACAGAAGAACCAGTGCAAAAGAGAGGTTTAGGACTAATCAAAGAGTTAATGGATAAGCAAGACAAAGATTCAGGAGATGGAAGAAAAACTACTTGTATTATTACAAGTGAGATAATAAATAATAAATCTAAACTTACAGGAATGGAACTTAAAAAAGAATTAGATTTATTAATCCCTGTTGTAGAAAAAGAAATAGACAAAGTAAAACAAACAATAACAGAAAAAGAAGTAAACAATATTGCAACAATAGCAGGAGAAAACAAAGAAATGGGTAATCTTATAGGAGAAATTTACCAAAAGATAGGAAAAGAAGGAATAATTAGCCCAGAAGCAAGTGGAACATACGAAACAACATACTCTATAACAAACGGAGTAAAGTTTAATGATTGTGGTTTTCTATCTCCAGCTATGGTTCACGACAAAGAAGCAGTAAAAGATAACAAAACAGAAACAAAAGCAATATATGAAAACCCAACAATTTTAGTAACAAAAAGAAAGATAGGACATTTAAATGATATAAATCCACTTATAGAAGAACTAAATAAACAAGGCAAAAAAGACTTAGTTATATTTACAGATGATATGGATTCAGAAGTAGCTTCTATTATGGTTAAAGCTCACAAAGATAAAGTAATGAATATTCTTATAATCAAAGCTTCTGTATTGTTTAAAAATTATATATTTGAGGACTTCTCTAAAGTAGTAGGAGCAACTATTGTAGAAGATGCAACAGGAATAAACTTTAAGAACTTAGGATTAAGTCATTTGGGAACTTGTGCTAAAATAACAGTAGATAAAGACGAAACAATAATAATCCCTAGTGTAGACTTTTCAGAACATATAGCACAATTAAAAGAAAATAAAGATAATGATTCTAAATTAAGATTATCTTGGTTACAGACAAAAACAGCTATACTTAAATTAGGAGCAAATAGCGAGAGTGAATTATCTTACATAAGGTTAAAGACAAAAGATGCTATCAATTCAAGTATGTTAGCTTTAAAGGACGGAGTAGTTAAAGGTGGTGGTGTTTGTCTTTTAAATGTAGCCGATACATTACCAGATACAGAAGCAGGAAAGATATTGTCTAAAGCACTAAAAGCTCCATATATACAAAACCTAAAGAATATGAATATAGAAGAACCAAACTGGAATGAAGATGTTATAGACTCATCAGCAGTTATAAAAAATGCAGTTAGAAATGCAGTATCTCTTGCAGGAACTATATTAACCTGTGGAGTGGTCGTATGTATTCCTAAAAAATCAGAAGAAGAATTATTAATGATGCAATTACAAGCTAAAAGACCTTTTTAATATGATATACGGTAAATGTGCACAATGTAAAAAGAATAAGTTTTTTATAAGAAAAAGAACATTCTTTAATGAAAAACTAAACACACAATTAACAAGTAAAAGCCAAATATGTGGTAAATGCTTTAGAGCAGTTAAAAAACTAAAAATATGAATATAAAACAAGATAATGAAATAATGAGATTACTAAAAGTAGAATATATCTCACACCCTATTGTGAATACTTCTAAAGGAATGCTATCACTAAATTTAAGAAAAAATGAAGAAGAATACAAACTATTACTAGACTCTGTCCCTGTAGAAAAAGAAACAGAATATACACTAATGAAATTAATTTATGGCAAAAACATATAAAGTAAATAAGAAAGAAATGTTGGAGGAACATAAAAGAATAATTCCTAAACTTAAAAAGAAAGGATTAAAAGCAGAAGCACTAAAACAAGCTAAAGAACTTAAACAGATAAAGAAGAAATAATGAAAGGAGAAACACTATCTAAAAAAGAAAAAGGTTTTGTAAAAGATTGGATAAAGACTGGTAATGGAACTCAATCTATTCTAAATAACTATAATACGAAAAGCGAAAACGTTGCTGGTGTTATGGCTGTTGAAAACTTAGCAAAACCTAAGATACAAAAAGCTATTATGTCAATAGCAGAACAGATACCAGATGAAGACTTAGTAAAGGTTCATAAAGAAGGATTAAATGCAGGAAAAACTATATTTAAAAATAATAATTCAACAGGAGAAGTTGAAGAAGTAGGTTATGAACCTGATTATGCTGTTAGACATAAATATTTAGATTCAGCTTATAAGATAAAAGGAATATACTCACAAGATGAGAATAGTAAAATTAATATAGTTGTTCCTGTCCTAGTTAAATTCTTAGATAAAAAAGATGACACAGCAAATAATAATGGAGATACCAATAGAATACCAGAGACTGTTTGACAGTGATTGGAGAGAAGCAGCCGTTTATGGTGGAAGATATTGTTTTGATGGCGATACAATAATTTCAATGTATGATGGTTCTTTTAAAAGAATTAGTGATATTGTGGTGGGGGATAAAGTATTGTCTTTGGTTGGAGATTATGATATAGTCAATAGTATAGATAGTTTTGAAGCAAACTTTGAACCGAAACCAATGTTTGAATTAGAAATAAATGGAACTATCACTAAGACTACTTATGACCACAAATACTTTAATGGGAAAACCTATATTCCAATCTATCAGCTTGTCTGGGGAATTATGGATTCAAGCCAAAAACGAACCCTTGAATTACTATGTAAGCAATATGGGGAGGATACTAACAACGAGTTACAAGGGTGGTTACAAAACAAAAGTGATGAAACCATCAATCAACCACAGCGGTTATTTAATGACAGTTGTAGGAAGAAAGTCTCAAGTATTACACAGAATAATAGCAAGAACATTTATTCCGAACTTGAAGAAAAAGGAAACAGTCAATCACAAAAACGGAATAAAAACAGACAACAGAGTAAACAACTTGGAGTGGGCGACAAGACAGGAACAATCCATTCATCTTTGGAAGACGGGGTTAAGGACAGACCAATCTACACAGGGAAAGAATTTAAGGAAGATAACAGAGAAAGAAGCCAGAGAATTGCTACAATTTCGCTTACAAAATCCAAAGATGCCAATAAGAATGATGGCAGAACTTCTAAAGAACAAGACTGGATTGAATTACGATGGGATAAGGGATTTGCTAAGTGGGAGAACTTGGAAACACTTACAGGTAGATTACCCTCACAAGAAACAAACACCACAGGAAGCAAGAAAGGTAGGATTAGAGTTAAGAAAGTCTATGAATCAGTAGATGTTTGGAGTATTGAAACTGAAAAGTATCATAACTATTTTGCTAATGGAGTGAATGTTAGTAACTCAATGAAATCTCACACAGTAGCGAGAGTTCTTTTAATTAAAGCAAGAGAAAAGAAAATAAGAATAGGTTGTTTTAGAGAGTTCCAAAACTCTATTGCTGAAAGTTCCCATCAATTATTATCTGACTTGATTAAACAATATGGACTAAACGACTTTAGTATTACAGATAAAACTATCACTAATAAGATTACTGGTTCAGACTTTATCTTCAAAGGACTTTGGAACAATGAACAATCTCTTAAATCTATTGAAGGTATTAACATAGCTTGGATTGAAGAAGCACAAACTATCACTAAGAAAAGTTTAGAAGTATTAACCCCAACAATCCGTGAAGTAGGCTCACAACTTATTTACACATACAACAGATTAAATGTTAGCGACCCAGTTCACACAAGGTTAGTTGAAGAAGGAAGACCTAATACTTTAATCATTAATGTTAACTATGATATAGCAGAGAAGTATGGATTTCTTCCTGATGTTATTAAAAAAGAGATTGAAGATGATAAGTTAAAAAGACCTGTTCTATACAAACAGAAATGGTTAGGAGAACCTTATGTAAGCCCAAATGATAAGCTTTCTACGTTAGCCTTAACAAAGTGTTTAACTCCTGAAACTAATTCACAAGAAAACAGAGTAGTTATTGGAGTAGATACAGGACACGATATATATTATACTTTAATGAATAAGCAAGGAGTCTTCTATCACGGTTATTGTCAAAGTCCTCAAGAAGTAAATGACCCAGACTATGACCCTTATGATGAGATAGATAAGTTACTATACACAAATCCAAACTGGATACTTGTAGCTGACCAAGGGGGAGACTTAATTGGAATTAGAAAGTTACAAACTAAATATAAAGGTAGAGTATTCCTAGTATGGTTTGTAAAAGAAACTAAAAGCAAACAACTTATAAGATGGGGGGAAAATGATGAACACGGAAAAGTATTAGTAGATAGAAACAGAACGATACAGTTAGCAGTGGACCAACTAAATGAACAAAGAATAATGTTTAATGGAAGTAGTGAAGATTGGCAACCTTTCTTTGAACATTGTTTAAATGTTTATAGAGTAAAAGAGATTAGTGGTAAAGATGAGAACGACCCACAATATGGTTGGAGGTGGGTATGGAAAAGAAAAGGAGCAGACCACTGGTTTATGAGTTTAATCTATGCACTTGTAGGAATGGATAAGTTTTCCGAAGACCTAGCACAAATAATAAATAAAAAAGATAATTTTATGGAAGGAGTTGAAACAGCTTCAAGTAGCACAGGGGTTATACAAGCAGGGAGATTAGGAATTAAAGCAAACTTTTAAATATGATTAAAGTAGAACTAACAAATGAAGATGCACTATTGTTTAAAGAGTTTCAAAAACACTATGAACTAATAGCTCATATCTTAGGAGTTATGACTCAACTAAACATAAATGTATTAACAAATTGTAATGTTTCTATGGATTATGACTCAAACGGAATAATTCAACACACAGCAATAACAAAACATTATAAAAGATAATTTGCATTGTTTTTTTATTAGTGTTATAATTATAGTAATTAGCTTAATGGCACAAACCAAAAGCACAGGGTAACTCCCTAGTGCTTTTTATATATAAAACATAATGGATAGCTTTCAACAAAATATAGATGGTGTAAGAGACTTAGTAGGCTCAAACACTAATAAAATAGAATCAGAACCTCTTGCAGAAGAAGGGATTGATGGTGATGTTATTGATGAGCTTGAACTGAAGATGTCCGATGAAGAATTAATATCTTTAAAGGATAAATGGGAAATCAAGAGTAGTCCTTACATTGCTAAAATAAAACCAAGACAAGATAAAAATAAAAAGTATTATCTTGGTAAACAAAACAATAACGGAGATACAGACAATGTTATATCTTCTAACTTGATATTTGAATCAGAAGAAACATTTATTCCACAAGCTTTATCGAAAAACCCTGAACCAGTAGTATGGTCCGACAACACAGATGAAGGAAAATCAGCATCAAACGATATTAAGACAATGCTACAATTCCACGCTGATACTCTTGGACTTAGAAAGAAGTTAGGTGTATTAGTTAGACATTGGTCAGTTTACTTCACAGGAGTTCTTAAACACGGTTGGGACGAGAAAACAAAAGAAATTAAATGTGATATTAGACAACCAAAGAATTTCATATTAGACCCAGAAGGATATATTGATGAGTTCGGTAATTATATAGGAGATTATTTAGGAGAAAAGAGAAGTATAAAAGCTCAACAACTTATAGAAGATTATCCTGAACATAAAGATTATATTACTTTAAAAGTCGATGGAAAGTTAGGAACAAAAATTATTTATACAGAATGGTGGACAGATGAGTATTGTTTCTATACTTATGAAGATAAAGTTTTAGATAAACATAAAAATGAGTTCTTTAATTACGAAGGAGAAGGAGACTCTGCAATACAAGGAATGAACCACTTTGCTATCCCTAAAATGCCTTATACATTCTTATCAGTATTCTCATTTCAAGAACAACCACACGATGATACTAACTTAATCGAACAGAACATACCAAACCAAGATAGAATTAATGCAAGAGATGAACAAATAAGTAGAAACTTAGCCAGTGGTAATAATTCTATAGCTTTATCAGGTATTTCATTTAATGTTGAAACAGCTAAACAAGCAGCTCAAGCTTTAGAAGACGGAAACCCTGTGTTAGTTCCTGATGGACAAGTGGATAATGCAATAAAAAGACTTCCTGCAAATGGTATTCCAGTAGCAGTATTCCAAGCACAAGAGAATGATAAACAATCTTTAAGGTCAATTTTCGGTGTTCAAGGACTAACAGCTCAACCAGATACAGATACAACAGCTAGAGGAATGATATTAAATCAATCTCACGACTCATCAAGAATAGGAGGAGGTATAGGAGATGCACTAGAACAAGTAGCTGACAATGTATTTAACTGGTGGTTACAACTTTACTATGTATTTTATGATGAGCCACATTTTGCAGCTATTATGGGAAATGGTAGAGCAGTAGAGTTTGTAGAATTAGTTAAGAGTAATATGAATAGACATTTTGTTGTTTCTGTTTCTCCTAACTCAATGCAACCTAAAGACGAGATTACAGAACAGAACCTAGCTATAGACTTAGCAAATAAAGGTTGGCTAGACCCAATTAATCTATTCAAGAAATTAAACTATCCTGACCCAATGGAAACAGCAAGAATGGTTACATTATTTAAACTAGACCCAGCAATGTATATGACAAAGTTCTTCCCAGAAGAAATGATGCAACAAGGAGGACAAATGGGTAACCCACCAGATATGAACCCATTACCTCAACCAGTTGACCAAACATTAGGAAGCGAACCAGCAAGTGCTTCTTTATCACAAGTTCCGATAAGCACACCATCAATGCCACAATAATTATTAGTTAATCAAATCAATTATGTTAAAGATGAACAAAAAGATTAAGTTTAAGAAAGGAGATAAAGAATGTATGAAACACGAAGCTATGGAAAAAGCTTTAGAAAAAATGAAAAATAAAAAGAAGTAAAAGTGTGTCCGTTTCTAGGGTAGTGGACCTTAAATAAGACCCAATTAATAGTATAATAGGCTTTCCTGATTGTGCCTGAAACAACTTGCAAAAATATTATGCCAAATGAATTAGATGATTTTTTAGGAGATTTAAAAGAAGTTGAAAAAGACCCTTTTGAAGCAACTCCTGATGTGTTGGAAACAACAGAAGAAGAACCAGTAGTAGAGACAGAAGAAGTGGAAGAAGAAAAAATCCCTTATCATAAGGACCCAAAGGTTCAAAAATTTATAGAAAAAGAGATTGAAAAAAGAATGCCACAGGTTCAACCTACTATTGAAAAACCAGTAGAAGTTACACCAGAAGAAGACCCTTTAGTAGATGTTCTTAACAGAGTTATTGGAAACGATACACCTGAAAAGATACAAGCTATTAAAGACTTCAAAAAAGCTCTTGATAGTAGAGATACTAATACAAGAGCAGAAGCACTAAAAGAAATTGACGCAAGAGTAAACGAAGAAAAACAAGCAGAGCAAGAAGCTCACAATGAACTTGTTAAAGGATTTGAAGATATAGAAGATACTTTCAAAGTAGATATAACTTCAGATAAAGAAATTGCACAAAAGACTAGAGGTGAGTTCGTTGATTTCATTAAGAGAATTGCTCCTAAAGATGCAGACGGACAGGTATCTGAATATCCTGACCTAAAGGAATCATTTAAACTATTCCAAGATATTCAAAAAGGGACTGCACAACCTAAACCAAATCGTGCAAAAGAATTAGCCAATCGTTCTTCAGCTCGTTCAAACGATGCTTCAGTTGTTCAAGAAAACACTGATAAATCGTGGAATGCAGTAGAAAAGTGGTTTGGTAAATTATCAGGTTAAAATTATTAGAAATTAAAAATTATTATTATGCAACCAAACATAAATATTCAAACAACGACTAACCAATATCTAGCACCAGCTTGGGTTGACCAAGTTTTGCAAGATAACTTCTTTTTCGGTGAAATCTTAGGAAACACTGCAAAATGGGACGGTTCACAAATGTTGTTCCCAATTAAGTATCAAAAAGGTGTTGCTTCAGTAGCTTTCAACGGCTTTGACCAACTTCCTACTTCACAACAACCAGTATCAGTTAATATGACTTTCTACCCTACATTCGTAGCTACAAACGTTGCATTAGCAGGTTCAGACTTGTCAGTGAACAAAACACCAATGCAGAAGTTAAATCTTATGAAGACAATGATGAAATCAAGAGCTCAAGACGGAGCTGATGATATCGGTAATTTCTTCCAAAGTGATGGAACTTCATTTGGTGGAAAAGCTCCAGCAGGTTTAGGAAACATTGTAGATGATGGAACAACAGCATCAAACTACGGAGGACTTTCAAGAGCAACTTACGAAGGATTAAATGCTACTGTTACAGCTTCAAGTGGAACAATTTCACTTTTGAAAGTTAGACAATTAGCAAATGAAATCACAGACGGAAGAGTTGCACCTACGTTCGCAATGACAGACTATACAACTTGGGCTTACTTCGAACAATTACTACAACCATTCCAAAGAAATACTTACACAGATTTCAAAAATATGGATTCAGGAACAGGTTATGCTTTCAAAGGTTTAATCTGGGACGGACTAACTATCTACAAAGATAAGAAATGTCTAACAGGTAACTTCTACCTATTGAATACAGACTACTTGAAATTCTACGGATTGAATTGGTGGGAAGGAGAAGCTGTATCTTTGGCTGACAAGAACATTCAAGGAAACATCTATGCTTACAACCCAGCTAATGCAACTAAAGCATTTACTTGGACTAACTGGATTAAAGCTTACAACCAAGGAGCAGTAAACGGATTTATGATTATGGGTGGTCAGTTGATTTCAACTAACCCATTCAGAAATGGTAAATTGACAGGAGTAACAGGTATTTAATAGCTAATCAAAGAAAATTATGAGTATAGACGTATTGAAACAACATATACCTGGAATTATAGATAACGGAGTTGTTACTGATGTAGATGTTACTATATCAGGAGCAACAACATTATCTGGTGCAACAACTTTGTCAGGAGCGACAACAATTTCTGGTGCACAAACTGTATCAGGAGCTGTTGCAATGTCAGATACATTAACTGTAACTGGAGAAACTACAGCACCAAATGTTGTATTTAACCAAACTATAACTAATGTAGATGCACAAAGTGCAACTCCAACAATTGCACAGATTCTTGGTGGTATAGTTATACATACATCTGTTACTGGAGCTGGTACAGCTACCGTTCCAACAGGAACAGCTATGTCAGCAGGTGTAGCAGAAATTGCAGTAGGTTCTACAATTAAGTGGACTTACTACAATGACGGAGACCAAACAGTTACAATTACAGCAGCCACAGGACATACTTTAGTTGGTGGAACTGCAGCAGTAACAACAGGTAAGCATATGACTATTACAAGTGTCTGCACAGGAGCAAATACTTGGGTTTCATTCTTACAAACATTAATGTAGTCTTTAGAAAGGATTACATTACAAAGAAATTATTAATCTAACAATTAAAAGAAAATGACTTATTTAACAGGTTTTAAAAGTGCTCCATTTGAAGTGTATTCAACTACAACAGCAAGTGGAACAGTAATAAATAGCGATGCTTCTTTAGCAACAATGGTTGGTTCAAGATGGACAACTGGAGACGGTAGAGAGTTCGCATTAGTTCAAGTAGGTGGAACTGCTATTACCGAAGGACACGTTGTCCAAGGTCCAGCAGCTCAAGCAAATGCAGTTGGTCTTTCTCCAGCTACAACCTCAACAACTGGATACGCAGCATCATTAGGTCCAATCGCGGCTTCAATAGGTGGTAAAGTTATCCAAATTGCTACAGGTGCTACAGCAGTATTAGTAAATAGATTCCAAGGTGGTTATCTAAACGTAGTAGAAGGAACAGGTCTTGGACAAACAATGAAAATTGAATCCAACACTGCAGCTTCAACTACTTCTGCTATGTCAGTAGTATTAGAAGACCAATTTACTACAGCTACAGACACTACTTCAAGATTTACTCTTACAATTAATCCTTACGGTTCAAAGAATGGAACTGACTACACAACAGACGGTGTAATCATTAGTCCAGCTACAACCCTAACCGGACAAGTTCTAGGAGTAACAGCTTACCCACTTCCAGCTACATCAGCTACAGTTCTTTCATACGGATACGTTCAAACGAAAGGACCAGTTGCAGTTGCAGCAGGAGCTACAGTAGCTCTAGGTCTTGATGTTATGGTTCCTGATGATACAGCAGGGTCAATATTGACTTATGCCGTAGCTACAGGTCCAAAAATTGGAACAACTTTAGTTGCTTCAGCAGACGCTAAACATAATATGATTAACGTTTCACTTTAGTGGTTCACTTTATCCCTTTACACCTTTACAGGGGTAAAGATGAGCTCCGAAAGAGTTCAATTATAAATAATAAGGTCTTACTCTACCTGAAATGAGTCAATTATTATGGAAAATACAAATAAAGAACAAGAAATTAGAATTAACGATGAATTTGATGGAGTATTTAGATTTACAAATGCAACCAACGAAGACTTCGTAGCTCTTTGGAATAACAAGGAATATACTTTTGAAGCAGGAACATCTAGTCCTATGATTATCGCTAATGAATCATTAGAGAATATTCAAAGTATTAGAAAGAAATTTGCTTATAAATTAGCAATAAGAGAGTTCTATAAAAGTAAAACTTATAAAGATATGGCTAAAATGGGGGGAGGTTTACCACCAACATTTGATGATAAAGTTTTGCAAAATTGGATTAATCAGTGTTTAGTTCCTTTGCCTATATCTAAAGCTAAAGTAAAAGATTTACCTAAAGATAATGGAAATAAATTTAAAGGTTCTAAAGCCATTTCAGATAAAGATAATCTAAATCAAGTATTTAAAGATGATGAGCCTGAATCAATAGGACAAATGTCAGACTCTCCAATGAACTAAAATGAAATTATTGTCAAAGAAAAAAGTAAACTCCGTTGTTGAAGAACAGAAAGCAAACCTAATCAATGAAGGAGTAATATTAGCTAAAAAAGTTGATGCACTTCGTATTAAGTTAGCTGATTTAGAAAAACAACATAATTTGTTCTTACTTGGAATGGAAACAGAACTAAAAGAGAAAACTGATAAACTATTCCAAGAAATACAAACAAAAGAAAGAGAATTAATTGTTTTAGAAGAAAAAAGAAAAGAACTTGTAAAACCTCTTGATTTAGAGTGGGAAACACTAAAGACAGCTAAAGACAGCTTATTGGAAGTTAAAGCAGAGCTAGGGGTCATTTCAAGCGAATTAGAGGGTAAAGCAGAGAGGACAGTAGAAAGAGAAAAAAAATCTAAAGAGATTTTAAATAATATCAAAGTTAGAGAAAGAGAATTATCTAAAGTTTATCTTGAAGCAGAAGAAGACCTTGAAATTATTAAAAAGACTAAACAAGAAATTATAAATAAGAAAGATAATCAAGACAGAACATTTGACTTAAAGAATAGAGAATTGTCAATAAAAGAAGACAGTATTAAGTCTTATGAGTTTACATTAAAACAAAGAGAAGAAAGTCTAAACCTATTATCAAAGGAATTAGATGAAGATAGAGTTAGGTGTAATGATTTAAGAGCAACATTAGAAAGAGCAATAGCTCGAACAAAAAAGAAATGACAAATGCAAAACACGATTCAAATGGAAGACCTACAATAATCTGTGCTTCTAGCTTAGACGGAGTTACGATTGTCCCTATATGTGCAGAACCAACAGGACACGGACTTTGTGTAAATGATGCTTCTACTGGAAGTGATAATGGAAATAACGGAGATAATGCAATGTTAGATGAAAATAGTGTTCCAGTATTTACAGCTCTTTCATCAGCAGATGACGGAAGTATTGTAGAAATTTATGGAGATGTATCAAACAATAAATTATTAATAGATAGTGCATAAAAAATTATGAATGAAGCAGGATTAGACCAAAATAGTAGAAGAGCATTATCAGCATTATCAAGTGCTGGTGATGGTGCTATTGTAAATTTGTGGGCTGACCCCACTACTCATCGTCTTTTAGTTGATTTAGCAGCAGGGGCAGGAACAGTTACATCTGTGTCAGTTACTACAGCCAACGGAATATCAGGAACAGTTGCAACTTCTACAACAACCCCAGCTATCACATTAACTCTTGGAGCAATTACTCCTACATCAGTTAATGGTTTAACTTTAGCAGCACAAACTAATGGATTTACAATAGCAGGTGGAACAACATCAAAGACTTTAACAGTTCCATTAGATGCTTCTGTTTCAGGAACTAACACAGGAGATAATACAGTTTGTACATCAGGAACAGCTACAACAGCAGTAACTCTAGCAACAGCTAGGGCTATTTATGGTAATAACTTCGATGGTTCTGCTGCACTAACACAAGTAATTGCTTCAACTTACGGAGGAACAGGTAATGGATTTACTAAATTTACAGGTCCAACTACTGCTGAAAAGACCTTTACACTACCAGATGCAAATGCTATTTTGCTTTATTCAGGAGGTGCATTAGGAACGCCATCTGGTGGAACTTTAACAAATTGTACAGGACTTCCTTTAACTGGATTAGTAGATGATACAACTACTGCTTTAGGAGTAGGAACAATAGAACTAGGACATGCTTCTGATACAACACTTTCAAGAAGTGCTGCTGGAGTATTAGCAGTAGAGGGAGTAGTAATTCCTTCTATAAGTTCTACAAATACTTTAACTAATAAAAGAATTACACCAAGAGTTTCTACAGAAGCTTCAAGTGCTACACCTACAATTAATACAGATAATGTTGATGCACATTCAATTACTGCAATAGCTACTGATATAACATCAATGACTACAAATTTATCAGGAACTCCTACAAACTTTCAGAAATTAATTATAAGAATAAAAGATGATGGAACTGCAAGAGGAATTACATGGGGAGCTTCATTTGAAGCAAAGGGTGTTGCTTTACCAACTACAACAACAATAAGTAAAGTATTAACTGTCGGATTTATTTATGACACAGTTACAAGTAAGTGGGGATGTGTTGCATCCGTAGAAGAAGCATAATGAAAACATTACAAGCAATCTTTATAGGAATACCTTTACTCATAATTGGTTTAATAACTGGTTGGGATAAAGAAATAGACGAATTATATAAATAATATGTCAACAAACACGCATTCAATAGATTTAGAATCAACATCATCGCAATATCTTAGTATAACAGATGCAGCACAAACTGGTTTGGATATTACTGGAGATATGACTTTAGAGTGTTGGGTAAATTTTGAATCTGTTGGAACACAAATACTTTTATCTAAATATGACGGAACAACAAATCGTTCTTGGAATTTTCTTTATAATGGCACAAGTTTAGTTTTTTATAACTCAAGTGACGGAGCTAATGTATCAAGTGATAGTTCTGTTTGGTCACCTGATTTAGCTACTTGGTATCAAATAGCTATAGCTTATGATGCAAGTGCAGGAACAGCAGAATTATACATAAATGGTTCAAGTGTAGATACATTAACAGGTTTAGCTACATCAATGTTTAATAGTTCTGCTCCTTTTTTGATTGGTTCTTTTTTAAATACAACATCAAATCCCGATGCTTTCTGGGATGGAAAAATAGATGATGTCCGTGTATGGTCAGATATAAGAACACCAACAGAAATATCAAATAACTATAATAAAGAACTAGTAGGTAATGAAGCAAACCTTGTAGCATACTGGAAATTAAACAACTCTTTATTAGACGAAACATCTAATAATAATGATTTAACAAATAATAATTCAGCAGTATTTAGCACAGATGTTCCTTTTACTGGAGTAACAAACACAGGATTCTTCCAATTTATGTAAAATTATGAGTTATCAAATAGATAAAAAAGAAAAAACAATAACAATCTCTGGCTGGGAGAATGGTATTGGTATGTCCCCACACAAAGGACTAGCTAATATACAAGCAGGGAACATTTCAACCATATCAGGGGAAGCTATGGCTAGTTTTGACAGAGCTTTGCAAACAACTGTTAAAGCAACTGGAGCAGGAACAGGAACATTAACAGCTACAAGCACAACTGAATTAGAAGCAGTAATGACAGGAGTGAGTGTATTTAATTCAGGAGTTCCTATTACAATATCAGGAAGCTCTATAATAGGATTAGCAGACGGAACTTATTACATAGTAAATGTTTCTAGTAATGTATTAAAACTATCTACAACTCTAGGTGGAAGTGTTGAAACATTCACAGCTTCTGGCACAGCTAGTTTTACTTATACTAGAGATGTAGGAAAACCAATAGCTAAAGCAACTGAATTTTACAGCGATGGAACAAATAAACAATACAGGTATTATATTTTAGATAATCAAGGCTTAGTATGGGTTTATGATACAGCTACAGTAGATGCTTCTATAAACTTAACTTGGTTTTTACCCGATACAACTTTATATACAAATGCGACAGGACTAGCTATTTTAAACGGTTGGGTTATGTTATTTGCCAATCATACTTCCCCAGCAACAGCTAGAACAATTTGGTGTAAATCAACAAGTATTCTTACAAGTTCTTATACAGTGTTTGCTTCTGGTTTATTATTAACTCCTGCTTCCTCTCCAAATAAAAACTTTGCCTTTGTAGGACATCAAGGAAAACTTTATTATACAGATACTAACTTTATAGGTTCGTTATTCCCTAATACTTCCTTATTAAGTGGAGGACCGAATATTCAATCATATTGTAAATATACAGCAGTAACTACAACAGGAACTATTGCAACTCTTATTAGTGGGTCATTACCAACAGTAGGAACAAGTACATTAAGAATACCAGCAGTATTTTTCACAGACGATACAAAACCAACAGCATTGACAGTTGGAACAGTTTATTATATAGAATATGCAGCAGGAACAGGAAAATTTGGAGTTTATGCAGCGATTTCAGGAGGTTCAGCTTTAGACATAGCTACTGGTTCATCAGGTAACCAATACTTTAATACTTTTTATCCTATATCAGCAGGTGGAAAAGCAACACTAACTTGGACACCTCAAAGATTAGATTTACCTACATTTGAAATAGCCACAGTAATAGGAGAAATAGGAAACAATGTAATAATAGGTTGTGAATCAAATATACTCTATCCTTGGAATCAAGTATCAGTAACTCCAAGTGATATAATTCCTTTACCTGAAAATATGGCAGTAAATATGGTAACTGTTAACAATATGCTTTATGTCTTCGCAGGAAACAAAGGAAATATTTATGTAACTAATGGCTCAACAGCTTCATTGGTTCTAACTGTGCCTGATTATTGTGCAGGTATAGCAGGTTCTCCACAAACTTATATTGACCCTTATTTTACTTGGGGAGATGCTATGTATTTAAGAGGTAGAGTATATTTCTCAATACAAGACCAAGTTGCAGCAAAATCTCCATTCCCAGCTAAAGCAGGAAACTGTGGAGGTGTATGGTCATTTGTTCCTTCACAGAATTTCTTTTACGGACAAGATACAGGTTTATCTTTAAGAATAGAGAACCAAAATAGTTACGGAAGTTATAATGGTGCAGCTTCGGTTTTAATTCCTTCGGAAACTCAAACAGAAAGAGGACCACAATACTTTAGTGGTTGGTATTCAGATGTAAGTTCTCCTTTGTATGGAATAGACGGAAACGACCAAACTATCTCTACACCTTGTGTTATTGAAACAGATTTAATCCCTACAGGGTCAATGTTAGATAAACATACATTTTCAAGGATTGAATATAAATTAAGCACAATATTAAGTGTTGGAACAGTTACAATGAAATATAGACAAAATTCAACAGATGCTTGGGTAACTTGTGGGACAGCAGTAACAGAAACTTCCCCATTATCAGGATACTTTTCATCAGTATTTGAAAAAGGACAATGGTTACAATTACAGATTACATTAAGTCCAAATGGTTCAGGTGCAAATGCAGACTTTGTTAGATTACAAAGTATTAAAATTATATGAACGAAGAATTAAAAAAAGAAATACAACAAATGATTGATGACAATAATTCTGTCAATCAATTTGCTGTGGCTCAAACACCTTTCCATACTCATAATAATTCAGATAGTCCGAGAATACCTTTTGAAAATTTATCAGGGAAACAACAAACACTTTCATTTACATTATTTGGAACACAGGCATCAACAGCAGGAAATTATAGTGTATTCTTTACAGCTCCATTTGCTTTCACAATAAATACGATTACAGAAGTTCATACAGTATTAGGAACAGACGGTGGAGCAGTTACTTTGAATGTAGAAAAGCTTATAGGAACAACTGCCCCAGCTTCTGGTATAGAACTTCTAACATCAGACTTTGACTTAAAAGGAACAATTAACACAGTTTTAGACGGAAGTTTAACCGAATCAATAGGAGATACACGATTAGAAGCAGGAGATAGACTTGCTTTAAAATTAACAGGGACACCTACATCTGTCGAAAATGTAACAATAACTATTACTATTAAATATTAAATAAAATGATTTCATACGGAGAACAACAAACAAATTACGGAGACTTTTCACTAAATAAATCTAGTGATAATCTTACTCGTGGTAGTAAATTAGCTAATATAGAACATAGATATTTATTACAAAAATACTTTAATAACGAAGGAACTTTTAGTATCTCAACAGTAGGAGAACAAACTTTAGCTTCAACAGGAGCTTTATCATCAGGAGATAAATCAGCAACACTTTCTACAGCTTGGCTATATCATACAACAGTTACATCTGTTACTTTTTCAAATGGAGATGTTAGACAAGTTCAATTCACAGCAGGTTCAACTACAATGACTTGGGCTGTAGGACTTTCAGATGATGCAACAACTGTATTAGAAGTAGGAGGTTGTCAGTTCTACCCAACACCACCAAATTATTCTAAACTTAAAACAGTAACTATAACAATAGGAGCTTTAAAATGGACACCAACAGAAGTTCTATCAAGGGAAGAATGGGACAAATTAAATGTCTTTCCTTATTATGCAGATATTCCAAATAACTTCTTTGTTTATCCTGGAGGAGATAAAGGGGGTCAAGTAGGAATATGGCCGATACCGTCAACAACAGGAAATACCATAACCTATAACTATAAATTTAGAATACCAGATTTAAGTATTGCTGATTATACAACAGGCACAGTTGCAGTAACTAATGGTTCTAAAACCATAACAGGAACTACAACAGTTTGGACACCTACAACAAATAGACAATTAGAATCAAGATGGATTAAAATATCAGAATCAAAAGGAGATAATTTATGGTATCAAATTGAAAGTATAAGTGCAGCTGGAACTTTAACTTTATACCAACCATATCAAGGCATAGACGTTTCAGGAGGTTCTTATACTATAGGACAGATGCCTTTGTTAATGGAAGATTTCCAAGATATGCTTATATGGAAGCCTTTAATGTTTTATTGGTCAACAATAGTAGATGACCCACAGAAATTTAAAAACTTTGAAGGATTGTATAATCAAAAGTTAAAACAACTAGACGAATACGCAGGAAGTAAAACAATCAATGTAAACTTGGGTCGAAGACCATTATCAAGAAATCCTAACCTTTACGGTCAGAATTTCGGATAAACATTATTAACATTATAAATTAAAAATTATGACATTAGCTTTTTCAAATAAAGGACCAACAACACAACCAAAATATAATTTTGGGACACAACCCAGTTATGATATGTATAAAGGGGCTGGTTCATCATATAAAAATCCATTGGCATCAGCTCTTAATTCTTTAAGTGGTAAAAGTGCTGTAGCAACACCTCAACAACAACCTCAAGCACCAACTTTAACAGCTCCATCAAATCAATCTGTTAAATCACATAGCACAACAAATCCTGATGGAACAGTAATAACACAAACATATCACCCAACTACAGAACAACCTAAAACTACTCAAGGAGCTTCTACAACAGAACAAACAAAGACTTATGCAGAAACAGACCCTACAAGAGTAATAAATCCAAAAACAGGACAAATGGCTAATGGTATGATTGCTCCTAACTACACTAATACAATTCAAGATGCTCCTGTGAATAACCCACAAGATACTTCTTATTCAGGACTTATAGGAAACTTAGTAACAGCTTCTCAAGGAAATCAAGATATAGGAAATAAAGCTGCTGAAATAGGTAAAAGATACGGACAACAAATAGCAGATGTAGGGCAAAGAGGAGCACGAGCACAGGCAGGTTACTTAACTACAGGAACTACACCAGTAGCAGAAGGAAACGCTGCTGTAATCGCTCAATCAACCGCAGCTCAACAACAAGCTCTGTCAGCAGGTCAACAAGCAGAATTAGCAGGAACAGGACAACAACTTACAGGACAACAACAACAGCAAACAGGACTAGGAACAGCTGCAGGATTAGCTTCACCAATTCAAGTTCCTTATTCTAACCAAGTTGTAAATCCACAAACAGGAGAGGTCACAACAGGAACTACTGGAAGCTTACAAGATGCTGTAAATAATGTTGTAGATAAACTAACAACAGGACAGATGACATATAGCGATGCTGTAAATGCTCTTTCAGGATACGGACAAGGAGGATTAAATGCTTTGCAACAATCATTACCAGAAGGCTTTAATATAGCTCAATCAAACGAAATGGCAGGTCAGCAAGGTTCAGTAAGTATTAAATATGATATAGCAAATAATGCTTTGAATGGTGTTGAAGCTATAATGGATAATCTTGGAGCTTCACAGACAACAAATATACCAATTATAAACAAAACAGCTAACTGGGTATCAACTCAATTTGGAATAGGTTCAGAACAAACAAGAGCTATGACAGGAGCAGTTCAAACATTAAGAAATGCTTATTCAGACTTACTTGCAGCTTCAAAAGGTGGAACTCCAGCAGATTTCAATGCACAAGCAATGGCAGAAATACCTGATGAACCAACACCTAACGATATGATAGCGATTAGACATAACTTTGAAACTCTAGGACAAGCAAGGAAAGATATTCTTAGCAATCCTGGACAATCAGTAGGAACTTCAAAAGGAGGTTCAACAACAGCAGGAGGATATAACTTTAAACAAGATGCACAAGGAAATTGGATACCAGCTTAATTAAAAATAATATGGATACATTAGCAAACAGAAACAATAACCCAGGAAACTTAAAAGACCCTAAAACAGGGACTTTTAGGCAGTTCTCATCTCCACAAGAAGGATACGGAGCTCTGTTAAATGACTTACAAGCAAAGAAAACAGGAACTACAACAACAGGAGTAGGTCCTAGTAGCACATTAGCAGACTTTGCAAAAGTTTATGCTCCTGAATCTGATAATAATAACCCAGCTCAATATACAGCAAATATAGCTAACTATATGAAAGTTAGACCTGATGCAACTTTGGATTCTTTAGATGTAGGAAAATGGGCAGAAGCAGTCGCAAATGCAGAGGGTTATAAATCTTCACAACCAATACAACAAACAAATCAACAAGTAACTTCTCAACCAGCTCAACAATCAACAGAAGAAGAACCAAAAGGGGAAGGAATAGTTAAAAGTTTAGCTAGAGGAATTACACAACCAGTAGCTACTATGTTAGCAAGACCAGTTCAATTAGGAGCTAGGCTTTTAGGAAAGACAGAAGAAGAAGTAAATCAAGCATCAGCAAAAGTGCCTTTCTTTGGGGAGGGTGGAAGATTAGATGTTCCACAAACAGGTGCAGATGTTATTAAAGATATTGGACGAGGAGCTCAAACAGTTGCTTTAGGTATGCCAGTAGGGACATTAGGAGGTGCAGTAAAAATGGGTACAGTTTCAGGAGCAGGTGCAGGGTTAGAAGAAACAGGAACAGCAGAGGGAACAGTTAAAGGAGGATTGATAGGTTCAGTTACAGGTTTAGCAGGTGGTGGAATAAGTAAAGTATTAGAAATGATGCCTAAAAGTCTTGTCTCATCAGCATTTAAAGGACTAACACCTGATAAAGTAGAACAAGCTTTAGCAACAAAAACAATAGGGACAGCTCAAAGTATATTAAATCAAAGTAAAACTTCATTACAAACTTTAGGTAAACAATTAGGAAATGAATTAAAATCACCAACTGTTAAAGATATACTGTTAACAGAACAAGATATATTCCAAAGATTAGCAAAAAATCCAACACTTATAAAAGCATTGGAAGATAAAGGTTTGACATTACCTCAATTATCTAAAAAACTAAGTACAGTTTCAGGTAAAGGTGGACTTGTGGATAAACTGTTTACAGAAGGATTAAATCTAACAGATTTAAACAGATTAAAAACAGCATTAGGTAAGAACACTTATGTATCAAAATTAGTAGAAGGATTATTAAAACCTGAACAAAAATCAGGTAAAGAGATAGCTAATATATTTTACAATGGAATTAAAGAAACAATCCAAGAAGTAAACCCTAATACAATACCTTTATTTAATGAACTAGCAAAAGAAAATGCAATCAAACAAGCAGTTACTAAAGCTTCAAAACAATCAGGTAGTTTAATTAGGTGGAGAGACATTGTACCTTTTATGATAGGTTCTTCGGCAGGTGGTCCAGCTGCAGGAATAGGAACTGTTGGTTTAATTAGAGGAGCAGAAAACCCAGCTATTCAGTTTGGATTAGCTAAGGGATTACAAACTGCTTCAAAAGGAATAACCCCAGTAACAAGTAGGGCTGGATTAATACCAAGTGCGACTAATCAGTAGTACCGATATAATCAAGGAATTTTACGAATATAGCGAAAGCTATAAAAGCTAATATAAGTTGTATCATTATTAATATTATAAAATAAAAAACAAAATTATGCAAATAAATCAAACAAGTGCAATAAATATATAGTTTTAAAAATAGTTTATTAAAAATTAACAATAATATTGAAAATAAATAATCAGTATTAAAAAAAAAAATGGATGGAACATTTAGCACAAAAAATATAAACACACCAGCAATTCTTTCTCCAACTACTGGGGATACTGTAATTGCTTCTAACCCGGCAAGAATAATGTGGATGATACAAAATTTAGGTCAAAACCCTCTTTTTGTAAAACTCGGAGCAGGAGCAACAACATCAGTATTTCACGTAGTTTTAAAAGCTGGAACAGCCAATGACGATGGCACAGGAGGTTCAACTGCTATGGAAGCTGGAACAATTTATAACGGAGCAATATCAGTTGCTGGAACATCTCCTAGATGTGTAGTAACAGAAATAGCACCTTAAAGATTATTAACAATTAATTAAAAAAATATGTCAACAAAAACACCAAAAAACAATGTTAAATTATCAGTAGAACAATTACTACAACTAGAAGAATTTCAAAGTAGATTAGTTAATTTACAGACTGAAATATCAATCCACGAAAAAAGTATTAGAGGAAAGAAAGTAGAAATTACTAACCTTGAAAAAAACCGTGAATACCAGCAAACTCTTAACGATAGTTTATCTAAAGTTGTAAGTGATTTAGAAATAAAAAAATCTGGTTTAGAAAAAAGTGTTACTGATTCAGAAAAACGATTACAAGACATTCAATTTGAATTAAATAAAGGATTAACTCCTTTAGACAACATAGCAGTAACAAGAAAATTTGCATCTACTGATTATGGTTCAATGGGGTGTTCGGGATTAGTTACAATAGTAGCTGGAGATAGAATTTGGCTTTCAACACAAAACCAAACAAGCACAACAGATATTACAGTAAGACACGCAAATGTTAATTTACATAGATTATAAACTTAATAAAATACAATAACATGGAATACAATATATCAAGATACGAACAAAACAAAGACCACGAAGGAAATATAACTTCAATCTTTTTGGCAGTATCAATACAAGACGGAGAAGAAGGAACTTATTACGAACATTGGTTATCTTCAGAAGATAGGGATTTAGTCTTATTAGATGAGGCTAATCTTAAACCAATACTAGAGAAATGTTTTGCAGAGGCAGAACTTAAACTAGAAAATCATATAGCAACAAGACCACAACCATCTAATTATCCTTTAAAAGAAGAAGAAAGAAAGGAAGTAATTGAAAAGTTACATAAAGTAGAAGATATAAAAATAGCTAAAGATAAGATAGTTGCAGATAAGTTAGCTAAAGAATTAGAAGCAGAAGTAATAGAAGAACCAGTTATAGAAGAAGTAATTAAATAATTTTTATTTAACACTAATTATGGAAAAGGAACTTGAACAAAAAATAGATAATCTAGGGACTTGCTTAAACAAATTGCATACAAAGTTTGAGTTGTTTCATCAGACTTTAGAAATTAACACAGGTGTTTTAGAAAAACACAATGGCAGGTTAAAAAAAGTAGAAGAATGGAAGTTAAGAATTGACGGAGGAAAAGCTGTAATAAATGCTATGTGGCTTGTTTTAGGAGTATTTTTTATTGCTAGTGTATTTGGACTATTTAATATGTATGTAACAGTTGCCAGATTACCAGAAGTTGTCGAACTCCAAGTAATCGGTTTAATAGAAAAGAAAATTAATAATAATGAAATACAAATAAGCTATGACGAAAATTAATATTAGAGTTGTTGGAAAACCGAGCAAAACTAAAAAACCAACAATAAGATTTGTAGAGAAAGAATCTTTAAAGAAAGAATCCCCAAAAAGTAAAGTATTAAATAAAAGATATGTATAATTTATTTAAATTTTTAGTCCAAACATTTAATTACGGAACACCAGCAGGAGAGAAACTTTATAAAGTTGCCTATGGGTGTTTAGGAATTGATGCTTCACCTAACGATAAAGCACCTGATGAATATGGTTGTGCTGAAACTATTAATGATATAGTTTATAGTGCCTTTGGAGATTATGCAGGTGGAGACATTTCAACTTATAGAATGTATAATTCAATCCGTAACAACATTAAATTTGTTAAGGTTATGATACCAGTTAAAGGGGATATAATCCTTTCTCCGACAGGATATGGGGGTGCTAATGGTATAAGAAACGGACACGTAGGTATTATTGGAGATAAAGGAACTATAATGTCTAATGACAGTAACACAGGAAAGTTTTTACAAAATTACACGATTGAATCTTGGACTAGTCGTTACAAGATTCGGGGAAATTATCCCATTTATTATTTTAGAAGATTAATATTATAATTATGAATTTAGGAGAAATTTTAAACTTAGCTATCGTTGGAGGATTACTATCTTGGTTCTTAGAATATTCAACCAATAAATTAGACTCAACTAGAAGTAAAATAGCAACAGTAGTAGGAGCAATAATTGTTGGAGGTTTATACTGGTGGTTATCACAAACAGGATTGTGGGAATCAATCTTAGGAGTGCTAGTATCAGCTTCAACAGTTTATGCTTTTGTTATAAAAAAATAGTATAATGCAAATACCTCTTTAAGAGGATTATTAGAAATTCTAATAATTTCGTTTGATAGTCCTATTAACCCATAGGTCTATAACGGAGAAACCCACTGGTAAATAAGCAGTGGGTTTTTTCGTATTAAATAGAGAACAGGAGTGGTCTTTTATTTCTATATGTATTGAGTAATATTAAATTGTAGGTTCTCTATTTTCTAAATCCATTTGTATAGGGTAATAAAAAAGGCGTTAAGACTTTATATATAAATTATTATCTCGTTTGTCTTTTTATGGTTCGCCACTATTAGTAGATATTTTAATTGTATCACATTTGCATTAATTGTAAAATTTGTTATAATTAAGCTACAACAAAATAAATCAGTTGATGAAGCAACTGTTAGATAAATCTCGCAATTCGCTTCATCGTCTTGCGAGATTTGTTTTATATATGGTTCTTTGAAAACATTATATTGGCTAAGTAAAAAAACTATGAGTAATAAAAAATTTATCACAATAATTATTTGTGTAGTATTAATTTTATTTGGTATTTTAATATTTAACCCATTTGTTCAGATTGAGTCAGGAGAAAGAGGAGTTGTTACAACTTGGGGTAAAGTTCAAGATGAAATTATGCAGGAAGGATTACATATAAGAGTTCCAATCGCACAAAAAGTAAACAAAATGGATATTAAGATAAAGAAATATGAAGTTTCAGAATTATCATATTCAAAAGATGCACAAATAGTTGATGCAGCAGTTACATTAAATTATTCTTTAGAGCCAGCTTTTGTAAAACAAGTTTTTACAGAAGTAAGGAAAGATTATGAAAGTATCATAATTACACCTGCTATAAAAGAAGTTATAAAATCAACTATTGCAAAATATACAGCACAAGGTTTATTAGATAATAGACCTCAAGTAAGAATTGATATTCAAACAACTTTAACAGAACAACTATCAGTAAGAGGTGTAAGAGTTGAAGAAGTATCAATCACAAACTTAGATTTTGATGATGCTTATGAAACAGCTGTTAGAGAAAAACAAGTAGCAGAACAAGAAGCACTTAAACAGGCTAACATTACAAAATCTGAATCAGAGAAAAAAGACCAAGAAATTTTGAAAGCACAAGCTCTTTCAGAAAAAACTAGACTTGAAGCACAGGCTTTAGCTTCACAACAAGGAGAAAAGGTTATAGATAAAATTTATGCTGAAGCAGCATTAGAATCAGCTAAAAAATGGAATGGTGTTTTACCTACACAATTTGTTCCTGGTTCAACTATACCTTTTATTCAATTAGGTAGATAATTATTAAAAGAATGGTCGCTTTTGGTGGGAGAGGTATTCGGCGACGATTCGTCTCTCCCCAAAAAATTAATAAAATCTTAGCCAATATAATGTTTTCAAATTTTTAAAACTAAATAATAAAACCTACATCTAAGGGCTTGTAGTAAAACAGCTCTTTTAAACTCAAGGACTAATTGGGTTCAAATGAAATACAGCTTGGAAAATAGGAATAACTCGCCCAAAGGAAGAACCCCCTACCGAGCCATTTAATTTGCATCTAATTACTCTAAAGATAAGATATACAAGGGAGTAATACTATATTTTATCATTCTATTATTTATACATATTGACGATAACTTTATTTATTTAGGGAGGGGGCTTTAAAAAGATAGATATTATTAAAACATAATAATATAAAAAGGGGAAGTTGATTTATACAATAGAGTAATATACAATAATGATAACAAAGGTCGTAGCTTAATAATAAAAAACCAAAATATGTTAAAAGACAAAATAGATGAAATCATAGAAGAAATAGAAACATCAACAAACAAAGACGGAAGTCCAATGGAAACATTCACACCCACTTATATTTGTAATGAATACCTTGCAGATAAAAAACACACAAAATTAAACTGGGTAGGAATGCACATTGATACTTTCAGAAAAAAAGTAAAAAAGAGTGAAATGTTTATCGAGGTCGGAGGTAAAAAATACATCACAAAAGAAAGATTACTAGACTATATCCAAAAGTTAGTAGCATTAGAAAAATTAGAAAATAAATAAAATGGAAAATAAAAACAATTTAGATTTATGGGAAAGAGTTGAAAAAACAGACCCAGACTTTGTTAAAGATGCTTCTTTAGGTAAAAGAAAAATAACAGCCATTGACCCACAATATCAATTAAAAAATGCCACAAGAGAATTCGGACAATATGGTGGAAAGTGGGGATTGAAAGATATTGAATGGGGAATGATAGATATTGGAGATACAAAACTTGCAACACTATCAGCTATATTTTTTACTCCAAGTGGAGAAGTAGCAACAGGAAACTCAATGAAAATGTCTTATATGGCAAAGGGTAATTATATAGTAATTGATGAAGATTATAGGAAAAAACTAATGACTAATACTCTTTCAAAAGAATTGTCGCGACTTGGATTTAATGCAGATGTATTTTTAGGTAAGTGGGAAGATGAAAAATATGTGCAAACTCTAGCAGAAGAAAAAGCACAAAACAAAAAAGAAATAGAAAAATCTAGAGTTATAAAAGAGTTACTTGAGATAAAAGATGTAGAAACATTAAGGACATATTATATAAAAAATAAAGGTTTAGGTGTAGAAATAGAAAAATTAATAACAGATAAGGGTAATGAATTAAAAAAAGAAAATGATTAAATATCACGATATTGAGCAAAAAAGCGATGAGTGGTTTGATATAAGAAATGAACACCCTTTCACAGCTAGTAATGCAACAGCAATTAAAACAGCAGGAGCTGGATTAGATACATTATGTTGGCAATCTGTTGCAGAAAGACTTTCAAATGTTAGAGATAATTTTGAAAGCGAAGCAATGAAAAGAGGTAACGAACAAGAAGCACTTATACTTAATTCTTTTGAGTTACAATCTGGTATTGAATTAAAAAAGGCTGGTTTTGTAACAAACAATAAATATAAACTGGCTGGAGCAAGTCCTGATAGTTACACAGAAGAAGAAACTGTCGAAGTTAAAAGTTTTGGTAAAGTAAAATATTTAAAACTTTTAGCAGAATTTAAAGAAACAGGAACATTTGAAATTGAAGGACAGTATTATGACCAAATACAATACCAAATGATGATTATGGAGAAAAAGAAAGGTTGGTATGCTGTAGGTAATTCAGATATGAAAGAACCGGTTATATGGCAATTAGTAGAACAAGATTTAGAGTTACACGAGAAGTTTAAAATAGGTTTAGCAAAAGGAGAAGAAATTATTAAATCAATAGAAAATAAATTAAAATAATATGACAGAAAAAAACTTTCCAAAAGGAATATATTTTAACCAACCACACGAAAAAGCACCTGACTTTGTAAAAGGAAGTGTATCAATCAAAAAAGCAGACTTTATCGAATGGTTACAACAACAACCAGTAAATAATAACGGATATATTAATAATCTTGATTTAAAAGTTAGCCAAGCAGGTAAAAGCTATATGGAAGAAAATACTTGGAAACCAAACAAAGAAAAATCAACAGACGAATACCCTGAAGATGACAAATCATTTTCAGTTGATGTAAGTAAACAAGACCCTGATTCAAATATCCCTTTTTAATATGAAAAAAACTATTTCACAGAAAACAATAGTAAAAAAACACTTAGAAAGAGAAGGTTACATAACCAACTTATATGCTATTCACGAGCTATATATACTCCGACTAGGTGCTTTAATCTGTGAGTTAAGAAAAGAAGGAATGGATATTGAAACAGAGTATATAGGAACAAAAGGACATAAGAACTGTAAATATTCACTTAAAAGAAAGGACACTTTGTGGTAAAATAGTAATATGATTCCACCACTATTAAGAGAAGAATTAAGCCAAGACCCTTTTATGAAACGATGTTGCATAACTGGAAGAACAGACGGAAAAATCGACTTTCATCACAATATGTCGTGGCAAGGCAAAAACATAAATGAGAAATTCGCTATCTTACCAGTCCATAACGACATACATCAATATCACAAAGGAATAACCCACGAAGTAAAAGAACAGCTAAATAAAATAATGGCTCAACGAATGACAGAAGAAGAACTAGATTATTATTCAAAGGTTATTAACTATAGAAAATATTTATGATTGAAATAAATATAAAGCCAATGTCGGTTAATACAGCTTGGAAAGGCAAAAGGTTTAAAACAGATGATTATAAAAAGTATGAAATTGATTTAGGTTTGTTATTACCAAAAAAAGTTGAGATAACAAATACTCTACATTTAGAATTTGGTTTTTCTTCAAAGCTGTCAGACTTAGATAATCCAGTGAAACCGTTTATTGATGTTCTTCAAAAGAAATACGGTTTTAATGATAGGGATTTAAAAAATCTAATTATACAAAAAGAAATTGTTAAAAAAGGAGAAGAATACATTAAATTTAAGTTTATATAAGGCTCAAAACTAGCTTCTAAACGATTTTAATAGCAAACACCATAACTTATAACACTATGAAATTTGAAGTAAACAGAGATGAATTAAAAAAACAATTTCCTGAACTAAATCTAACAAAGGAGTTTTATATATTCAAAGGCTTAAAAGTTGACAACAAACGAACACCAAGTCAAAATAATTCACTTCATAAAATATTTGCAGATACATCAGCAGAATGTGTTGAGAAAGGAATTGATATGAGAGTTTTAGTAAAAGATAATATCCCTATCGAAGTAACACCACAAAATCTAAAGTGGCTTTGGAAGTTAATGCAAAAACATTTACTCTTAAAAGAAAGCACAACAGAATTAGAAAAAAACGGAGAGATAGACTATGTTTACGATAATCTAAATAAACTTTTAATCGACAGAACAGACGGAGAGATATGTTTACCTGAATTTCCTAGCAAAAAGAAACAAATCAAAGAAACACCTAAAATAGATTATCCTGACAATAAAAATAACGAAGTAACAGCATTTTAATATGAAAAAATACAGCAAAGAACTCATAGAACACAGAAAAAACAACCCAACAGGTAGTGAAAACTTCGTAGGTAAAATAAAAGCACCACAAATGATGTATAAAGATTATTTAAAAATTGAGCAAGAGAAAAAAGCTCGTAAATTATTAGAAGAATTATGCAAAAAACGAAAAGAAAACTAGGAGATTTTTTAACACTTGTAGATGAAGACGGTTATCCTATAGCTACAGTAACAATAAATCTTTGTAATAACGGTAATTTTGAAAAAACCCGTTGTAGATGTTGTGGTATGTTATTCCAACCTAAAAATTCAAGACATTTCTTTTGTAATATTATTTGTTCTAGGAGATACCATAAAAAAATGTATAGAGTTAAAAACAGATTAAGAATAAACACAGAAAACAGTATTATAAGACATAAAATTGCAGGAACAATAACCCATTGTGAATATTGTGGTAAAAAACTTGAAGGAAGAAGATTAAAATATTGCACAGTTGAATGCCAAAAAGCAGATTACAAGAAAGTATATACAAATAAAAACAACCCAGTAGCTAACCGAGTTGTTTTGAAATCAAATTTGAGTTAATTTTTATACTGATTTAAAACAGAAGTGGATTAACCACATAATTCTTCCAAATTAATGGAATTAATATAATTAAAACAAATATGCAAGAATTGTCAAGTGATATTAAGAGTATTTCAGAAATAACACAAAACAGATTATTCAAAGTAGAGAAAGGAACAGATAATATAACTAACTCTAGACAACTAATAATCAAAGACTTCACAGACAGACTCAACCAAGAAAGAAAAGGCACTAAATGGGGAGAATTAAAACCAAGAACAGTTGCCATAAAGTTAGGACATTTAGACGAGTTTGATTTACATTTCTTTTATAAGAAATGTTGCCAAGCTAAGACATTTACAGGGTGTTTTTGGGCTAGCCTTAAAGCAAAATAATTGATATAATATATAATATGAATACAATAAAATCATCAGCAGTCCAACTAATAAAATACTACATAGGAGATACTAAAATATATAACCTAACTATTAAAAATAGTTGGTTAGTAGCAGATTTATGTCATTGTCGTTTTAGTATTAAGAATGAATAATATGAAAAGAAAGCTATCAAAAAAAGAAATAAAAAAAAGACTAGATATAGGAGCTAAACTTTTCGTAAAGAATTATTATGATGTAATGAAAAAACTAAGCAAGGAGTAGTATTTTAAAAGAGGATATTGATACGAAAGACAAATAAGGTGTTGCAAGTCTGAATATCAAGAAAGTTTATTGAAAAAAGTGCAGTATTCATTACTGCCTCGCTCTTTAATGACAAAAGTATCGGAATCACACCAAGACCGAAGCTAGATAAACTATCCTCTTTTAGAATATTATTAAAAAGCTTGCAATTATTTTTAAAAGGTATATAATTAAGAGAACAATTAAATAGACTGATTTCATTATATTTCGTGCAGTTAATATAGTGAACAAAAACCGCCACATAACTGCACAAATTGTGTGGCTATTTTTGTTTTTAATAGGAAAGTATATTGAAAATTAAAAAGAGATAGTGAAGATTTTATCTTCTAGCAGGAGTTAACCGATATTCTAAAGCTCCACCAAACGTATAATGGTGCTGACAATAGCGGACAGATTCAACCTCTAAACTATGTTGTTTAACCTAAATTGAGCTTACTATCTCTTTTTAGTCTTTAATAAGACTTACAATTCAATCTTGCTGTCGTATAGGGTGTGGACAGTTAAAAAAACATCTCCTTAAAGGTTCTTTGAAAATGAAATATTGAGTAGTTAGTATAATTGGTTAATACTTTGTTATCTAGAGGTTATACAATTGATATCGGTTGATATAATTTAAAGCAAGAATACTGGTTCGAATCCTTTGCTACTCAATATTTTGTTTTCAATTAACCGAACATCTGTTTGTGTTCTTACTAAATCCCTGCTTATGTTTATAGATTATAAAAAATATTTAAAAAGTGATGCTTGGTTCAAGAAAAGAGAACAAGTTAAATACTGGCACGGAAAAAGATGTTATGTTTGCAATGCAAAGAAAATTGATATTCATCACAAGACTTATAAAGAATTAGGAAATGAAAATCAGAAATATCACTTAATTCCTCTTTGTAGAAAATGTCATTTTAAAATACATAATATTTGTAAAGAGCAGAAAGTAAATATTTATACAGCAACAGAACAGTTTATAAAACAGAACAAAGTAAAACCTAAAAAAAGAAATTGGAAGAATATGACAAGATTTGATTTAGGGAAGTTTTTAGGAAAAGGTTTATAGTTCATTACAAATTCAAATACAGAGCTTTAAGGTAATCTCTGGAAAAACTTTATCTTCTGCTTGTAAATAAAGGTAGATTGTTTGAAATAACTCTTTACTAATTCCTGTCAACCAATCCCCTTTGTTTATAAGAAACCACTTATTTTATTATGCTAGTTGGGGTATATGACAGGTATATAAAAGTAGTAATCAAACTACACTAGATATAATTAAAATATTATTTGATGACATAAAAATAAACAACCTCTTATAAGGGGAAAGGAACTAAAAAAACAAATTGCACACAATTACACAATTACACAATATGAAAGAATACAAAACATTAAGAGTTTATAAAGAAACTTATAAGATATTAAAACAAAAAGCCCTTGATGAAGAAACAACAGTTATTAGATTATTAGATAAAATAATTAAAAGATATTATGAAAACAATATTTAAACACAAACATAATTTTATTCCTTTTGAAACAACAACAGAAGAAATAAGAACATTAGAGCAAGATGATTTTAAACATCGTATGTTTAGAAATTACATAAAGACTTATAAAATTAAATCAATGATATGCACAGAGTGTTTAGAATTAAAAACATTATAAGTTAAATAAAGAATTATGAAAGAATATAAAAAACAAATAGAAGATTGTGGTTGTATAAATTATACAGGTAATGGTCTTATAGCAAAATATTGTGAAAAACACCTTAAAGAAAATCTTGATAAAGATGAGATGTTAAACATAAAAAAGGAAGAAACAGCACTCCAAAGCTTCGCTAACTGGTTAGCTTTAGATAAAGAGAGATTTCAAGACTTTGAAGTTACAATGTCAAAAACAGCCTTTGTTATTAGAAGATTAGATTAAAAGAACAATAAAACAATTATAAACTAATAAAATAGAGATATGGAATATAAAATAGATAATTTATTAAACAAAGGTCATTCAATGACAACAGAAATACAAACAAAAGAAATAATAAAAGGGGTATGGGTTTATGCGAGACCTATTGGTTTTCAGGGTTGGTATAAATGGGTAATAAGATTTAAGGAAGCATTATTAGTTTTAATAGGGAAAGCAGATATTTTAACGTGGTATAAACAATAATATGTATAAAAAAGATTTGAAAGCAATAATAGAATTATTTTTACTAGAAACAAACCATAAAAGAACTGTTTTAAATGGTATTTATAATTCAATAACACATCCAACATTTCAAGATTTTATAAATTGGTTAGAAGAATAAATAAAATGAAAAAACAAAAACCAAAAATAAAAATAATGTGGAGAATACAAGGATTAAAAAAATCTCCTAAAGATGACAGAAATTTATATTCAAATTTTGAAAAAGCAGAAATGTTTGCTCCAATTCCAAGTGCTATATTAAAAACAACAATTATAAAATTATGAAAATATAGATATGTCTAATAAAGGTAAAATAAGAAAAATAAATACAGTTTGTCCAAGATGTGGTGGAACAGGTTTTGCTAGAGTATATAATCGTAACACCAAATACGGTGAACTAGGTGAAAAAGCAAAGAAACTTTATGAGTCTGGGTTGACACTTAGAGAAGTTGGAAAAGAAATAGGAATAAAATACCCACAGTCAGTCAACGAAAACAAAAACGATACTTGGATTAGTTTACATATTACTATAAGACCAGAGGAAAAGAGTGATAAATAGCTAACATAGTTACACCACAATATATTAATCTTGCATAGTTGCATTATACAATACAGTAATATACAATAGAGATATTAATAAAGTAATTAAATAAAACTATGCAAACAATAATAAAACAAAATAAAGAAATAGAGAAATTAGAAAAAAAAGCAAGCTTCCTAGGAGATATGTTATTTGAAGCAAAACACGAAAAAACAAAAGAAGCAGTAAGAAAAAGATTAATAAGAAATCACAATAGACTTTTCTTTTTATACGGTATTACTCCTAAATTAAAATAATTATGAATAAGAAATTAACAAAAAGAGAATTAGATATTTTAATAGAACATTTTATACAAGATTTTAATTATGGAACAGGAGGAACTTGGGGTAATGGGGAAGATTATGATGATGAAAATGAAAGAGAAGAAGGTAGAATTTTATTAACTAAATTATTGGAAATAAAATAAATATAATTATGAAAGCATTTGCAAAAAGATTAGAAGAACAAGTAGAAGATTTAAAAAAAATAATAGATACTCCTGCCAAAGAACTTTACAAAGAAGTTACTAAAGAAACAAACATAGATCGGCACAAAGCATTTATAGCACAACAAAATCAAATAATAGGATTCCTAGGAGACTATTTAGAAAATGAGTTTGATATACCAAAGTTTAAAAGCAATAAAGAAAAAAACGAATGGTATAGAAAACAATTATTAGTTAATAAATATGATTATGTTGAAAAACCACTTAACTAAAGGACTTAGAAGAAAAAACTTCATACAAAACAACTTTAGATATGTTTTAGCTTTAATAGTATTTACAGGAGTATTTGCAGGAACATTTCAGATACAAGAACTAAAAGCTTGGAATGAAAAGGAATTACACAAAATCAGTAGAGTTGAACACGAGGACATACTGTTAAACGGGCAAAAAGCCGTTTTAACGACAGAAAACGGTGTAAGTAGTATAAGAGTTCAATTAGAACGACATATACCTCTACCATTCATAAATGATTTTAGAAAAGATAGAAGAATTGTAGAAGCTATTATTAATTTATAAAATAGAGATATGAAAAAAATAAAAGGATATAAAGCATTCAATAAAAATTTAACTTGTCGTGGTTTTAAATTTGAAGTAGGTAAAGAATATAAACACAATGGAGATATTGAACTTTGTGAAAAAGGTTTTCATTTTTGTGAAAATCCTTTAGATATACTTGATTTTTATGATTTAACAGAAAGTGAATTTGCAGAAGTAGAAGCAATTGGGAAAACTAAATCAGATGATAAAAAAATAGTAACAGATAAGATTAAAATAAATAGTAAGATAGATTTACCAATGTTTATTAAAGCTTCTTTTGATTTCTTGTGGAAAAAGTGTAACGAAAAAGGATTATTAGAAAATACAAAAGAGATATTAAGAAAAGCTTCAAGTGGTTATAACAGCAAACTAGCTTCAAGTGGTGATTACAGCCAATTAGCTTCAAGTGGTGATGACAGCAAACTAGCTTCAAGTGGTTATAACAGCAAACTAGCTTCAAGTGGTGATGACAGCCAATTAGCTT
>Ga0180007_10001095_pt1 | contig 38813 bp, 39 predicted proteins | sample MM_PC_MetaG_FD_121122 | JGI IMG/M metagenome (GOLD analysis project Ga0180007, IMG submission 121122) | Groundwater microbial communities from the Aspo Hard Rock Laboratory (HRL) deep subsurface site, Sweden - MM_PC_MetaG | ecosystem: Environmental > Aquatic > Deep subsurface > Groundwater... | reverse complement strand
GTGGCGGAATTCACCGAGCCCCGGAACATCTCCACCCAGGCCAGCACCCGGTGCTTGCTGTCCAGAAACAGACAGGCGAACATCTCGCACTCGTTGCCGCTGAGTTTGGCGGAAATCGCCAATTTGGCCATATCCGGCGATCTGATGAACACACCTCGCCTGAGCTGATGGCTGTTGAGCCGCCGGGCCTCGATGAGTACCGCGTCTTTGGGAGCGGGGAGATAAGACCCGCTCTGGTCTTGGATAAAAAGCATGTCGTGCCTCCTTGGTTGAAAAAGAAAAGGGGCACGACACCCCGAGGGGCGTGGTGCCCCCGTGGGGAAAAAGGTTGTTTGTCCTCGAATTGATTACTCAACTTCATGTCTCTGGGTGAGCAGGGCCGCACCGGCAATGTAGTCTTCCGGCAAGCCTCCTGCCTGATGCAGCAGTACGGTGGCAAAAATGTTGACGCGGTGCGGCTTGAACTTGCCTTCCTCGTCAATCCACATGATGCGGCCGTCCAGAAGGAAAACCGCCTGCAGCAGAGAGCAGCTCAAAAACGAGTGCATTTCATCCAGGGTGAACCTTGCCCCCTTGGCGGAGACCTCGGTCCTTTTTCCATCGGGTGTTATGAGTATTGCCATGTCTGACTCCTTAAATGAAAAGGGGCACGACACCCCGAGGGGCATGGTGCCCCTGTGGGGAAAGGGTATGCTGGTTATGCCGCGTCCCGTACCTCGGCCAGCACGAAATGGCTGACATTGGCCGGCCGGTAGATCCGGATCGGTTTGTTGTTGATCTGGCCACGGCCCTGACGGTCGTAGCTGCCGATCCTGCGGCCGTTCCAGTACACATCCCCGAAACGGAGCATGAACCTGTTGCCGGCCACATAGGCCACGGCGTTTTCGCCACGGACATAGACCCGGCCGCGGATGATCAGTTCATGACTGATCTGTGCGGTCAAGCCCTCTTCCGTGGTCATGGTTGTGGTGGTTGTTATGGTGGTTTGTTCATCGGTGCTGATGCCCTGCTCGTCATCGATGGCCAGCATGGTGGTCAGCTCCCGCTGCCGGTAGCTGTTCCAGGCCGCGTTGACATCGGTCGCCGTCTTGCGGCCGGTCAATGCCTTGGCCAGCTCAAATACCATGCTGTTTTCCGATTCGGACAGCGCCGCCAGACCCTGGTCGGATAACTCCCCTTCCACGGCCAGCGATGTCTCCATCTTCTGGGCCATGAGGGCCAGAGCCCTGTCCTGCATGGTTTCGCTATAGGCCATGAAAAAGACCCGCACCGGCAGATGCTGACCGATCCGCCAGGAACGGCGGCTGGCCTGCCGCAGGGTGAACACCGAATAGCCGCACTGAAAGAAGATGATGGTCGGAAAATCCAGCAAATCCAGCCCAGTTTTCACCAGGTTGGGATTGCAGAGCAGGCAGTCGTATTGACCTGTATCCAGGTTTTTGCGCAGCCACTCCTCCCGGTTTTCCGGCCTGACCGCATGCCCGCGCAGCACCAGCGGGGAAAAGCCATGTGCTTTCAGCTTCTCCTGCAGGGTGGGGAGCAGGTCGCGGCTGCCGGTATGTTCCAGAAAAACGGCAGCCTTGCGGCCCTCTTTGCGTTCGGCTGCCAGGATTTCCAGCAACCGCTTTTCCTTGGGCAGCAGATCGATATCAAGTGCCGGCGCCGAGGCAATGACCTCCTCGACCCCGATGCGTTCAAGAGTCACCTGTTCGGGATAGCGGCAGCCGTCCGGATAGGCGAGCAGGCTCTGCAGCATCTTGCCGAGCAGACGCATATCGCCACGGGCCAATGCCTTCCTGGTCGCCTCGGTCAGGGTGTCCGCCAGTTGGTTGTAATGTTCACGGAGCTCAGCATGCATCGGCGTCGAGACGATGATCTCGTCATAGTCCGGCAGGGCCTCGCTCACATCGGTCAGCCGCACAAAGGCGGATCGTTCGAGCAGCAGGTCCGGCAGCAGCAGGGGCGAGATGCCCGGCGCTTCCTTGACGCGAGCCCGTCCCGATCTGCGGCCGATGCTGGCCTGGTTGAAGTCCCCGTCAAAGTCGTCGGCAGAGTATGTCCGCTGGACAACCCCGTACCGTTCGGCAAAACCCAGGGTGCGGCCGTACTCGAAACCGCCTTGCACCATCTGCCGTGGAAACATGCGCCAGAGCAGAAAAAAGAGATCCTTCGAGTAGCCGCCCATCAGGGTGCCGGTCAGGGCCAGGACCTTTTTCGAGCGGGCGATGAGACAAGACATCGCCTGGCCCTGGGCCGTGCCGCCGCCTTTGAGTTCGTGCACCTCGTCAAGGATCACCAGATCAAAAAAACCTGCCGGCAGATACCGCTTGATGAACTCGGCCTTGGCAAACCGCCGGTGCCGGGTGCCATCCGCCGACCACATCCTGGCCTGGCAATGTTCGCAGACCGGGGCCTGGTCGGTGCTCCGGTAGAGAACCGGGTGGCCGCAGTCCGGGCAGCATTCCGCGCCGAGCCGGGTGATGGTGCCGATTTTTCGTTGATAGTGGAGCTTGGCCCGCTCCTTGCCCAGAACCCACACCTCGGTGCCTGTCGGCTGAGTGGTTTCGAGCTTGCTGGCCAGCAGTATTCCCAGGTCGCGATCGTTGAGGTTGACGCAGGTGCAGGCCGGCAGGGTCACTTCCGCCTCCCTGATCCATTTCCTGACCAGATGGCCCGGACACTGAATCAGTATCCGTTTGGCCGGTTTCACATCGAGAGAGGCGATGGCCAGACTCATCAGAGTCTTGCCGGTGCCCATCTCGCCGACCAGAAAAGCGCCGCGGTGGTCTTCCTTGTAAAGGGCCCTGGCTATCGGCAGAATGCCGCGCCTGGTCTGGGCCTCGAACGGCGGCCGCGTGAGGCGGGCAAGCCGCTTGCGGGCCTTTGCGTCCCAGTCGTCTTCAGCCTTGGGCCGGTAAACCGGGTTCATGTTTTTGATCACCTGGGATTTCAGTACCTCGCCCCATTGATCGAGAAATTGCGCTAAGGCGATTTGTTGGGTCATCGTTTGTCCTCCTTGGCAGGGAAGGCAAACGAGCCCCGCCAGGGGAATCGTGTTGCTTCCCCTGGTGGGTTGATTGGTATGCTTATGTGAGATGTTGTTGTCTGATCCCTTCCAGGACCTGTTCCTCGAAATTTTCTTCCTCCCAGCTGATCAGCCACGCCTCCTGGAGTTGACTGTTGCCGAAGGAAAAGAGCTTCTCCGGATGCAGGATCTCGTCCCACAGCCAGTCCCGCCACGCGGGTTTCAACGGCATGGTGGTGCCATTGTCCAGCCGCAGAAAGGCCCGCTCCTTGACAATGGCCAGATCCGGGCCGAAGACGACCGCGGACATGGCCGCCTCGGAAGATGAGTCAGTCCTGCCCGGAAAGTGCTCGGCGCTGATCATGATTTTGTTGACGATATCGCCGATCTTCTTGGCGCGGATAGCATGGACGGCGCCGTTTGACCGGCAGAGTTCGAACACTGCATTGCCGGCGTCGGCAACCCGGCACAGGCCACCGCTGATAAAATGGGCCGAGGCCGCCTGGACGTGAGCCGGGCTGCCGATCAGGCTGAAAAGGAATGATTGGGCTGTATCACCGGCAAGTCGCGCGATAAGCGCATCGCAATAGGTGATAAAGCCGTTGCTTTGGACTGTGAGATAGTCTTTCATCGTGTCTCTCCTTATGATGACAAGGGGAGACACCCCAGGCGGGGAAGACTCCCCCGCATGGGTAATGTTTGAAAAAATTGTAATCGGTTATTGAATGGTCATCATTTCCGCCCGCATCATGTCAATGGCTTTGACCGTGGGCAGATACTGGTCCCGTGTCGTTATAATGGCCTCGCCCTTGGCGTTTTCACTGACGCTCTGCACCTTTTCGTTTTTGCGCACCACACCCTTGATGACCAGACGCCTGCCGTCCATCTCGATCTCGCCGTTCATGTACCCGCCGGCCAGCATGAGAGCCAGATGGCCGTTTTTGAGCGGGGCCAGGGGGCGGATCGAGTTGCACCGTCCGGGCACCAGGTCATTGCCGAGGAGATCTTTCAGCAGGCCCGATTTGCGGACCAGCGGAATGACCTCAAGCGGGTCGATGCGCGTTGATTTGAAGGTGAGCATGGGGCTTTTCGGGGTTGGGATGATTACTTGCGCCGAACAGGCCGCAAGCTGGGGCATGCTTTTGAGGAACTCTTCCGGTTCCCAGCTGCTGAGCCGAGCCAGACTGCGTTCGGTTTCGGCGGACTGTCCTTTGTGGACAAGTGACCGCTTGCGGCCCAGAACCACGCATTGTTTGAAGACCTGAAACTCTTCTGCCGGGAAGGCAAACACCTGCAGCATCTCGAAATGCCGCGCCAGAACAGCGGCACAGTATTTCAAGACCGTGTACGGGATAACCAGCACGAGCCAGCCGTCCCGCTGCAGGGTTTCCTGGTAGCGCTTCAGAAAACGCGCTTCCAGACGTTCCGCCTTGCTGTCCGGAGCCATTTCATAATCATAGGGAGGATTCAGAAAGAGCAGACCGAAGGAGGCCATGGATATCCGCATCTCCACCAGGGCGTCGCCCCAGAGCAGCCGGGATATTCTGGTCCGTGCCTCGATGGCCCGCTGATGGTCGAGTTCGACCCCGTAAGTTATGGCGTTGGTCCCCGCTGCCAGCTTTGCCAGGGTTTTCCCCTCGCCGCAGCATGGGTCGAGTAGTCTGGCATCCTTATCGATATCGAGCAATTGTTTAAGCTGGCCGCACACACTCTCCGGTGTGGGATAAAAGCCGGCCTTTGCCTGTGAACCAAGTCTTGCCATGGTTATGCACCTCTTTTTCTGATTGTGGTGACCGGTTTCTGCCAATTAGGGCAGATGCTCTCCAAGACTTCCACTGCCTCATTTCTTCCTCTATCAGGGAGGAGCAGCAGATTTTTGAGGGCCTCAAAAAGCAGAGGGGCGGCCTGGATGAGGCGGATGTTACTTCTGTCCCGCCGCTCCACGATCAGATCGCGCCGGTCGCCCTCTTCGTCCGAGATGTCGTAGCCATCAGGTCCCCATGTTTGTTGCTCGTGGCGGACCTCTTTAACGATGTAAGCGCCTTCCGTGTCCGGGTGAGACTCCACCGTCCAGGGTCCGGGGGTGATTTCGAATGCGATATTTTCATTTAACTGGTCATTTTTCATAGCGGTTTCCTTGCGAAAAGCCGGGGAAACCGCCCCTGCCGGGAAATGGTTTCCCCGGTGGGATTATGGTTTATATAGTAAATCTGTGTTTGATCAGTGTCGGTCAGAACGGCACGTCATCGGAAAATGGCGGTTCCTGGCCCTCTTTCGGCGGGGCCGGAACACTATCCGTCTTGTCGCCGCCGCCGAGCATTTTCATCTCACGGGCGATGATTTCCGTGGTGAACCTGGTATTGCCATCCGCGTCTTCCCATTTTCTGGTCTGCAGGCGGCCTTCGAGATACACCCTGGACCCCTTGGCAAGATACTCGCCGCAGATTTCCGCCAGGCGGCCGAAGGCCACAACCCGGTGCCATTCCGTGGCTTCCTGCTGATTGCCCTCCGAATCTCTCCACCGTTCAGTGGTCGCAACCCTGAAGTTGGCAACAGCCATCTGGTTTTTGGTATAACGGGTTTCCACATCAGCGCCTAAATTGCCGATCAGCATGGTCTTGTTCAACATGGTATTTCTCCTGTAATTTGTGCCAGGGATGTATTCCCCACTATTGGGGAGTGTTTTCTCCCCGGCAGGGTGAATGGTCGTGAAAAGAAGGATTATGCCGCCTTCTTGATTTCCAGAAAGGAATAGGCGCTAGTCTCCTGAAAGTCTGTCAGGGATTGGCCATACTCTTTGAGAAAATCGACAAGCCGGTCCGTGTCCAGTGTCTTTCTGGTGCGGGTTGCCTTCTGCAGCAATCTGCCATGGGCCTTGATCGGTCCGCGGGCTGAAACAATAGCCAGGAGATCCCTTTTACGAATGTCGATGTCCGTCTCCAGATTCTTCTGTTGCTTCTGCAACTCGGTAAGGATCTCGACGCTCTCGGTGAGTTCCCGGACTTCTTCAGCCTCGAATTTCGGGCAATCGGCCACAAAGGGGCAATAGCCGCACAAGGGGCTGACTTCCATGGCCGGGATTGCTGACGAGTCTGTCATGACATGCTGGTAATCGTTCCAGATGGTGCACGCCCGCTCGAGCAAACCTGCAAAAATGGTTGCCTGAGGCGTGTAGCCGTTGAACAGCGCCATGCCTGACGATCCGAAGTTGACCGCGAGTATTGCGCCTTTTTCCACGGTGTAGTCAGGATTGGCCGCGGCCAGCAGTCCCATCTGCAGGTAGAGCTGGGTTTCCCAGGAGCCATATGGTTCCGTCGGGATGGTTTCCGGTGATTTCACTTCCAGAACGGCCATGGTTTTCCTGACCTTGGAAGTAAAGACGAAATCGATGTGGGCCGTGACCGGGACATCACCTGCATAATGGACTTCCACCTGCCGCTCGAAATTGGTGAATCCGGCGGCGGTGAATGCTGCGGCGACAATTTCCTCAGCCATGTGGCCGCGCCGGAAACGAAGCAAAGTCACCAAATCGGCTTGCGGGGGATTGATTTTTGAAAGGATTGTTTTGCGTGGGCACGCCCCGATCTCGGATACGCCGAGATAGGTGGCACGGTCGCCAAGCGTTTCCACGGTGTGCTGAATGGCCAACTGCTGAAGAGCGGCCTGCAGGGTGATCATGAACTGGTCTGACATGGTATCCTCCTTGTGATGATTGATGGGGAGGATACACGGATTCCCGCCAGGGGAATGGTGTTCACTCCCTCTGGTCATTGGGTGGTTGTTTCAGGCGGTTGAAACAGCTAGAGCCGTTCGAACCGTTTGATCGCTAGAACGTTGAAACGCTTGATCGGTTTCAAAACCTACGCAGCTTTCATCCAGGTTTTCTCAGTTTTATCCCACTGGAAACCGGCGGCCTTGAGCAGTTCCTTCTTGTCGAACAGCCTGTCGCCGATGGCGACGATGACACCTTGACGGTCTTCAAAGGTGACGCCGGCAATCTTGGGCATGGCCGTGGCTGGTTTACCGCTCGTTTCAGCCGGTTTTTCGGCTGGTTGGCTTTTGTTGCCGGCTTGGGTATTGCCGGGATTCTTCTGATAGACTTTGATCAGCAGACCCTTGTAGGAGTCGCTGCCGATTGACAGAAGCGACATACATTTTTGAATGGCATCTGTAATCGAGCCCTTCTGGGCATCGCCGACATTGCCTTTGACAATCTGCATCTGGCCTTTCTGCGATCCTTTGCAGAACCATTCGCCGTCGACCTTGAGATAGAGTTTCACCTCGGCAACCGCCTGGCTGTCGAAGATCTCCTCCCTGGTCAGTTCGTACCGCCAGTTTTCCGGGCCAAGAAACTCGTTGACGCTGTCAAAGACATACTGAGGCCGGTAGCCGTATTTCACCTGGCCGATGACCTTGTCATCTTTGCCGGTCATTTTGATTTCCTGGACCGCCTCGATGCCGAAAGACCGTAATCTTTCGTTGATCAGATCGATCTTTTCCTTGAGTGTTGCTGCCATTGTTGTTTCCTCCTTTTTGCTGTGGAAGGGAAACAACAATGCGCCCTTGCGGGAGCAGAAAGTTGTTTCGCTCCCGATTGATGGGGTAGATGGATTTACAATGAAAAATAGAGAAACGCCTGACGAACATTGAAGTTCACATCGGCCGTGTAAATACAATACTGCTAGGGATTAAACCTGGGACAACAGCGTTTATAAGAATAGGGGGAAAAGAATAAAAGAAAAGATGAAGCAGCCACGCGAGAAAATATGGAGGATCAGGTTCGCATCCGCGATTAAACCTGTACGCACCAATATCTGCGAGGCCGTGGTACCTGGAATTCAAGAACACAGAAAATGTGTTCAGCTAAACCCTTGAAAGGGATATCTCATTGTGAAATGAGCCGGAATAATGACCTTATTCTTATACGTTACGGTGGAAAAGGCAAGGGGAAAATTCCAAGGTTGCAAATCTGACTGTTGGAAATCTGGCAAGTCTATGGTCGGCTTTCCAAAACCATCGCCAATGTACTACCACAGTCATCCCCACACCTTCGAGCACGACCATGAGCATACCCACCATGGCGACGGTTCCGCCCATGCCGATAAGCATGAACTGAATGGTTCCACCCCGCATCAACATGACCATGCGGACCATGACAAAGAAGCCCAAGATCACAAAGCACTCGTGAACCATTCCACTCACCCTGTTATCGGCTCTAATTAAGAGTTCGGAGAGTAACATGGGGTTGGAAGAAGAACTGAGAATCAAGACCTGTGTTGGTCGGCCTCATAGTAGAACGTCAGATTTTTTGCAAAAGTTCGGAAGAGATAACCCAAAGAATATTACGCCCCCGCAAAACAGGTAGACCCAGGAAAAACTAGAATTATGCCCCCTGATAATAATATTTTAGGAGGATCGATCAAATGAACAAAATGGCGCCATGCTCACAGAGCCTGCCGCAAGGTCGAATCAAAAGCTGAGGCGGAAATGAAAGGCTGGACTCGATGCGCTGAGCCTGGCGGCACCAACTCCAGCACCGCCCTCAGATCTTCATCTGTAAGCAGCGGCCGGACATGGGTGGTGCGAAAGTGATGAGGAACACCGCTGCCGGCAATAAGGGCGATAGCGCTGCTGATATTCTCGGCAGCGCCGGCCTTGCCGGCCAGGAGCTCATAGCGCGCCAGGGGGGCCTTGATATCCATGGCGATAAAATCAACCAGCTGCCCCTCAATAAGATCGTGGATTACCTGGGGACGGCTGCCGTTGGTATCAAGCTTGACGGCAAAGCCCATCTCCTTGAGGTGCCGGCAGAACCCTGGAAGGGCCTCTTGCAGGGTGGGCTCACCGCCGCTGACTACAACACCGCCCAATAAGCCCTGGCGCGTCTCCAGAAAGGCAAAAAAATCGCGACTGCTCAACAGCTCCGCCGCAGGCCGCTGGCCAAGGAGCGTGCCGTTATGACAGAAAGGGCAGCGGAAATTACAGCCCTGGCTGAAAACAATGGCAGCTGGCCGACCGGGAAAATCACTGGCGGTAAAGGGTTCAAAACCTCCAAGACGCATACTCCCCCCTTACACAGTAAACCTGCTGCGCAGGACAAACTCGGCTTTCTTGCCCTCGTTCCACTGGCTGACCGGCCGCAGGTAGCCCACCACCCGCGAATATATCTCGGTTGACCTCTGGCAGTGAGGACAGATTTCCGGCTCACCCTGGAGATATCCATGCTCTGGGCAGATGGCAAAGGAGGGGGAGACGGTGAAATAGGGCAGTCTATAGCGGGAACAAACCGTGCGGACAAAGGCCTTGACCGCGCCAGGATCCGGTGCCGCTTCGCCGAGATAGGCATGGAGCACCGTGCCGCCGGTGTAACGGGCCTGCAGGTCGTCCTGCAGATCAAGGACCTCAAATACATCCCTGGAATAATTAACCGGCAGCTGGGTTGAGTTTGAGTAGATTGGGGTCGCCTTCGCATCCGGGCAGACAAGACAGGTCCTCATCTCGGGAAAACGCTTGCCATCCAGGAGAGCCAGGCGGAAACCGGTGCCTTCGGCCGGGGTGGCCTCCAGATTATACAGATGGCCGCTCTCTTCCTGAAACTCAGCAAGACGAAGGCGCATATGGTCAAGGACCTTGGCGGCAAAACTGCGCCCGGCCTCGGTGCCGATATCTATCCCCAGAAGGTTGAGACAGGCCTCGTTGGTGCCGATCAGACCGATGGTTGAGAAATGGTTGTCCCAGAAACGGCCAAACCGCTCCCTGACCTTCCGCAGATAGAAACGGGTGTAGGGATAGAGGCCTTTGTCAGTGAGATTCTCCAGAACCTTGCGTTTAGTTTCCAGGCTGGCCCGGGAAAGCTCCATCAGGGCATCAAGACGCTGGAAAAAATCGGCCTCGCCAGCGGCCTGAAAACCAAGGGCCGCCATATTGATGGTCACCACACCGATGGAGCCGGTGAGGGGGTTGGCGCCAAAGAGACCGCCCCCCCTTTTTTCCAGCTGCCTGGTGTCAAGACGCAAACGGCAGCACATGGAGCGGGCATCATCCGGGCTCATATCGGAATTAACGAAATTGGCGAAATAGGGGATGCCGTAACGGGCTGTCACCTCCCAGAGCTTGGCAAGGCCCTCGGTATCCCAGTCGAAATCAGCGGTGATATTATAGGTGGGGATGGGAAAGGTAAAGACACGACCCTTGGCATCGCCCTCACTCAGTACCTCCAGGAAGGCAACATTGAAAATATCCATCTCTGCCTGATAATCGCCGTACACCTGGCCCTGCTCCTCGCCACCTATGAGTACCGGCTGATCGCGATAGGCCGCCGGCGCCTGCAGATCCATGGTCAGGTTGGTAAAAGGGGTCTGGAAACCAACCCTGGTGGGAACGTTGAGGTTGAAGATAAACTCTTGGAGGGCCTGCTTAACCTCCCGAAAGTTGAGGTTGTCATATCTGATGTAGGGGGCCAGCAGGGTATCAAAGCTGGAAAAGGCCTGAGCCCCGGCCGCCTCACCCTGCAGGGTGTAAAAAAAATTGACTACCTGGCCCAGGGCACTTCTGAAATGACGGGCCGGGGCTGATTCCGCCTTGCCAGGCGCACCTGTGAAACCGGTGCGCAGGAGGTCCTGGAGATCCCAACCCACACAATAGACAGAGAGCAAACCCAGGTCGTGGATGTGGAGGTCGCCCTCCTCATGAGCCCGGCGCACCTCAGGACTGTAAATCTTGTTAAGCCAGTACGTCTTGCTCACAGAGCTTGCGATGTAGTTATTGAGGCCCTGGAGGGAGTAGGCCATATTGGAGTTTTCCTGAACCTGCCAGTCCAGGCGCTGGAGATAGTTGTCAATCATATCGACATCGGCCTTGGCCACCATGGCCCGAATGCGGGCATGCTGATCGCGGTAGATGATATAGGCCTTAGCCGTCTTCTTATAGGGAGAGGAGAGCAGCACCTCCTCCACCAGGTCCTGGATATCCTCTACGTTGGGGGGCTCAGGCCCAAAGAGATTCTGGGCCAGGGTCAAGACACGAATCGTGAGGCGCCGGGCCTCAGGCTCCTCAAATTCGCCGCTGGCCCTGCCAGCCTTCAGGATGGCCTTGCTGATCTTCGTGGCCTCAAAGGGTACCAGGCGTTGATCACGTTTTTTTATAGAGGCAAACAGGGCTTCAGAGACGACTACAGATGACTGGGGCATCACTCTCTCCTTTCCACGCGGGGATGTGAGTTATAAAAGTGGGTGGCCCATGGAATTTTCAACCATGGCATCGGCAGGTCTTCGGACTCCCAGGCACTGACCAAAATCCTACTGACCACGGCTTCCCAGTCATTGACCAGTGCCTGATGTGGCGTTCGTTCCTGATTACCGCTGCGGGACAGTTCCGGACTTGCACCGGATTCCCTCTTGCCTCACCCCCCGGAAAACCCAGGCGGCGAACCGACAAAAACACTATATGTGGTATGGCAACAAAAAGTCAATACAAAATACGGTCACTGTTGACCATTCCGTTGGCTGATAATGGGAAAAGAAAATGGGAATTCCCTTTTGCAGTTGTCATGGCGCTTCTGAAAAGCAGGGAATCGACATAGTCGAGCGTCTCAGAAAACGGAAGTTATAGCACGTTAGAGTTGACGTATGGCTTGCTTGGATGGCAGGTTCTCATCTGGCGATGTGCCAACCACCTGAAATATAAGAGATATATTTCCCATAGCGGGCCCCGCGATCCGTTTTCTGAGACTACCATAAGCTGAAATGTTGAAGGTTGCCTCCCTGTTTCCGCCCCCGCCGCAACAATCACACTTTTTTTATTTTCGTGCTACATAATCCTTGAAAAATATTCCCGCCTATTATAGTGTTACTGTTCTATTTTTCGTGTTACCCATAACAACTCGTTTATTTGGAATATTTTCGTTTTCGCTTTTCTGTTCCGCCCGATCGTGCAGCGATTTCTCACAAGCGACGTAATTGAGAACATGAGGAAGGCCGGCACATTGACTGGCTGCAGGAGATGCCTGCCCGGCACAGCAACAGGCTGGTGGTGGTCAAGACAGACGGCCGACGCCGAGCGGCTCAGCCGGGCAACGGAAAAGGATTTCTGATGGCGGTCATTACCTGGGAATCGTCATTCTTGAACGGTAAAACCACTACAGGAGATTTGAATCATGGAATGGCTTCAGGCTGCCGTCGACTACGGCATCATTGGCTTGCTCATCGTGCTCTCGGCTGTTGCCGTGGCCGTGGGCATCGAGCGGTACCGGTATCTGAAGGAATGCGACGCCGGGGCATTCAAGAACAAGAAAGATCTGGAGCTGGCGCTCACCAGGAAGATGCACTTCATCGCCACCATCGGCAGCAACGCCCCCTATATCGGGCTGCTTGGCACCGTGCTCGGCATCATGCAAACCTTTTATGTCATGGGCCGGGACGGCATGATGGACACCGGCAAGATCATGACTGGACTGGCGCTGGCGTTGAAAGCAACCGCCGTGGGGCTCCTTGTCGCCATCCCGGCCATCACCATGTACAACCTCCTCATGCGCAAGGCCAGGGAAATCATGCTGGAGTGGGAGAGCCGTCATGGAGGATAAGACCTTCGACACCATCAACGTTATCCCCTTTATCGACATCATGCTGGTGCTGCTGGTCATCGTGCTCACCACCTCGACCTTCATCGCCCGGGGCGTGATCCCGGTGGATCTGCCCCGGGCCGGCGCCGGGGAAACCGAGACCATCAAGAGTCAGACCATAGACATCGATCGGAACGGCAGGATTTTTTTTAACGCCAAAGAGGTGGAAATCGCCGGATTGGTCTTCAGCCTGGCTGAGCTGCCCAGGGAGATGCCGATCCTGGTCCGCGCCGACCGGACACTGCCGCTTCAAGGCTTTGTCGAGGTGATGGAGGCGATCAAGAACGCCGGATTCCGGCGGGTCAGTCTGCAGACCGAGGAACGGCCATGACCAGACAGGCCGAGGCCAATCTCATCTCCCTTCTGCTCCATGGGATTTTCATGGCGTCAGTTTTCGCCATGCCCCATCCGAGGATGGCGGAGAAGCCAGCCCTGGAACTCGATTTCTGCTTTGCGGCGGCGCCGCCCGCGGTTTCAGCACCTGCTGAACCGATGGCGGCCCTAACCTCCACGCCTGCAGAAAAGCCGCTCCCCCGGCCAACGCCGCCGCCGGTAGTGGAAAAACCAAAACCGGTCAAGCCTCCGGCCCGGTCATTGGTAAAAAGGACCATAGTCACCCAGCCGGATCTTCCCGAGGAAAAGCCACTGGTGCATGACAAACTGCAGACTGTGGCCCCTCTTCTCGCCGCGAAGGGACCGGCGGACGAAGAGGCGCCTCCGGCAAGCGCAGCAGCAGCGGCCCCGGGGCCGCCGACACCACCCGCCGACGCCAAAGCAGCCGGCCCTCCCGGCCCAACGGCCATTCAGGCAGCGCCAGCCCCCCTGCGCGATGTCCCCTTTGGACAAGACTCGGGCCCGGCGTTCGCCAAACGCGTTCCCCCAGAATACCCGCGGCAGGCGAGGCGCATGGGACGGCAGGGCAAGGTGGTGCTCCGCCTCACCATCGACGAGCGGGGAAGTCTCGCCGAAGCGAATATTGTGGAGAGCGGCGGCCCGGCGTTCGACGAGGCCTCGCTCAACGCGGTCCGGGCATCGAGCTATCGCCCGGCCATGGTGCATGATACCCCGGTTGCCAGCTCCGCCCTCCTCACCATCCAGTTTCAACTGGTTGCGAACAAGGATGAGGGATGATGGCTGCGCTGAATATCAAGACATGGCATGGCCAGATTTTTAATCGTTTGAGTATTTAAACATTACATCGCCAAAAAAAGGAGAGAAAGGAAATGAAACTGAGGAGAAAGGAAAGATGGCTGCTGGCCGGGCTGGCCGCCACCGGGGTGGTCATGCCGCTGACCGTGCAGGCGGGTGATGATGTGGTGCTCGACACCATCACGGTCAAGGGCGAGGCGATTTCTGCGGCAAGTGAGCCCATCACCGTCAATGTCATCGACGCAACGGCCATTGACGAACTCAAACTGCTGCGTCCGGAACAGTTACTGGAACTTGTGCCGGGCATCGAGATCCACAATTACAACCAGGGTGGCGTTGCCAATGAATTTGAGATGCGTGGTTACAGTAACTGCGGCCATGGCGGAGATGCCGCCATCGCCATCGACGGTATACCTCTCAATGAAGGACAATCCCACGCCGATGGCTATGCGGACATGAATGTCATTATTCCGCTTGAAATTGACCATGTCGATGTTTTTAAAGGCCCCTCTTCCCCATTGTTCGGCAATTTCGCCAGGGGCGGGGCCATCTCCTTCAACACAAGAAAAAGCGGAGAATACAATATATTCCAGGCCATCGGCGGCTCCTATGACACCTATGATCTCCAGTCCGTTTTCGGCCATGCCATAACCGACACCATCCATAATAACACCGCTCTGCAGTTTGCCACAACCGACGGCTACCAGGATAACTCATCGTGGCAGCGTGGCAATTTCAGCACCCGTTTCGGCTGGCAGACCACGCCCAGGCTCGACACCGCCGTTTCCATGCGGGTGCACCGCTCCGAGTGGGATGCGCCGGGCTATATCCCCGAATACCAGTTCGACGACGAGGACGCCTCCCGCCACCAGGCGATCAATGCCGAGGATGACGGCGGCGACAAGACCTTCACCACCCAGCGGCTCGACCTGGGCTATGATCTGACCAGCACCAGCCGTCTGCTTGCCTGGACCTATGCGACACAGCAGGATTTCACCCGTTTTCAAAAGATGGGTATTGCCGCGGGAGGCCAAAAGGAAAAACATAATGACCGTTCTGTTTATGGTGCCGGGACGAGCTATAATTATGAAGGGGAATACGCTGGCAGGGATGTGAACGGCGTTGCCGGCATCGAGTATTTTCATGAAGATACTGACACACTTGACTATAATACCGCAAACCGGGTCCGTACTTCGCAGATTACTGATCGTAATTTCGTTATCGATACCTTGTCTCTTTTCGGCCAGGCCGATTATGCCCTTCATCCTCTTTTCAAACCCTGGCTTGGTTTTCGTTACGACACTTTCGGTGGTGACTATACCAACAATGACCCTGGCTCCACGCCTTTCTCCAATGGGATGAACGATTATTCGCATCTGAGTCCCAAAGTCGGTTTCCACAGCGAACTGCTCAAGACCCTGGACTTCCGGGCAAGCTTTACCCAGGGCTTTGCCCTTCCGGCAGACGCGGACAAATACAATAGCGCCATCGGCAGTGAGCCCCAGACCATCAACCAATATGAAGCAGGCCTCAACTTTGCGCCCTCCAGGATGTTTACCGGTGACCTGGCGGTCTTCCGCATTGATAATCTGGATGAAATCCAGGAGACTTGGTCTGGTTCCGGCCTTTATGAGGCACTTGGCGAAACCCGGCGTGAAGGTCTGGAGCTCTCCGGGGTGCTCAGGCCATGGGTTGATGGCTTTGAGGTGTTCGGTGATCTTACGGTCACCGATACGGAAGTCATAAAGAATAACGACCCCACACTGGTGGGGAAAGAGGTTAAAGGAGTGCCGGATTACACCTCCAACCTGGGAGTACGTTATCTGGCCGCATCCGGTGTCAACACCCAGATTAAATGGCAACATGTGGGCAGTTACTATACCGAAAGTACAAACCTCCACAGCTATGATGGTTACGATGTGACCGATTTCAGCATCAGCTATGGCGACAAGACAAAAAATGGCACAAAATGGCGGGCTGGGCTGGATATCGACAACCTTTTTGACGAACACTACAGCGAGGCCGTCATATTCTATAGCAGTCTGAGCCCCACGAATCTCTATGCAGTAAGCCCGCCCCGGACATACTGGCTGCGGCTGACCCTGGAGATGTAGGTGAGTTTTATGTATAACATTCGCTATCTCACCGGCGCGGTTCTCTGTCTGCTGCTGCTTGCCGCCCCTGGCTGCGGCCGGCAGCAGCAGGAATCCCGCTCCATGCCCCCGGCGCTCACCCTGGCCGTGGGCGGGGAAAACCCGGAAGGTTATGACCCCACCCTGGGCTGGGGCAGTTACGGCAACCCCCTGTTCCACAGCACCCTGCTCAGGCGCGATGCGGACCTCAACATCGTGCCCGATCTGGCAACGGAGTGGAAATTGGCGGAGAACCGGCTGACCTGGACCGTCACCATCCGGCCGGATGTGGTCTTTTCCGACGGCTCGCCGCTTACCGCCCGGGATGTGGCCTATACCTTCAATACGGCCGCCGCGGCCGGCGGCGTGCTCGACCTCGCCAATCTCGGCAGGGCGGAGGCGGTGGACGACATCACGGTACAGCTCCACCTCAAGCAGCCAGACATCACCTTTATCAATTATCTCATCACCCTTGGCATTGTGCCGGAAAAACTGCACGGCCAGGGCTACGGCCGAGGTCCTGTCGGCTCCGGGCCATACCGGCTGGTACGCTGGGATGAGGGCCAGCAGATGATTGTCGAGGCCAACCCCTATTACTACGGGCGGCAGCCGGCCATCAAACGGCTCATCTTTCTCTTTAGCGGCGAGGATGCGGCGCTGGCAGCAGCCAAAGCGGGAAGGGTCGATGTGCTGGCCGTTCCCTCAAGCCTGGCCGCCCAGGCGATCCCCGGCATGAAGCTGCATGTGGTGAAAAGCGTGGACAACCGGGGTTTGATGTTCCCCTGCGTGCCGGATACCGGCGTTAAAACCCCGCGCGGGCTGGCCGTGGGCAACGACGTCACCGCCGATGTGGTCATCCGCCGGGCGGTCAACTTCGCCATCAACCGGCAGGCCCTGGTGGATGGCGTACTGGAAGGATTCGGCCGGCCTGCTTTCGGGGCGGTGGATGATCTGCCCTGGGACAACCCGACGATCCGCTTCAGGGACAATGATGCTGAAAAGGCCGGGGCCATTCTGGCCGAGGCCGGCTGGCTGGATCGTGATGGTGACGGGGTGCGGGAAAAAGACGGCGTCAAGGCTGAGTTCACCATTGTCTACAATGCCACGGACAGTCTGCGCCAGGGGCTGTCCTTGGCCGTGGCCGACATGCTGCGCCCGGTGGGCATCCGGGCCGTACCCAGGGGGGAGAACTGGGATCGCATCAAAAACGAGCTGGTGCACAGCAATGTGGTGGTCTTCGGCTTCGGCGGCCACAGCCCGCTGGAGATGTACAAGCTCTATCACAGTCCGGGAGCCGAGCCGTCCTACTGGAACGGCGGTTTTTACACCAATGCCGTGGTGGACCGCTATCTTGAGCAGGCCAGGGCGGCCGCCTCCTTTGCCGACTCCATCCCGCTGTGGCAGAAGGCCCAGTGGGACGGGCGGACGGGATTGAGCATGGCAGGCGATGCCCCGTGGGCCTGGCTGGTCAACCTGGACCACACCTATTTCATCAACCAGTGCCTGGATGTGGGCAGATCGCAGATGGAACCCCACGGCCACGGCTGGCCCATCACCGCCAATATCAACGAATGGCAGTGGACCTGCAACTGATATGCCCCTGCAGCTGACGAAATTCCTGTTCGCCAAGACCCTCCGGCTTGTCCTGCTCGTTGCAGCGGTGGCAACCCTCTCCTTTGTACTGGTGAGCCGCTCACCCATTGACCCGGTGGACGCTTACGTGGGGGCGGCGGTCATGAAGATTTCGCCGGAGCAGCGGCAGATGATCATTGCCCGCTGGGGCCTTGACCGACCACCCCTGGAACGCTTCGGCAGATGGGCCGCGCAACTGGCCAAGGGGGATTTCGGCGTTTCCACCATTTTTAACGAACCGGTCACTGCCGTCATCGCCAAGCGCTTTGTCACCTCGTTGTGGCTCATGGTCCTGGCCTGGTGTTTTTCCGGCCTGCTCGGCTTTGCCCTGGGGCTCATCGCCGGGGCCTGGGAGGAGAGCCCGGCGGACCGGCTGATCAGGCTCTATGCCTATACCATGGCCTCCACGCCCACCTTCTGGGTCGGCATGATCCTGCTGATGCTCTTCTCCGTTTACTTGGGCTGGACGCCGGTCTGCTGTGCCTGGCCCCCTGGATTGAGCGCCGAACAGGCAACACTCTGGCAACGGCTGCATCATCTGCTGCTGCCGGCCGTAACCTTGTCCCTGATCGGCATCGCCCAGATCACTCTTCATACCCGTGAAAAGACTATCGAGGCCATGCGGAGTGATTACGCCGTTTTTGCCCGGGCCCAGGGGGAATCACCCGGCGGGATCGTCTGCCGGCGCGCCCTGCGCAATGTGGCATTGCCCGCCGTTACCCTGCAGTTCGCCTCCCTGGGGGAACTATTCGGCGGCGCCGTGCTGGCAGAGCAGGTCTTCGCCTATCCGGGACTGGGGCGAACCACCGTCGAGGCAGGTATTCGGGGCGACATCCCCCTTCTTCTGGGAATTGTCCTCTTCAGCACGATATTTGTCTTTACCGGCAATTTCGTGGCCGATCTCATCTATTATCTGGTGGATCCGCGACTCAGGAAAACAGCAGGGGGCTTCTCATGATGACCAATTTTTTGGTTCTTGACCTCAGAACACGCACCATGATGGTCATCTTCGGCTGTCTCCTTCTCTTCTCCGGAATTTTTCTCGGCGCCTGGCTGTATGGCGAGCAGGGTCAGACGACCAATCTGCCTCTGCGGAAACTGCCCCCTGGCTGGGATCGGCCATTCGGGACAGACTGGCTGGGCAGGGACATGTTCGCCAGAACCCTTAAGGGGCTCCGCATCAGCCTGGAGATCGGCCTGGCAGCCGCTACCTGCTCCGCGAGCATCGCCCTGGTCTTCGGTCTGGCGGCCGCCACCATGGGCAGGCTCGTTGACGTTGTGGTAACCTGGTTATGCGATGTGGGAATGGCCACCCCGCATCTGGTTCTGCTTATCCTGATATCCTTTGCCTGCGGCGGCGGGGCCAAAGGGGTTATCATCGCTGTTGCCGCCTCGCATTGGCCTGCTCTCACTCGGGTTATCCGGGCCGAGGTTATGCAGCTCCGAACCTCCGATTACATTAAGCTCTCCCGCCGGCTGGGCAGAAGTTCCGCCTGGATTGCGCGGCACCATCTGCTGCCCCATGTGGCGCCGCAGTTCCTGGTGGGGCTGCTGCTCCTTTTCCCTCATGCCATCCTGCATGCGGCCGGACTGACATTCCTTGGTTTCGGCATGTCGCCGCATACGCCGGAAATAGGAACACTGCTGGCGGAATCCATGCGTTATCTCTCAACGGGAATGTGGTGGCTGGCCGTGGCTCCGGGGCTGACGCTTGTCCTTTCGGTCATGGCATTTGACGTCCTCGGGAATAATGTCAGGGCGCTGCTGGACCCAAAAACCCTGCGCGAATAGGAAAGCTCCATGCTTGATATACAAAATCTTTCCATACGGTTCACCCGTTACACCTTCGGTCTCAAGAAAAAAGAGGTCTGTATCGTCCGGAGTCTCGATCTGTCGGTCTCAACTGGACAAGTCATGGCTGTGATCGGCCAATCGGGGGCCGGGAAGAGTCTGCTGGCTCACGCCCTGCTGGGTATCCTGCCTCGCAACGCCCGGATCGAAGGGAGAGTATTTTTCAAAGGGCAGCCGTTGACTCCTGAACGGCAGTCAGCCATAAGGGGGCGGGAGATTGCTCTGATTCCCCAATCGGTCACCTATCTGAACCCGCTTCTGCGGGTAGGGGTACAGGTAGCCCGGGCTGCGCGGCTGAGCGGCATCAACCAAAAGGATGTGCCGGCCACTGTCAGCCGTGCTTTTGCCCGCTACCTTCTCCAGAAAAAGGTTGCGGCCTGGTTTCCATTTCAGCTCTCAGGGGGCATGGCCCGCCGGGTGCTCACCGCCACCGCCACAGTGGGCATGGCGGACTTGATCCTGGCGGACGAACCCACCAGTGGTCTTGATCCGATCACAGCCAGGGAGGCCCTCGGCCATCTGCGCGAACTGGCAAACACCGGCAAGGCCGTACTGCTGATCACCCACGATATTGAAACAGCCCTGCAAGTCGCCGATATGGTAACGGTATTCTGTGCCGGTACCACCGTGGAAGTGGCCAGAGCGGATGATTTCAAAGGCCTTGGCCATCTTCGCCACCCCTATACCAGGGCTCTCTGGGCTGCCCTGCCTACCAACAGTTTTATCGGCACCATGAAGCCCATCGAAAGGACATCCGATACTGGCGGCTGTCCTTTCCGTCTCTGCTGTAATGACCAGGATGCCGTCTGCGGCCAAAGCGTCCCCGAATTGAAGCAGGCAGGCGAAGGATGGGTAAGGTGTCACCATGCTTGAGGCCAGAAACCTCGCGTACAGATATGGAAAGCAGCATTCCTGGCTATTTAATGATCTTGATCTGCGGATAACTCCGGGGGAGATTGTCGGCCTTTCCGGCCCAAGCGGCCGGGGAAAATCCACCCTGGCAAAGCTGCTGGCCGGCTATCTGCCCCCCGGTAGAGGAAGCGTGATGGTAGACGGACGGCCCCTGCCCGAATCGGGCCATTGCCCGGTCCAGCTCCTTTTTCAACACCCGGAACTGGCCGTCAACCCCCGCTGGAAGGCGGGGGATATTCTGGCAGAGGCCGGGCCGCCGGATGCCGCGCTGCTGCGGGACCTCGGCATTGAACCATCGTGGCTTGCCCGTTACCCCCACGAACTTTCCGGCGGCGAACTGCAGCGTATCTGTCTGGTGCGCGCACTCGCGCCGCGCACCCGCTATCTTCTCTGCGATGAGATGACCTCCATGCTCGACGCCCTCACCCAGGCAAGCATCTGGCGGACTGTGCTGGATATAGCCCGGAGCCGGGAGCTTGGCCTGCTCGTCATCAGCCACGACCAGGCGCTGCTGGGCAAATTATGCCATCGGACGGTTTGTTATTTCCAAAGCGATCATCGTTCATCTGCTTGTTTCCCCGCCGCAAAACCATCATTTGTACGCAAAGCGTTTCCCGTCAGGCGCGATTCTCCTGCAGCCAGGACAGATACGTGGGCACCCCCTCCTCCACCGGCATGAATGCCGCAGTATAACCGGCCTCGCGCAGTCTGCTGATATCTGCTTGGGTAAAGCTCTGGTAGCTGCCTTTCAGATGCTCGGGAAAGGGAATGTAGTCGATTTCCCCGCGGCCGTGATAGGCGATGACCGCCTGCGCCACTTGATTAAAGCTTTGGGCCAGGCCGGTGCCCACGTTGAAGATGCCTGACACGCCTGGATTATCAAGCAGCCACAATTTCACCGCCACGGTATCGTCAACATGGACGAAATCGCGCCGTTGTTCACCATCGCCGTAGCCGTCCGAGCCCTGGAACAGCCTGAGCCTGCCGCCCGCAAGCAACTGGTTGTGGAAGTGGAAGGCCACGCTGGCCATGGCGCCCTTATGCTGTTCGCGCGGGCCGTAGACATTGAAATAGCGGAGTCCAGCCACCTGGCTGGTCAGTGAAGCCCAGCAGCGGCGTACGTACTGGTCGAACTGGAATTTGGAAAAGGCATACATGTTGATAGGGTGTTCATACTGCCGCTCCTCCTTGAACACCGGCCCCATGCCATACACCGAGGCGGAGGAGGCATAGATGAACGGCACGGCACGGGCCTGGCACCAGTGCAGCAGTTCCTTGGAGTATTCGTAGTTGTTGGCCATGATGAACTCGCCGTCCCACTCGGTGGTGGCCGAACAGGCGCCCTCATGCACCAGGGCCTCGACCTTTGCCCCCGGCTGCCAGCCGGTTCGCAGCCGGGCAAGGAAGTCGTGCCGGTCCAGGTAGTCCGCGATGTCGCAGCCGGCCAGGTTCCTGAACTTTTGCCCTTGCTTGAGATCATCCACCACCAGAATATCGGTGATGCCGCGCCGGTTCAGCGCCTTGACCATGTTGCTGCCGATAAAGCCGGCGCCACCGGTAATAATGTACATGAATAGTCCTTACTGTGTGTCCGAAAGCCCGCAGGCGATAGCGCAGGATATGCCGCGAGTCCCTCAACAGTCGGACAAGGGAAGGGGCTGGTCATATGCAGCCTTCACACCACGAATCAATCGTGGTGATGGTGGTGATGATGACGGCTGGCATCCGGACCGCCGATGGCGCTCAGGGCTTGCTCCAGAATGCCATCAGTGGTCGCCATACTGCCAATCGCCTGATCGAGCAGCTCAGCCAGATCAGGATGCCCTTCCTCTCTGACTTGCGCGGCCCAATTGCGGAACTCTTCACTGTGCTGGTGATTGTGATCTACCCAATGCGGCAACAGCACCCTCAGTTTTTCGATGCTTGTTTTCTTTTCCATGAAATGAAATCCTTCCTTTTTCAGTTTGTCTGCCGCCTTCCGCAAGCGGTTCATTCCCTGTCCGCATGAACATGATTTCCGTGTTCGTACGGCCTGTCGATGCACGGTTCATGCTTGGGTCTATGAGTGGTGCCGTTGCAGTGATGGCAATGCTGTAATAATCCGGAACTTGCCCGTCTTCCCCTTGTTTATCTGTCGAGCACTGCCCGTTTTCCATCCAGATGCGAAACAACAGCCTTGGCGAGCTTCCGGTGATCTTCCTCCAACACCCAGTTGGCGCCATAATCAACCCTGCATTTATCCAAAAGGTATTCAATCATCGGCTTGGACCCTCTGACCGGCAGATTGGGGAAAAAAGTGGTAATGCCGCTTGCCACCATGCACTGCCCGGTAGCGACGATCTTCTCGCTGGTCCAGGAAGCCGAGGCCACGACCAGGGGCAGATCCGCGAAGTCATTCCCCAACCCCTCTTCGATCAAAGACGAGGCGATGGTCAGCAGGCGGTTGCTTTCCGTGCATTGCCCCAGCGACAAAACCGGATTGATCCCGAGTTCGCGGCAGGCGGCTGTCAGTAATGAGCCAGCCTTGGCCCACACGTCGTCTCCCTGCATCATTCCAGCCCGGGCCAGGGATTCAGAGACGCAGCCGCCGGCCATGACCAGAATATCGTGTGAAAGCAGTGCCTCGGCCAGGTCGAGATGTCCGTCGCCATGGACTCGATAATTATCGCAACCGATCAGAAAAACGATACCGCGCACGGCACCTGTTTTTATCTGCCGGGCAAGCCCCCTTGCGTCAATGGAGTCATGCCGGCGCATGGTTGTCTTCACGGCCTCGACCGCCTCGTCCATTTCTTTCTTCGCCCTTTTGGCAAAGGCGGCAATGCCCATCATAAGGATGGCCCTGGCGTTTTCCAGCCCCCCGGGACCTGTCAGTTCGAAATGCTCCGCCCCGGCCATTTTTATGGAATTACCGACGGAAACGATTCGTGTGTGAAATAACCGGGCAGCCTTGCAGGCGGCAGGCATGACGCACGAACCACCGACCACCAGGACATCGACGGCGCCGCTCTGCACCATGCTTTCCTGTTCGCCGATGGCGCCGGAGATCAGATTGATTCCTCGGGCCCGTGAATTTCCCAGGGAGGATTTGACGCCGGGGTCGTCAAGCCCGTTAAGCAGCGCCTCCAAGGCCAGGGGACTCTGGCTGTAGATCAGGATGTTGATCTTGTCGTTTCGCAGGCACCCCTCCCTGGCGCTCGCCGGGGGCGGGGCGGGAAACATGATATCATTAAGCAGGCCGAAGACTCGGGAAGCGCCCCAGCCGTCGGCCAGTGCGCAACGGCTGGTCTGGCGGAGGATATTAACGTACTCCTGATCAACTCCCATATGGGTCCGGTGCATAAGTTCCACCACTTCCCGGTCAAGCCCCCGGGGGCTTACGCCCAATTCGCGCCAGATCCGGCGACGTTTTTCCGGGACAAACTTCAACAGCGCCAGCTCATCTTCTTGGTTACCGAACTCGGCCAGCAGTCTTTCACCCACAGCCTGGACCAGCTCATTTTTGTCCAGCCCCACGTGATCCAGTTCAAAAAGCCGGGCCAGTTCAACAAGCCGCGGCTGGTCATGAATCATGAAGGGTGATTCTCCCCGGACCGTTGCCCTTAACGCCCGGACCATCTCTCTGGCCTCCTCCACCTGCCTGGAAACACCGGCGCCAACGATTCTGGCGAAATTTCTGGCCGCTACCGTGTCGGCAGTGGCCCCGCAGACCCCGATTAAATCCTGCACACCATCAATGATCTGGCATGGGCCCATGTTACAGTTGCGGCAACAGGTCCCACCTGAACCGAACAAACACATGGACATTTCGCGGTCACTGATTCTGTCCACGGCATTACTAAATGTGGGTGGGGACTGCCCATGGGAGGACTTCCTTGTCTTATTCATTGAATTGTTCATTCTTGATTCCTGTTGCATTTCCGTTAATGATACATGAACCAGGCGGGTTCCAGACCGGAACAGGTTTGACAGCATATTTGTCCTTCAATGTCCCAGGCATTCTGGACGAAAGACGATTTCCCGCATCGACAGCACCGGATAGTACTGTTATTCTCCGCAGTTTGCAGAAGAGGGCGGCAACGTATCTGGCGGATCTTGCAGAAGCTGTCCACCGGGCGTTTGAGAATCGACTCGACCAGCAGGTCAAGCCCGGTTCGATATATTTCCACCACCGCAGGTTTATCCATGGCAAGATGCGGCTCCAGAGATCGCAACCCCTGCGACAGAACAATATGCTTTCGGATCAGGGTAAAATGAAGCGCCGTGCCGGTAACGGCGTGATAGAAGAGAAAATCCCATGGCCGCGGTGTTTCCGTCACGGTGACCTGACCGTAACAGCCATGTTCACGGGACAGATAGGACAGGGCAAAGGCGGCATCACCTTCCGCGGCCACTGCTATTCTCACTTCCTGCAGACCGTCGAAGAATTCATGCACATACTTGCCTATCTGCCAGCCGATGGCGAGATCAGGGCTCAGATGCCCCATTCTCTGGGTCAAACCGTATAATTCAATTGGTACCAGCATAGCTTGTCTCCTCTGTTCAACTTGCTTTTCAAAAACAGCTCAATGGTCTCGGGGTACATGAGTATCCGGAATTGAAAAATTTAACACTTGATAACAAAATCAATCTGTTGTGGAGGTGTCTGTAGAATCATCTTTGCTGATCTGTCGAGATCTTTTCCGCTAACCATTTTTCTTCCACACAGGGCCGCCAAGGCACAGGCCGCCGTTTGCAGTTTGCTTCTCAATTTCTGGGGATCGTCTTCATTCGAACCGGAAAAAGCCGCAAGCCGTTCTTGAATGTGCCCGGGAACCTGTACAGCGGGGAGCAACTTATTTGCCGCAGGTAGCAGCCCATAAGGATTTTCGCCTAACCATGACATCGGCGCAGAGTGGTCCTGCCTGTTTCTGCAACATGAATCCTCCGCGGGACTTTCCGCTCTGTTGGCATACAGGCCAAAACAGTCGAGCTCCCGGCGGGTCAAACCATGAGCCTCGGAATCGACGGAAGCAATAAGAAGAAATGAGGTTGGCCATTCATCCCCTTCAACATGCACCAGTCGTTCGCGGAAAGCGGCGAAGATCTTTTCCCGAAGATCTGCTCCAAGACGATTGATTTGCGGCACATAAAGTACGCCTTGGTCAACTGCTGCAAGCAAGTTAGGACAAAAATCAGGACAAACCCGCGCATGAACCGATTCTTCATGATCACCATAACGATTTTCTGCTCGGCAATCAGCCGGAACGGTTACCAGTGGGCGAGGCTTTATTAAAAAATGACGACCACCAGCGCGATGGCCGGCGCCTCCTGTAAAACCACCCCGCCCTGGACGGCAACACCTCTTTTCAATCAAAGGGGGTAGCAGAGCTGCCAGACATTTGACCGCAGCTTCATTTGCCGTCTCTTCATGGCCGAAAAGAAGGACTCCGCCGATTTTTGGATCAACGGCGCATACCAGTAGGGCAAGGATTGCATTCTCGTCTGCCGAAAGACAATGTTCTGAGATGATGCTTATTGGTCCAGTGTTACTTTTCATAATTTATTCTGCTTATAATGTTACGATTATTTAAAAAGTAACACATAATAAAAATTAAAAATTCCTGCAATATAAAAGTGTTGTTCGAAAATGGTTAGCCACCCTCACATTTTTTATATGCCATCCCATTTAAAAAAAAGGCATAGAATGAGGCTGTTACAGTGCGGTCTGGCAAGGTCGCACTGCAAGGAGTACTATTGACATGAATTTTTTTTCATATTAAATGTCTTTCATAACTTACTGAGGAAGGATAAAAAATGCTGACAGGAAGAAACGGTAAATCGTGCCCGGAATTATTAAAGGCCCTTGCGGATCAAACCAGGCTTGCGGTGCTCCTGCAACTTATGCATGGGCCGCAATATGTGCAGGAATTGAATGCAGCGTTGGGGGTGGAGCAAACCTTGTTTTCCCACCATTTAAAGATCTTACGTCGGATGGGGCTCGTGATCGCGGAGCGATCCGGCAAGGGGGTCCTCTATCAACTGGCGCCCGGCGTAGCCTCTGAAAAGGGCGATGCCATCAACCTGGGTTGTTGTGAACTGAAATTTTAACTGGAGATCAAATGCAATATACACATGAATTTTTCGGGGAATTGATCGGCACCTTTATTCTGGTCTTTTTCGGTTGCGGCTCGGTTGCGGTAACGGTGCTTTTCTCTGCCCACGCCGGTCTTTTTCAGGTTGCGGCGGTTTGGGGTATGGGGGTGATGCTGGCCATTTACGCCACCCGTCATCTTTCCTGCGCGCATCTCAATCCAGCGGTGAGTGTGGCCATGGTGCTTGGTCGCAGGATGTCGGCCCGCAGGCTGCCGGTTTATGTCGGCGCTCAGTTCATTGGGGCCTTTCTGGCTGCCGCACTACTTTACGCCTTGTTTTCCGGCTCAATCCTTGCCTACGAAGCCGTGCATGGCATTGTTCGGGGAACCCCGGAATCGGTGCAAACCGCCATGATGTTCGGGGAATTTTATCCGAATCCCGGCGCCGGCAGCGTGGCGGTGGTCTCGTTTTGGAACGCCTTTGGCGCCGAGGCGGCCGGCACCTTTCTATTGGTGATCATGATTTTTGCCCTGACAGAGGGCTGCAATGTCGGCCGCCCCGATGACGCTCTGGCGCCGCTCTTTATCGGGATTACCGTGGCCGCGATAATCTGCGTGGTGGCGCCGCTTACCCAGGCAGGCCTTAACCCGGCCCGGGACCTTGGTCCCCGGCTCTTTGCCTGGCTTGCCGGCTGGGATCGCGCCGCCCTTCCGGATGACCAGTATGGCTTCATTACCATTTACGTGCTGGCTCCGCTGGTGGGCGGCTCCGCCGCGTCACTGCTTTTTGTCCGGTTTCTTGAACCGATGTTGTCCAAAAAAAATAATTGTTCATGTTGTGATTGAACATTGAAAACAGAAGGAGAAGACATGTCCACTGACACCTTTACAATAAAACAACTCCAGGAATATTACGGAAAGATCCTCATGGGAAACAAGGATCTTCAGGCAAATGCCTGTTGTTGCACTGATGGGAATCAGACCCCGGCCATAAGGGCCGCGCTTGCCGAGGTTAACCCCGAGATCTGCGACAGGTTTTATGGCTGTGGCTCACCCCTGCCGCCGTTGCTGGACGGTAGCACCATCCTCGATCTGGGCTGCGGCTTCGGCCGGGACACCTTTCTTGCCGCCCGGCTTGTCGGTCCTGCCGGGTATGTGATCGGGGTGGATATGACCGAAGAACAGCTTGAGGTTGCCCGCTGCAATATTGATTCCCAGATGAAGACGTTTGGGTTTGCCAAACCAAACATTGATTTCAGGCAGGGGTATATCGAAGACCTCAAGGCCCTGGATATTGCCGACGGCTCCATTGACGTGGTGATCTCCAACTGCGTCATCAACCTATCGCCGGATAAAAAAAATGTTTTTTCAGAAATTTTCCGGGTCTTGAAACCGGGCGGGGAACTGTTCTTTACCGATGTCTTTGCCGGTCGCCGGGTCCCCGTCCGGTTTCAGGCCGATCCTGTCTTGCATGGAGAATGCCTGGCCGGCGCCATGTACCGGGAGGATTTCCGCAGGCTCCTGCGAGATTTGGGCTGCCTCGACTTTCGCCAGACCTGCAGCCGCAGGATAAACCTCAATAACCCGGAAATCGAAATGAAAATCGGCATGGTGGATTTTTATTCCGTTACGATCCGGGCCTTTAAACTCAAAAGCCTGGAAGACATCTGTGAAGACTATGGCCAGACAGCAACCTACCACGGCACCATAGCCGACTTTTCCCATTTCTTTGACCTGGACGACCACCATCGCCTCATCACCGGCAAACCCATGCTGGTCTGCGGCAACACCGCCTCAATGCTTGCGGAGACCCGCTACGCGTTTCACTTCACCATAACCGGAGATCGCTCCACCCATTTCGGCGCTTTTGACTGCGCTCCCGCCGCCAGCAAGAACGAAAATGAGGAAGACCGCGGTGGGGCTTGTTGCTGACCAGAAGAGAACAAGCTGCACGCCTATTTTTGAGATTAATCCCGGATTTTTGATTTCCCTGGAGAATGAATTATTTCCCCCTTGATGCGCGGAGGTCTTCCAAGGAAACGGCAATTCGCTGGAATCTCTCGCAATAGTCAAAATATATATGGTATCTCCGGTGCTTTGGTTTCTTCCACAGAAGCCTGTTTGAGAACTGGGATGGAGTCCTTGTTTTTCTTTTCCAGCTCAAAAACGCCTCTTACCCTGACCCAGGTGTTGTCGGGAAATTCCGACTGGTCCGATTCCAGAATTATCAGCGCAAGAGGGATGGCGTCAGCCGCGCAACAGTTAATCATAAAACGAAACACAACCATTGCCTTCTCCCCGAAGTCTTTTTGAACCTTCCTGTTTTTGGTAAACATTCCGATTACGGAAATTATCCTGCCTTTGTATTTTTTGGGGTTCATGTAAATATCGAGCATCGATACCTCTTCCTGTGGGGCTGCCGGTGCGGAGAGGACTTTCTCTTCCGCTCCCGTATCGACATCGGCTCCCATGGTAGTTGACTGCTCCAAGCCAGGAGCCTCACCGGTGCCCGGTGAAACAGCGGTCGGTGTGTTCATGGCTACTGAAGGCAAGCCGAGGGAACGATTCTGGAAGGCATTGGAATCAAGTCCTTGTTTTCCGGAGTTGAGCATATAGGCGAGGGGCAGGATGAGAATACAGCCGCGGACCATCTCCAGCATACCAAGCGGGCGTGACTTCGCAACAAGACTGCCGCTGAGCAGAAAACACGCCAGGGTTACTATGCCAAGGCCAAGCAGGATGCCGAATTCAGACCGCAGGAAAATAGTGTACCGTTGATGAAGAAGAAGGAAAACAAGGGCAATAATCCAAAGCAGGAACACGACGGTTCGCCACCACTCTTGCCGTATCGTAAAAAAGGAGTTCATGGCAGGGCACCTCCCATTACCAATTCCAGTAAGAGCGCCACGGCAAGGACCGCTACCAGGATAAATACCGATAGCACCGCGATGGTCCGTTTGCGGAAGAGGCTTTGATACATGAGCAGGAGCTTCAGGTCGAACATGGGTCCGGTCAGCAAAAAGGCCATCTGGGCCGGTAACGGCATCAGGCCCCGGAATGAAGCGGCGATAAAGGCGTCGGCCTCGGCACAAAGATTCAAGAGAATGGCGAGCGCCATCATGAGTATTGAGGGGAGACCGAAGTATCCGGCAAAGCCTAAAAAAAATTTTCGGTCAATGTATGTCTGGGCCAAGGCCGCGATGAAAGCGCCGATGACCAGAAAATGGCCCACTGACAAAAAATCGTTAGCCGCATGGCGGCAAGCGGCGGCAAGTTTTCCTCCCAGGGCTGCGTCCTCATGGTCATGGCCGCAGCCACAGGAAAATCCGTCGTTCTTCTCATGAAAAAAGGGAAGAGGGATAGCCTCCGCAAGGTTCGGGAACCGGACATCCCCCTCCGGCGGAGCGAGGAGGGATTGGCTGCAGTGACAAGAGGGGGTTTCCGACGGGCGCAAGTCGGCTCTGAAAGCCTGGTCGGCATGGAACAACCGGCTCATACCCAGACCGACGACCACGGCAATCAGATATCCCCCCCCTAAACGCAACAGCACAATCAGGCCGTCGAATTTATAGGCCAGCGCCGTGGAGGCAACCACGATTGGATTGACAATGGGACCGCCAAGGAGATAGGCGATGGCCGCCCCCGCCGGCAACCCCTTTCGGGTCAAGCGTCTTACCACCGGCACCACGGCGCACTCGCAGACCGGAAAGACAAGCCCCAGTCCGGCGGCGATAAAAACCGACAGCCAGGGACGCTTTTTCGGCAACAGGGCGGTCATCCGTTCACGGCTGATAAAGATTTCCACCAGCCCTCCGACCATGGAACCGAAGAGCATAAAGGGCAAGGCCTCGAGGATGATGCTGGTAAAGATGAGTGAAAGTGACTGGATACTCTGTTGACTGTGAGCTGCAAGCAGAAGGGTTCCGGCAACAATCAGGAAGGACAGTTCCAGCAGCATACCAAAACGTGGAATGCCGGTCTTCCGTGCGGTGCCCATATTTTTTGTTGCGGTTAAACTCATGAAAAATGATCCTTTGAGAAAATATTGGCGATGAGGCTTACGACAAACCAGCAGAAGGAGAAAAGTATAACCGTGGCGCCGGTGGCGGTGCGGGCCCACGGCTGGGCCGAGACCAGGAGACCCGCCACGGCGGAGGTGACGCTGACCAAGAGAGCCCACCAGAACATGCCGCCGGCCGTGCGGGTCAGATTTCTTGCAGTTGCGGCCGGTACGATCAGCAGCGCGGTTACCAGCAGCACACCGACAGCCCATACCGAGAAGATCACCACCAGTGACAGGAGCGCCGCGTAAGTATACTGGTAGGCGGCGACCCGCAACCGGTGCGCCTTGGCCAGGATCGGCGAGATGCCGATATAGAGCATGCGGTTGAACCCCCAGGCCTGAAATATCATAATGGCGACAAAGAGGAGAAGGAGCCAGCGGATTTCTCCGTCGCCGATGGTGAGGATATCACCATAGAGAAATCGCTGCATGTCTCTGGCAAGACTCGCGTCCCTGCTTACCACCGCCAAACCAAAGGCGATGAGGGCGGAGAAGAAGACACCGATCACCGTATCGGAAGAGAGCGCGCTTCGCCGCTGTACGGCAATGATGCCAAGGCCGATCAGGAGGCCAAAGGCCGGCATGGTGAGCCGGGGATTGAGCGAGGTGAGCATGCCGATGGCTACGCCGGTGAAGGCCGAGTGACTAATGGCGTCGGCAAAGAAGGCCATCCGGAAATTAACCACCTGTACCCCCATGGCGGCGGCCATGGGGGCCAGAAGCACCAGTCCTATCAGGGCTTGCTGCATGAAGCGGGCCTCCAGGCAGTCGCAAGGAATGAGCAGGGGAACAAGGTCATAGAGAACGGTCAGATCAATCACGACGCACCTCCCGGCAACAGCTGGCCGAACAATACGTGTCTCCGTCCGGCATGGCACGGGCATTCACTAACCCCATATGAAGCCCGAAAGTTGCCGTCAGGGTCTCGCCGGTCAGCACCTTGCGCGGCGGGCCTTCGGCCACCACCCGGCGGTTGAGGCAAATGACATGGGTGGCATGATGGGTGACCGTTGCCAGGTCATGGCTCACCATGAGCTGAGTAAACCCCCGGTCCCTGCGCAACCCGTCGAGCAATTCACAGAAGATCTGTTCGCCCTGGAAATCAACCCCGGCAGTGGGCTCATCCAGGACGAGCAGATCCGGTTCCTCCTGCAGGGCAAGGGCCAGGAGAACCCGCTGAATTTCGCCGCCGGAGAGCGCCCCCAGGAGGCGCGGTTCCAACTTATCGGCTTGCACAGCTGCCAGGAGTTCGCGCGCTCGCCCTCTACCGCCGCGGCAACCGAACCAGAATGGCAGGCGTTGCCGACCCATGAGCATGAATTCCATCACTGTGAGCGGCATGCCGCGGTCAAAGGCAAATCGCTGCGGTACATAGCCGATTCTGGGCCTTCCACCCCCATTCCCGAACCGGATTTTCCCACTGTAGGGAAACATTCCCAACAGTGCCAGGATCAGGGTTGTCTTGCCTGCCCCGTTTGGGCCGACAATGTTGGTCCAACTGCCACGAGGCACTGAAGCGTTGACCCGTTCGAGGATAGGGACGCCGCGGGCGGCCACCGTCACCTCTTCGAAGTGGACGGTGGTCTTCGATACATACGGACTGTCTTTCTGGTTCATTTGCTTCCCAGGCTCTTTGCAAGGATCTGCAGATTATGCAGCATCACCGTCTCATAATAGTCAAGGGAAGCATTCTCCGGGCCGTTGGCCACCGGGTCCAGGGTGGCGGTGACAATCCCGGCCTCTCTGGCGATGGTCTGCCCGACCTTGGCGGGGTATTGCGGTTCGGTGAAGACCGCACCAGCCTTTTTCCCCCTGATGGTTTTAACAATCGTGAGTATTTCGGCGGCCGAGGGAGCTTGTCCGCCGTGTTCTTGGACCACGGCCACTACTTCCAGCCCCATATCCCTGGCCAGATAATCAAAGACGCCGTGCTGGGTGACAATACGGTTATTTTTCAGTCTCTTGCCGAGGGCCGAAAACTCATCGGCCAGCGCATTCATCTTCGCTGCGTAGACTTTAGCGTTGGCAAGGTAGGTCCCGGCACCTGCAGGATCAAGTTGGGACAGTTCGTCCGCAATGTTCAAGGCCAGCAGTCCGACCATGCGGGGGCTGGCAAACAGATGGGGATTCGCTCCGCTGTGCTCATGATCGTGATCATGGCCATTTCCCCCATGGCCGGTGTCGTGGTGTTCGTCTTCGTGTTCATCATCCTCAGCATACAGCAGGATTTCCTTGATGCCGACGGAACTGTCGATCACCTTGATGCGAGGATTGGCCTTTTCAACCGGCGCGCCCAGGTATTCTTCCATGCCGAGGCCATTGACGATCATCACATCGGCTTTGGCAAGCTTCTGCATATCCTGGGGGGTGAGGGCATAATCATGCGGACAGCCGAGCGCCGCCGGGATCATAAGCTGGACAGTAATGCCGCTGTGACCGGCGACAATATTACGGGTGATTTGAAATATGGGGTAAGTACTGCAGATAATGGTTTGCTTTTCGCTTGCCTGCGCCGAAATGGCCGAAAAAATGAAAGCCATAAAGAGAAAAATAAGTCTCCTTAAGTTCATCGTAAGCCTCCTTACTTGGGAATATTGTGAAGATAACTCACTATAATTGCCTCAAAATCGGGAGCAACTCCAGATCTTGGCCGCACTGCTCTGGATGAAGAGATCGTGCTCTAAAAAGATTATGGAATTGCTGAAAATGGCGACGGAGGGTTAAACGGAGGGCGGAGCACGCGCCTGGATGGAATGTTGAAAGTGCGAAATGAAGTTGTCGTCAAGGGAGGAAAGAAGAACTCGGTCAGCTGCGAGGGGCAATATCAAGGATGGTGGCGCCGGAAGGCTGAAGGGGGTGCCAAGAACCCGCAGGCTCTGACAGATGGGACAATGGTGGGCATCGTGCTCCTTGCCGCTGAAAGGTTGGACATCGGAGAAACCGTGTTCATGACAGCATGTCTGGTGACCAGAAGTGGTTGTCTCATGACCGGTATAAAGATCATGATCATGCCTGCTGTCAGCAAGATGAACCTCCTCCAGCCACGGGCTCAGTATCAGCAGCAGCACCGCCAAGGCATTCAGCACGGACCCTACGCTGAACCATCGCTGATTTATAACATTTCTTTGATGAACCATAGCATCGCAAAATAGGCAAACATGGGTGTAATGTCAAGGCGTGAATGAGCAAACCGCTTTCACATTGGCACCACTACCGGCACTCCACTGCAATCATGAATAACGGCTCCGCATGATAGCAGCATTTTTTCTATCAGAGCGGAACATTGAATCTGTCAAAAGTCATCCCCATGGAAAAGAATCTATAGACTGAGCTCAACGGTATTTTTATTCTGGGTACTTGGATGACAGAGATATGCAAAAAATCATAGCCTCGTTTACCGGGGAATATGCCCTCACCAGGGTCGAGGTCATGGCGGAGATCGAGGCCGTCTTTGCTGCCCGGCTCTCCCAATGGTATCAGCTGCCGGTGCTGGTATTTTTTCGTGATGATCTGCGGCTGGAGGCCGTGGCGTACAACCAAACAGGCGGGGTGGTCATGCAGCGCCTCGTCGAGATGTCGGAGATCAAAGGCCGGGGGACGCTCAAGAGACAGCTAGAGACGAATCTGGCCAAGGCCGCGGTGCTCAAGCAGGCCGCCCGCTATAAACACTTTGAGAAAGAGCTGCTGTGGGGCGAGATAACCGCCTGCGATGCCGAGCAGAATCTCTATGTCGAAACCGAGGTCATTGCCGGCGAACGGGTGACGGCAATCTGCCCGCTTAACCGGATCGGGCTGCATGAGCGGCACTCAGGCAAATTCGCCATGGGCCGGAGACGGGCCTTTCATCTGCGCCGGGTGGAGCCGGTCATGCTGAACGGCACCCCACGTCTCAAGGTGATGGTGGACCGGGTGTCCAAGACCCTGGTTGAAACCCTGCTCCGCAGTCAGCTTGGGCCTGATGCGGAGAGGATCAAGCTCCGCTGCCTCAAGCGCTATGTAGGACATAAGAGTATTGTCTTCAGTACCGGCCGACTGCCGAGGTCAGCAATTATCGCCGTTGACCGGGAACTGAAAGAGCGGGTCCAGGTAGAAATTGTCAAGTCCCTGCCCGGCGACGAATGATCAAACGCAAAGCAAAAGAACCCTGGACCCATATCGGCACCGGAGTCCATCTCGATCATCCCCATGCCGTTCTGGATCTGGGCTTTCCCGATTCATACAGGAAAGGCCATTTCTGGTGTTTCGGCACCACCCGGGTGGGCAAGACCAGGGTCATGGAGCACATCATCGAACAGGATATCCGCAAGGGTTATTCCGTGGTGGCCATCGACCCCAAGGGCGATATCGATTTGTTTTCAAAAATCACCCAGCTCGCCATCGATACCGGCCGCCACCACGATTTGATGCTGGTTACTCCCATCTTCCCGCAGTACAGCGCCATCCTTGATCCCCTCTCCTCGTACTACATGCCGGAAGAGCTGGTGGCCCATATCACCGCCGGGGTGGCGGTGGGCCGGGAGCCGTATTTCTTCGGGGTGGCCTATGAGGTGAGCCTGGTCGTGGTCCAGGCCCTGATCATGCTGGCCGAGGTGGCCGGCACGACGCCATCATTTAATCTCAATGACATCAAGAACCATATCAGCCATCAGGACCTGGAAAAGCTCAAGGAAAAAATCGACTATATCAACACCCCGGAGGCGGAGCAGCTTTCCCGGGATATCCAGAAAATTCTCTCCACCCCGGCGGATTATTACTCCAAGGTGGCAAGCTCGCTCCGGGTGGCGCTCACTGAATTGACATCGGGCAATGTCGGCAGGATCATCGGCAAGGCGGATGAAAACCGCTTCATCAAGCGCCTGGAGCAGGGCAAGGGCATCATCCTGGTGGTGCAGCTTGGATCGCTGCTCACCAAACGGGCCGCCTACACCGCGGGCAAGGTCATCATCTCCATGATTCAGGCCTTTGTCGGCCGGGTCTATTCCAGCGGCAGAAACGTCACCCCTGCGCTGGTCCTGCACATCGACGAGGCCCAGTCGGTGCTCTACCAAGGCATCGAGGATCTGTTCGCCAAGGCCGGCGGGGCCGGGGTCTTCATCCATGGCTACTGCCAGTCCATCAGCCAACTCTATGCCGAGGTGGGCGATGACCGGGCCAACACCATCCTCGACAACTGCAACACCAAGCTCTTCATGCGGGTGCCGGACGCCACCACGGCCAGCTATGTCTCCGAGCATCTGGGCGAGGAGCGCCGTTTCTCGCCGATCATCTCACTCGGCGGCGGCCTGTCGATCCGGGAGACCGAAGAGGTCAGGATCAAACACACCGAGGTGTTGAACATGGCGCCCCGTGAACTGTTCCTGAACACCTATTCCGGCACCTACAGGGGAAAGACCGCCACCGTAAGCGAAGGAGGGCTCAAGGTGCGGTTCCCGGATCTGGCCGTGGAGAAGATGGCCGGGACGTATCCGGGCGCCGGTGGTCGTTGATGCATGGGCTGGAGCACTGGCTGGAGGCGATCACCTGGAGCCGCCTGCTGATCGGGGTGGCGGGATTGCTGGCGTTGGTTGCGATTGTCGTGTTGGCCGGTGGCAGGAAAAAGGAACCAGTGGTACGGGAGATCTCCCTGCGCGATCTGTCGGCCTTGTGGACCAAGGAGGGCGCCAAGACAATCCATATCTCGGAACTTGCTCCCCTGTGGCGGGATGACCAGCTCATCGCCAGGCAGGAGGAATCCCTTGATCTTCGCCATCCACGGGCTGCAGCCTTCATGGAAAATATCAGGCAGTGGGCCTGGTTTGCGAAATTCCCCCTGCATAAGGCGGTGTGCGGCCGGATTCTGCAGATGCTTGACCGGGAAGGTCATTGCCCGTCAGTGGTCAATATGAGCGGCGATGTGGAGGGGAGCTGGGATGAAAACACCTACCGGATCCTGGCCAAAACGACCCTGCTTGACCACTCCCTGAACGTGGCCGAACAGGTGGTGCAACTGCTCTCGGCCAGCGAGGCCTGGCATGTGATCCCCGACACCATGGTGGCTGCCCTGGCCCATGACCTGGGGAAACTCGAATCCATGCGCGGCTATCTCTATTCCCTGGGCGAGCATCCCCTGGCCGCGGGCCGACCTTTGGCCGGCATAGCCGGCTTCAAGGATCTGGCCAAAAAGGAGGAAATCCTGCGGGCCATCAAACTGCACCACAAGATGCCCGAGGGATTGCTCGGCAAAACGCTCAAAAAAGCGGACCAGCTCGCCCGACAAAAAGAGCTTGAAGAAGTTGTTGCCCAGCAGGAGAGCGTCACGGAATCAATCCCGCAAAAAAGTCCTGAGGCATTGGCCCTGCGGCAAGATGCGGAAAATGATAAAGCGGCGGCCTCTTCCGCACCGGAACCAGCCCGGCAGGACACAACGGATAAAGCAGCAGCCGCCTGGCAGGCCCAGGCGGATATTTTTGGGGAGAATGGAGTTGCCGGACAGGGAAAGGATGCCCCCGAAGTTCCAATACTGCTGGATATCTCGGCCTGGTTCGATGCCGCCAGCTTTCTGGCTGAGCTGAAACCTTTTATCAATAAGATGTTCGGCCGCCGGTTTCTGGCCTTTTCCATGGCGGACGGCACTGTCTATTTTCAGGTCAAGGTTCTTGAGGAAGTGGCCAGAAAGCAGGCGGAGCGGGCCGGATGCATGGAAATCGCCACCATGGCCCAGAACGATCCGACCATGCGGCAGGTGCTGTTCACCATTGTCCATCACCTGAGAAGTGAACATGACGTCATCGCCAGAGGCCTGATCAAGGACAATTTCTTTGGTGGATATTTTACCGTCACCAAAAAAATCGGCAAGAGCGTCAAGGGCTATTACACCCCGTTTCATGCCGAGGCCTTCGGTTCCATTGCCGAGATGGAAAAGGCCAAGCCCGCCATGCTGCGAGATATCCAGAAAGTCCAACCGTATCTGAACGATGAGGGGAAAGAATAGCCGCTTTTCAATACAAAAATATTCTGCCCATGCAGCCCCTTGCTCTGGTATGCTGTAATTTGTTGCCCGATCAAGCTTTATTCATCCCGGAAAATAGTCTCAATTATCATGTGTGGACGCTTTGCCCTGCCGACTTTTGAAGGACTGGCCAGCCATTTCAGGCTGCAGAGCGCACCCGCGCTTGCCCCGCGCTATAACATCACGCCAGGCACGGACATTGCCGTGGTACGGCTTATTTCCGACGCCCATGACCGGGAGTTGGTCCTGCTCAGGTGGGGCCTCGTGCCTTACTGGGCCAAGGACAAGAAAATCGGTTGTAAGCTGGTTAACGCCAGGGCGGAAAGCGTAGCCGACAAGCCCGCCTTTCGGGACGCCTTCCGGCAGCGACGCTGCCTGATCCCGGCCCTTGGGTTTTACGAGTGGCTGGCCAAGGCCAGGCAGCCCTATTTCGTCCGGCTTAAAGAATCCGGCATCCTGGCCTTTGCCGGGCTCTGGGACCGCTGGCGCGGAGAGAATAACGAGACCATCGAGTCCTGCGCCATCATCACCACCGGGGCCAACCTGATGGTGGGCAGGATTCACGACCGGATGCCGGCCATCATCGAGCCTGCCCACTACGACCGATGGCTTGACCAGAAGAGTGACCGGGCGAGTCTGCCGGCCTTGCTCAAACCCTTTCCCGACAGTAAAATGGTGGTCTACCCGGTAGGGATGGGAGTTAATAACCCGAAAAACGACAGCCCGGATTGCCTGGCCGGGATAAAGGATAACTAAACATGAGCGTAAAGACTGACGCGACGATAGCGGCAGTATTCGGCTTTGAACGGAAAGCCAAAATGGTCCGCCCGCTTTTTCTCTGCGGGGTGTCGGCCGGCTTTCCCTCCCCGGCCGATGACTACATCGACCGGCTGCTTGACTTAAACGAGCTGCTGATTAAAAATCCGCCGGCCACCTATTTTGTCAAGGTGGCCGGAGACTCCATGACCGGCGCAGGCATCAATGACGGCGACACCCTGATCGTTGACCGCTCGCTTGAGGCGACGAACGGCAAAATTGTCATTGCCGCCGTGCAGGGCGAGCTGACTGTCAAGCGCCTGGTGAAAACTAATGGCGCCTGCCGGCTGGTGGCGGAAAACGCCGACTATGCGCCCCTGGAAATTACCGAAGAGAGCCAGTGCGAGATCTGGGGAGTGGTGACCAGTGTCATCCATCAATTTGAAAAGTAGCCGGGTATACGCCCTGATTGACTGCAACAATTTTTTCGGTGCGACCTGAAAGTCGCTTGAATTTCTGTTTTACTGAATGATGTAGTTCTGATGAAACCGGTTGTTCCATCAGCCGTTCCCTACCCAGACATGCAGAGCCGGTAACAGCTCTGTGTGAAGC
>Ga0180007_10001094_pt1 | contig 38858 bp, 22 predicted proteins | sample MM_PC_MetaG_FD_121122 | JGI IMG/M metagenome (GOLD analysis project Ga0180007, IMG submission 121122) | Groundwater microbial communities from the Aspo Hard Rock Laboratory (HRL) deep subsurface site, Sweden - MM_PC_MetaG | ecosystem: Environmental > Aquatic > Deep subsurface > Groundwater... | reverse complement strand
TTATTGCCTGATGCTCGGACTGGTAACATAAATAATTTCCTGTATCAAAATATATATGCGCACATTATACAATAAAAAAAAATAAATTTCTATATCAATTAAATTATGCGCGGGTATATAGTAGCAGTCTTGATGCGGAACCGAGTTCTTCAGGCCTTTCCACTGCCCATATCCATACATGAGTGTCAAGAAGAATTTTCATTTGTTTAACTCCCAATCATCACTGAAACCGGAGTTTACGATGTCTCCATTTATTTTCACAGACCCACTCATGGATCCCAGGTTTCTTTTCCCCGTTTGGTTTTTAAGAGGTTCAACTCTTGCTATCGGGGTTCCTCGTAAGGTTATGATTAGGGGTTTTTTTGTCCTATTAATATTTTTCACAACCTTGATGCACTTTGCTTTGAATTCTGAAATTATCATAGTATCCATTCTTATTTCCTGAATATAAGTCTCACTTACTGAAAATTATAACCTGGTCATCAGACTAAGTCAAATGATTTCACTTAAACCACAAAAGCGCACGAGTGAATATGATGCGCCGTAACTGAGTATATCTTAAATAAATGTAGTAGGAATTTCACGCAGAGCCCGCAGAGCACACAGAGAAGATGAATTCACCGTGACCTCCGTGGACTCTGGTGCGTCGTTAAAGTTTGGGTGGAACGTTCCGCGCGAAAGCGCGGTAAATTTTACCATCAAAACCCGGTTGGTGGAAGACCAACAAAGCCTGAATTGTCCATCAGGTAAAAACAAATATCAAGATGTAAGGAGGTAACAAATTACACGGAGCGTTGATATTTGCATTTGGGCAGGCCGCAATGAAAATGAAACTCGTCAGGCCTCGTTAAACTAAAAGTGGTAGTGGTCAACCTTCCAGAGATGGTGAAACCTAAGACTTCTGTGAAAAGGACAAGGAAATTTATAGAAGACTACCCGGGGTAATAGAGAGCGGCATGTTTAAAAAGGGTACCAAGCAGATACGTGAGATCCCTGTGGGTGGAGTTTGTGCCTCCAGCCATATCTATAAAGGAAACTGAAAGGATATGGTGCCCAATAGGGAAGTCGGTTATGCTCATAGTAGTGTTGATATTCAGGACAACATAACCTGAAAGGAGCGAGGGAGCATTACTTTAAGTAACATTTTTGAAGAAAGGAGCATAGTTTATTGATGAATGAAAATTCTCTAGTAAAACAATTAAAAGAAGAGGGTGAACTACCCGAACAAAAAGTGCGAAACTTTCAGAGAAAAATATATTTAAAAGCAAAGCAGGAAAAATCCTTCAGGTTCTATTCACTTTACGACAAAGTTTGTAAAGGTGAATTTATTGTTGAAAGTTACAGAAGAGTAAGAAAAAACAAAGGAGCACCGGGAATTGATGACATTACTTTTATAGAGATTGAGAAAGACAGGTACAAATTTTTACACAACATCTATGATGAGCTTAAAAATCGAACATACCGGCCTCAGCCAATTAAAAGAGTAATGATAGAAAAATCAAACGGAAAAATGCGTCCGCTGGGAATTCCAACAATAAAGGACCGTGTGATTCAAATGGCATGCAAAATGGTAATCGAGCCAATATTTGAGGCGGATTTTGAAAATACCTCATATGGGTCTCGTCCAAAAAGAAGTGCCGGAAACGCAGTACAGAACATCAAAGAAAATCTTAAAGCTGGAAAAACATCAGTATATGATGCTGACTTGAGTGGCTATTTTGATACGATTCCCCACACAAAATTATTAAAAACAATCAGTTTGAGAATAAGTGACAAAAATATTTTACATTTGATTAAAATGTGGCTGAAAGCGCCCATAAATGAAAATGGTAAAATAAGTGGTGGAAAGAGAAACAAACTTGGCACAGCTCAGGGCGCAGTCATTTCTCCATTGTTGGCTAATGTTTACTTACATTTGGTTGACAGGATGGTCAACAAGGAAGATGGACTCTTTAAGAAAGCTGGTGTAGGGATTGTAAGATATGTCGACGATTTCGTTTTGATGGCAAATAAAATTCCTGAGGACGTATTTATTAAATTACGTAATGTCCTTAATCGAATGGAACTGAAAATAAATGAGGAAAAGACCAGGTTAATCAATTCTACTGAGACACCTTTCAATTTTCTAAGTTTCACGTTCAGGTACGATAAGGACTTAAAAGGCAGAGATAAGAAATACTGGAACATCGTTCCAAGTGAGAAATCCTGTAAAAACATACGTAAAAAGATTGATGAATACCTCAAAAAGAAAGGTCATCAACCAGCTAAAAAACTGGTAAGTGGACTGAACTCTAAAATCAGGGGATGGCTCAACTATGTTAGTATAGAAAAAGTTAGCTATCCGGCCGTCGCTAAAAGAAATCTAAGATGGTATCTTATGGATAAACTCAATCGGTACTACAGAAGGAAAAGTCAACGTAAATGTAAACTTTATGGCAATAAGGCGTTCGAGAAGTTGGTTGAACAATACGGTTTAATCAATCCTTGCACATACTGATATGGAGACAACTGCGAATACTGTAAATGAAGCTTATCGGTAAGCCGTGTGCGGGAAAACTGCATGCACGGTTTGAAGAGGGGGGCAGGGGAAACAAATTTTGGGGAACCTGCCTCTACTCAACTGTGAAATTCCATAGGCACTTTTTAGAAATGTAAAACACACCTGCGAAATCCACAAACGAACATCAATAAATAGTCTGCCGCTGACCGCTGTTCTCTGATGTCTGCATACAAAGTTGGCGTCAGCCTTGCCGGCTCAGATGCCCACTTGAATTAAATGATGATGATAAAATTAAAGTAATTGACAATTATCAGGAGATATTTATTATGAAACAAATACCGATTAATGAACTTTCCATAAATCCCTCACGGTTATGGTTACAGGACTGGCTGCTGCTTACCGCTGGTGATTCTACTGCGTATAATTCCATGACTGTTGCCTGGGGCAGCATCGGCGGTATGTGGAAAAAACCTTTTGTCCAGGTTGTAGTGCGCCCTTCACGGTACACTTTTGAATTTATTACCAAATATCCGACATTTACCTTATGCGCATTCGATAAAAAATTTCATGATGTACTGCAGATAATGGGAACCAAATCAGGCCGTGATTGCAATAAAATCAGGGAAACAGGCATCACGCCTATACCGTCGATATCCGCAGACGCTCCGGGATTCAAGGAAGCCGATCTTATACTCGAGTGTAAAAAAATGTATTGGCAGGATATGGAGCCGGCAAATTTTCTTGAACCCGGCATTTCTGTAAATTATCCGGTAGGGGATATTCACCGGATATTTTTCGGTGAAATCACGTGTGTGCTGAGTAATGAAACCGGGTGATAATCTCCGGCTACCTCCAGGGTATAATTATGAGTAATGATATAAATTGACGCGGATAAAAAGAAGGGGTCACAAAAAAGATCACATAGACTATGTTCTTTCGTGATCCGGAAGACCGTTTCAATCGTTGTTGTAAGCTTATGTCGCACACTTCGGCCAAGGCAGTTAGATCAGTGCAAATAGAGCTGTAACTAATAGTTTTCAGCGGACATGGGTGTGGAGTGTGTTGTTGCATTAATTCAGTGTACAATATCATTAATGACAATACTGCATTTTCTCAAACCCCCGAAGACTGTTCTCACTCGAAATTGAAATTGTTACCGCGTATGAAAAAAAAACTTCCAATCGGAATACAGAGCTTTTCAGAAATCATCAACGGTGTGCTCGGATTGTTTAAGTGACTGTATCTTGATACTCCGGAATGCGGTTGGAACTGGAACATAACTAATCCTGTACTTCGCGTTGATTGGTCTCTTTCACCGGCACGCAATTCCGAAACACTTAAGGAAGTAATCTACTCGCTGTTGAATAGCTGGGACAAAATTCGGATGCATTCAGAAAGAAAAGCTCATCTGCAAACGTTTTGAAACTGTTATTCAGCAAATATAAAAACAGCAGGACAAAAACCAGTAATACTCATCGACGAATACGATAAACCGATTCTCGATACCATTGACGATCCGCCGCTTGCCAGTACTATACGCGATATTTTAAAAGACTTTTACAGCGCGTTAAAACCACTATATGAACACCTTCATTTTGTCTTTTTCACCGGAGTGAGTAAATTCGCAAAGACGGGTATATTTTCCGGACTTAATAATCTTGATGATATTTCGCTGGAGGGATACTATTCGGATATATACGGCTATACCCAGAATGAATTGGAAATGCAATTTTCTGCTAATTTTGAAAATTTTGATAAAAATGAAGTACGTGTGTGGTACAATGGATACAGCTGGACTAAGGAATATTTAAACGTGGGAAGAGGGAAGCAGAAATCGGAAATACTGCAGGGCTGTGTCAAAAAAAATTCGGCAGTAACCGGACGAGTATGACCTGAATACAGCCGATAAAAAATCCGAGCACACCGCCGATTATTTCGATAAAACGGAATTCTTTTTTCATAATTGCATACAGCAGCTGTTCAAAACGGTCTGATGAAAAACGCGTTACTTTTTCCTGGACAATTGCTTCGATATTGATGTTTTTTTCAAGATGCGCGGTAAAAGAAGTTTTAATTTCGGGGATTACCGCAGTGATTTCGCGCATCATGAGGTTTTCTATACGGAGCAGAAGTTCCGGGTTTAAAAACATGGCAAACATTGGAAATGATTCGGCAAGGCCTGCGGATAAAAACTGTTTTACCTTTTCGCGTACGAGTTTTTCTGCCCCTTCGGTAAATGCGGAGTCATTTAGCTTTTCGCGAATATCGGACATTGAAAAAAGTTCTTCCGCAACAATTACACCCAGCCGCCTGGCGAGAACAGCCTGACGCCTCGGGAATACCCCCTGAATTTTAAGAAATAAAATTTTTTTTTCAGTACGGGGATGAAAAAGCATTTTCACCGCGATATAGTTTGTGACGTAGCCGATAACAGCCGCAATGAAAGGAAGTATTATTAAATACATGATTATATTATATCAAAAAAAAGAATTTTTTTCTACATGCTTTGTTACTTATACGGGGTAAACTCTTAGTCACAATCAATAGCTCTCGGTGAGCGTTGTGTGCTCTGTGTGATGCATGATTGATATTTAAAAGGATTGGTCTAATTACACGAATAAAATTATACTTTGAGTTTTCGATCAGCGATTACGCATTTTTCTTAAAATTTGCGGGAATTTATAAGGATCTTGCCTCTTTTCCTACTTCGTGTTATAACATTACTGTACAGTAGAGAAATGTTTTTGGAAAAAATTTAAAAACTACAAATATACTGAGGTGCGATAATATGAAAAATTCTATTTTTAAAAGTGATGTACTAACCCAAAACACGGATATTCAATTAAAATGTACTCCGGCAAATCAAGGCTCACTGTCCGGGTATACGTATGCGGCAGTTAACCGGACACAGAATACTATTTATATCGGCTCAATCGTTTTGTTCAGTGTCAAAAAAAATAAAATAGCTGAAACATTTTTCCATATACAAAAAAAAAAAAATATTCGTATGATGATGTTTAATGATTCGGCAAACGCGCCCGAAGGACTGTTTGATAACGGCAACCGCCCTTTTTTCGGTGAGCCTGAGTTGCCATCTGATGTGAAAGGAAATTCAAGCAGATTGTATACTATACTTTATGCCTGTACCGCAGAAAGTGAATCAGACCTTACTGATGGACTTTTTCTGGCATCCATTCCTTCCGGCAGCGGACCGATTTGTTGCACCCGGTTTAAGACAGACAAAAAAAATTTAAGCGCAGAGTGTGAAGTTTTTCTTTCATTACCGGCGGGTGCTTCAGTAGAACTGTGCACTGTTTTTCACTACCATGGAAATGAAATCCGGGAAAAACTTTTTGAATATACCGGTTTTTTCGGCATACCGCGCAAATGTCCGGATCTTGGGAAAAATCCGGGCTGGAGCACCTGGGATTATTATTTATGGCAGGTTTCTGAGACTGATATTCTTGAAAACATAACCGAAATTCACAATAATACGAAATTAAAAAACCGAATTAAATATATAGTAATTGATGACGGATGGCAGCATGCCTACGGGGAATGGGAGCCCAATTATAAATTTCCGCAAGGTATGGCGGCTACAGCGGACAAAATAAAAGCTGCCGGTTTTATACCCGGAATTTGGATTGGACCGTTTATGCAAATGCTCAATGGCCAGGCCGCGGCTAATAATCCCGAGATGATAATCATGGATAAAACCACACACAGGCCTGTGATGATCGACGATGGTTTTGGTTCGAGTTTTTGTTTTCTTGATCCGACTCATCCGGATTCGGTACAATTTCTTAAAGAAACTTTTTCCAAAATTGCCGGTTGGGGATACCAGTATATAAAAATCGATTTTTTGTTTTTTGTGTATCATATTACCGCACATAAGAACGGCGGCTTATATGACCCAGGCAAAACGCCGCTTGACGCGTTAAAATCCGGAATCGAAACTATCAGACAGACACTTGGCGATGACATTATTCTCGCCGGCTGCGGCGGGTTCATCCCTGAAATAGGCACTGGTCTTTTCGATTCATGCCGTGTTTCTTTTGACATAAGCTCATACTGGTCGAATATTCTTGCGATCTCAAGAGACCTGGCATTAAAATCTTTTTTTGCGAACAGAACCTGGGAAAATGATTATGATTTTCTTATTACGAGGGGCAAAGCGACTTCTTCAGAAAAGAAAATTAATATTTATACAGATATGAATTTTTTTATGCCGGAATCTCCATATGAACCGTTTACCCTGCGCAAAGGACCGGGCATTCAAACCGCGGGTGAGGCAAGAGTGTGGGCGACTATGGTTATCATTGCCGGTGGCGCACTGGTACTGGCAGACAGAATAAAAATGCTTAATACCGCAGGTATTCGGATTATCGAAAAAGTATTACAATACGCATCAGGCATTCCCGGATATCCTCTTGATCTTTTTAAACCCGGAATGCCGAATGTGTGGAGTAAAAAAGAAGATAACGGAACCGTGCTGACCGCCTTTTTCAATTGGTCAGATGCGGATTTTGTTTTTCCCCAAAGTGAGATTAAAAAATACATACCTGCCGCGAATGGGTACGAAATCTGGAGTGAAGCAACAGTACATTTATCTGAGGGAATTACAATCCCCGCACGTGATGCAGTAATCTTTAGCTTATAATTCACGCAATTTTTCAACAGTCGGGTAAGATCGTTACAAATCCTATAATTCAGAACCGAGGATGTTCTATTTTCTATACATAAGTAGAAGGGATACAACAAAAACTATTCAGGAACGGCATCAAAAACAGAAAAACGGCAGGATGCCGCATTTTTTCTGTTTTTGCTGAGTGCAGTCGATGCCAGGATGGCAGCGGCAAACGTCCGTCTGAATAGTTTTTGTTGTATCCCTTCTACGATGATTTTATAGAAAAAACCACACTTCCGCCTGAATTACAGGATTTATGAACTTTCTCTGAGACTATTAAAAAATTCAGTGAATTCATAGGTTGACAGAACAACCCGTTAATTGTAAATTCACATAATGACTATACCCGATGATATGACAGAAATCACTGTACGTTCTTCATTCGACGGTTCAGATGAACCCTCTCTTCTGTATCTGCCGCCTAAAAAAAAAGACAGAGTTAAAATACCACTCGTGACAGGATTGCATACCTGGAGTGCAGACCGTTTTAACCAGGTAACGAAAATGCTTCCATTCGTGCAAAAACTCGGATGGGCACTGCTGCTTCCTGAATTCAGGGGACCAAATCTTGACACAAATCCGCGGGGTAAGGATGCGTGCGGCTCGCCTGCGGCAAAGCAGGATATCGTCGACGCGGTTCAGTATACCATACGCACCTATGCCGGTTTAATCGATGAAAAAAATTTATTTGTTCTCGGCGGCAGCGGCGGAGGACACATGTGCTGTCTTATGGCCGGTTATGTACCCGCGCTCTGGCGGTCGGTCAGCGCGTGGTGTCCAATTACCGATGTGGATAGGTGGCATGGTGAAAACCCCCATTACGCCCGGCATATCGAATGGTGCTGCGGCGGATCGCCTGGAAATTCTGCCGAGGCTGCCAAAGAAGCAGCCGGACGCTCACCTGTTTCGTATACTGATGAAATTTCGAAGGCTGAGCTGCATATACACCATGGGAAATGGGATCAGTCCGTTCCGTTCATGCATAGTTACGATCTTTACACTCTTGTTCAAACCACACATCCACTCGCGCGGGTCTATCTCGACATTTTTGACGGTGGACACGATTTATATTACAATAGAGCATTCGAGGAATTCGAAAAAATAGTATCGCGCATCGATACCGCGCCGCTCACGGGATAGTAGTCATGAGTTATATTTTTAATAGCGAGATACTGAATTTATTAAGGTTTTTCTATTAAAATAACAAAATTAATTAAACAGGAACAATAAATGCAAAAATATTTTTCAAAAATAATTATGAAAAAAATAAAAACTGCAAGGCAATGCTCGCGTGTACCGGTCATTGGTTTTGTATTTCTATTATTTTTTATGTGTGCAGCATATGCGCAGTCCGTTGACCAGTTAAAAGCGCTCGCACAGGGGAAAAGAGTCACTGCAAAAAGAATCAGTACCTCCGTTACTCTTGACGGAAAAGTAACAAGAGCTGAATGGGGCAATGCGGAACGTATCGATGTATTCTGGGTAATAAAAACAGATAAAATATTGCAGAAGAACACACGGGCATATCTGTTATACGATTCCGATAACCTCTATATAGGCATGTCTTGTTTTGAAGCTGACACAGCAAAACTGAAAACATCTGCCACCGGCAGAGACGGCAAAGTGTGGGAAGATGATGGAGTAGAAATATTTATTGCTGAAAACGGAAGCACCGCACCGCTCTTTCAGTTTATTGTAAGCGCAAGAAATGCATTGTTTGACGGAAAAAACACAGGTGGAAAACTCGACATGGGGTGGAATGGCGGCATACAATCCGCGGCGCAGGTTTTTTCAGACGGTTACGGAGTTGAGGTTATTATTCCCTTCTCGGATATCTCATCATCCCCTCCCCGAAGCGGGTCGACCTGGAAAATCAAGCTCTGCAGAAATGACAAGATAAACGTGAGTCACAATTCGTGGCCGGTCACATGGGCGGGCTATATTTCCGATCCGCCGTACTGGGGCGACCTTATATTTGAGTAACCAAAATCGGGTTGCTGTCGTGTGACTTCGGGTTGATTTCTTTTTTCGTATTCGATTTTGACGGCACCGCAATCGGAGGGCGCACACCTGTCGATCAGTTTCCGCCGGACTTTTCTTCTTTTCTTGATTCCCTCGCACACCGCGGTATTGCGTGGGCAACAAACACTGCATGGGATCCCAAAGATCAATACGCGCTTATTCTGCGTTCAGGAGTCAGATCTATCCCCGCTTTTCTTTCAGGGCATACCGGCCGCATTCTGGCAACAGTAAAAAACGGCATTCTTTGTGCGGATAAAAAACATTCAGAAATGGTGCTGAAGCGCGATACAACTTTTTTCAAAACAGAACAACACCGGATTAGAAAAATCATTGCCGCTCTGACCAGGCATATTGCATTACACGAAATTCAGTATAATGCCTGGAGTTACAACGGACTTTATTTACGGTACTCACGGCGTGATGACGCAAAAGTTAAAAAAATCCTTGCACCCCTCATTTCAGACAGCAGTTATTATTATTACAATCCTTCAAGCTGCGGCACTGTCTTACTTCTCCCCCACTATATGAATAAGGGCGGCATTATTAAACTTATGCAGAAAAAGCTCGGCGTAACGAGTGATACAACCTGTGTCGCCGGCGACAGTTTCAATGATATGCCCATGTTTCAACCCGGCATTGCTGCGTATATGGTATGTCCGGCCAACGCACGGAGGGAAATTAAAGTCCTTGTCCGGGCAAGTCATGGTGTGGTAAGCAAAAAAAAATTTTCTTATGGTGTAATAGACGGCCTGACCCGGCTGCTTGCAACGCAGTGTGCATTACCGGAACTTTCCCTTGGCAGCACAACACGGGTAAAATCCGGATTACTCCGTTAATGTCCGCAGATTCAGTACGCATTGATACGTTTACAGAGGCAATTCATGCCGGTGAACGGACACATCCCAAAAAATTCAGCATGGATTTTCACTGTCATGCCTGCTGTGAAATTGTGTATATTACCGGAGGTGCAGGCTGGTATGAGAAAAAGTCGGATGGCAAAAGTGTTCAATATCCGGTTAAACCGGGAAATTTATTATTTTGGAACGGCAGGGAACCGCACCGTTCGGTGGACTCGTCAAAATCAGAACTATCGCAAATTGTACTTACATTCGATCCGGAACTCTTAAAAAAGACCGGCATTTACACTCACTTATATCCGCTGCTTTTTGAATCTGAACAGCCGCTTACGCTCACAAACTCTTTATTTACCCGCCAAATCGCACCGCTGCTCAGAAATATTACCGAAGAATCATCACACCCGTCGCTTCTTGCCGAGGAGCTGAAGCTTTCAATTTTGTCGGTTATCCTTTTAAGGGTGTACCGTTATTTTAAAGAAGGAAATGCGGTTTTACCGCTGCAGGAAAATCAGGATAACCGCATTGAGGAAGTACTCGCGCATTTGAGCGTCCATTCCGGAACAGATCTTAATCCTCAAATGTATGCGGACAGTCTTGATATTTCAATCCGGCGGTTTTCAACTCTGTTTAAAAATTACACAAATATGACCTTTGTTAACTATCTTAACGGACTGCGTTTGGAAAAATCGCTGGAACTTTTGCAGTCGAAAAAATGTCAGGTTGCAAATGCCGCTTTTCAATCCGGGTTCGCCAATTTAAGCCATTTTACCAGACTTTTCCGCAGGAAATATCATATTTCTCCGGGAACTATTCTAAAGAAGTTGTCATAAAAACATAGATTTCCTGTTTGTATCTGATTGTTTCCGTTAAGTACATACAAAAAAAAGTTTTTACGTTATAATTAATCAAGTAAAATTTAAATTAAGTAAAATAAGCATACACAGGAGACTCTGAATGGCAAGATTAAAAATCGTAATGATCGGCGGAGGCAGTGTGGCGTGGGTGCCGAATGTAATGAAAGATATTATGCTCACCGATGGATTAACCGAAGCTGAGTATGTGCTGTATGACATAAATAAAAAAGCCGCACAAACCTGTAAGCAGTTTCTTGAAAAACTTGCCACACAGCTTAATATCAGGCCGTCAATAGTGGCAACGGATAATCAGGCCATTGCATTTAAAAATGCCCACTATTTTGTTATTACAATATCCACCGGCGGACTGAATTCAATGTCACACGATCTTGCAATTCCTGAACAGTACGGAATATATCATACCGTGGGCGACACAAGCGGTCCGGGCGGATGGGCAAGGACAATGAGAAATTTTGAAGTATTTAAAAAACTTGCAGAAGCAATTAATCATTATGCTCCCGGGGCAGCAGTTTTAAACTACAGCAATCCGATGATAACTATGACCGATGTATTATCCCGTATATGCACCGGACCTGTCATCGGACTTTGTCATGGATTATTCGAAAACCTTGCATTTATAAAACGTCTGTACGGATTAAAAGACGAAAACGAAATTTCAGCATTGTACGCGGGGTTAAATCACTTTTTCTGGATATTAAAAGCACGGATAAAAAATGTTGATATTATTCAGGATTTAAAAAAGCGGCTTAATTCATCTTCAATAACAAATCTCCTTAAGGATGCATACAGCGACGCAATGGGATTTTCTTCAAAAAGAGAGGTGGCTGATGAATTATTCAGAATAACAGGCGTCATGCCGTATTTAGGCGACCGACATACCTGCGAATATTTTCAAACCTATATCACCAGTAAACAGAATATGAAGAAATACCGTATTATCAGAACATCAATTGATGAACGGAAAAAGATGTTCAGGGATAATCAAAACAAACTCAATGAAATGATCAAAGGTACTATTCCAAAAGAGTATCTTTCCCGAAGCCGTGAAACTGCCGCTGATATAATCAGCGCACATTATTATGGACGGGCATTTACTGATGTAGGAAATATGCCGAACTGCGGACAAATTAAAAATCTCCCCGCAGGCGCAGTAGTGGAAACACCTGTACGCATTGACCGCACCGGGTTTTCACCCATTTCATGCGGCAGTCTGCCGCCTGTTATCGAAGCATTTATTCTTCCATGGACAAAGGTATTTGCGATGACAACAGATGCATGTTTTAACCGCAGCAAACATCAGGCGATTCAGGCCTTGCGGCTCGATCCGGTATGCGGGCATCTTACCAGCGCGCAGGTAAAAGAGATGGGCGGCCGTATGCTGGCTGCGCATAAACAATATACCGGTTTTCTAAAATGAATATTCAGGATAAAACCATATGAACAGCCGAAGCCGCATTTTATGTGTACTTAATCATAAAGAACCCGATCACGTGCCTCTTGATTTAGCAGGCACGCACGTGAGCGGTATTCATATTAATGCCTACAGGAATTTATGTACGCATCTCGGGATTAAGGCAGAAGATATTGAATTTTCCGATACAATACAGCAGATTGTCATTCCCAATGCGGAAGTGCTTGAGAAGTTCGGTGTCGATACACGGGGAATTTTCCCCTTATGCAGTCATAACTGGAATGTGCAAGGAAAAATCGCAGGAGCCTATCGCGAATACCATGACGAATGGGGAATGACGCATCACTTTCCGGTGGACGGGGGATATTATTGGTCACTCGCTGCATCGCCGCTTGCCCAAAACGATTTAACCTCTCAGGAAATCAGCAAATATCCATGGCCTGCAGGAGATGATCCGCGCCGTTTTGCAGGATTAATGGAACGCACACTGCAATTCCGCAAAGAAGGAAAAACAGTATTATTAAAAAGTTTGTGCGCAGGCCTTTTTGAAATGGGACAACGCATCAGAGGAATGGAAAACTTCCTTATGGATCTCATTGCGGATAAAAAAACTGCAGAAATTCTTCTCGATAAAATTCTCGAATTAAAAATCTCCTACTGGAAAAAAGCGGCAGCCGAGCTCGGCGAATATGCCGATATTGCCGTTGAATCCGACGATTACGGCACTCAGGAAAGTCAGCTTATTTCATACGAAACTTTTAAGGAAATGATTTTCCCACGGCTTAAATGTCTGGTTTCATGTATTAAAAATGAGCTGAATAAATATAAGAAAAACGGCGAAAAAAGCTATGTATTTTTTCATTCCTGCGGCAACATTCGGCCTTTTATCAGGGATTTTATTGACATTGGAATTGATATTATTAATCCTGTGCATATAAACGCGGCCGGAATGGACCCCGTCTCTCTAAAAAAAGATTTCGGTAAAGATACCGTTTTTTGGGGCGGCGGAGTTGAAACCCAGAATGTGCTTCCCCGCGGGACTGAAAATGACGTGCGTGAAGATGTGAAAAAAAATCTTGAAGTGCTCATGCCCGGCGGAGGATATGTGTTCAATACCGTACACAATATTCAGGCGGATGTGCCTCCGCAAAATATTGTCGCAATGTATGAAACGCTGATGCGGTATGGAAGGTATTAGTTCATAATTCCAGACATATACCCAGAAGGCGGAATTTACTTTACCGTCATATCCCCAATGCCTGCAAGCAATCCCCTGACACTGATATCTTCATCCAATTCTTCCCAATGAATTCCCGTACCATTGCCGCTCATTTCATAATTATTTTTTTGTTCGTCCCCGGCATGTAATAATCTAGGAAAGTATGTGAGCGGTATGGAAAGTTGCCGTCCGTCAGATAATGCTACCCACATATTGTCTTTATCAAACCAAACTTTACTTGCTTGTGCTTCTTTAACCAAAGTATTCATTGTATTTACTCCTGATTAAATCCTGTTTTTCTTCAACTGTTTTTTCAAGAATGTTTAATTCATGAGCTGACATACCTATGTTTTCCGCGAGGGATATTTCGTTAAACCTAATTAATAATGATTTTTTTGCTACCGCAAAAACTCACTATTTTCTCCATAAGATGTAACCAAAGCGAACTTTTTTGCTCTGGTAATTGCCACATAAAAAAGAGCGCGTTCTCTCAGTAAGTAGTCCGCTCTGTCTGAATCGGTATCAAATTCCTGATTTACATTTTCCAGCGGACAAATTCCATTATTGATACCGGCAACAATAACAATATCGAATTCAAGGCCTTTCACACGATGCATGGTTGCAAGACGGACACCGCTCACTTCACTGTCATCAGGAACAGATCTCTTTATCCTTATAAGTTTAATATCTTTAAAGTTGATTAAATCACTGTATTGATCGAGAATCTTATCGGTCCTGGCAATAATGGCGATGCTTGAAAGAGGTACTCCTTCAGATATTTTTTGATTAATAAATGAAACAATTGCTTGACATTCTTCATTTATGTTTAAAAAATGCATGATTTCGGGAGCGTCGCCATGAAGGAGCGAAATATAACCCTTAACAGTGTCTTTACTTCCATCAAGATCATCGATTTCACGTTCGCCCATTATTTTTGCGGCCCATCTTTGTATTTCATCTGTAGTTCGGTAGTTTACCTTTAGCCTGTATGAACGGCCTACTACATTTATTCCACAATGACTGAGAGTCACCTTATGTTGGTATATTCTTTGGTGACAATCCCCCGCAATAAAAATATCATTCTGCTGAGGGTCTTCCGGCCGTATTGACCGCAACAAACGAAAAACCTCATCAGACATATCCTGGGCTTCATCGACAATTATCGATCGGTAGGGAAGATGCTGCTTCTTTTCTTCGATAAGTATCCGGGCATCACGCACACAGTCTGCCAGTTCTTTTTTGCCATCCCTGGAAAGAAGGCGGCGATACTCGGAGAATACTTTCCAGACCGACTTTCTTGTTTCACGGTCAACTTTTCTTCCACGGCCGATTCTCGGGACAATGAGATAATCTGCTTCAGTCACAATACCTTTTCTCTGAATAACTTGCTCCCACTCTTCTTTATAAAATGAATCCGGCAAATCTGTATTCTCCTTCACATTCAGGGCATCATTCCAGTATTTATCTTTTTGTTCTCCAAAAATTGTCTGATAAGTAATACCGTTTTTCTGAAGAAACTGGGATACCCAGCTGTCAATACTGATAATATCGATCCTTTTCATGATTTCGGGGTTCACTATTGCAGAGAGATTTTGTTTGATATCAGCTGCGAGATTCTTTGTAAATGTAGTAAAAAGTATTCTGTCGTTTTTACCGGTAAAAATATTTTCAGCGAGAAATTTTGCCCTGTGCATCGCTACCACAGTCTTACCTGTACCGGCGCCGCCTGAGACACGGACTGGCCCATTGGCGATTAACGATACAATACGCTTTTGAGCGGGATGAAGAAAAACCCGCCATTTCTTGAGCGGCGCGTTCAGCATCTCTGCAAGCTCAAGTTCGTTTTCAACAACCCAAAATCTCCGTCCGCTATCGGGCACTTCCAAAGCAGTTTCAAAGTCATTAATGTCGACAGAGGCGGGTACCTGGTGGCGTTCCTCTATTTCTTTAATCACTTCTTCGACCTGATAGCCGGCAGCGAGCATCACAAGCGCTTCTCCGGCTTCCTGTGGAAGATATGTCTCAAGATTCTCAAGCTCATCTTCGGAATTTACAGCTCTGATAGAAGGCAGCAAAATTTCAGGCACACCCATGCGTTTGAGATGTTTATCTTTTATGTGTGAAAATAACCCGTTTTGAATATTTTTTTTAGTTGGCTGCTCTGCAACACCTGTTGCATGTACAACCTCCACAACCTGAATGCTGCCGGTGTCGGGATTGACCAGTACAGACCGCCGCATAGCCCAGTCGTATGCCGCGTCATGTTTATCAATCCAAAGCAACAGATAGACATTTGCCTCTTCAGATTTATGAATTATTGCGCGGTAATTCCCGGTAACGCGGGCGGAACGGATATTCTTATCCCTGACACTTTTAATGGTTTCATAATGAATGCCGGGAGAAGATGGGTTACTGCGGAAAAGTTCCATAAATTCACGGACTTGCTTTTGCACTTTTTGTTCAACACGGGAATATGCTTTTAGAAAATCGTCTGAAATGGCTACTTTTACTGTACTCATTTATTACCCCTTATATGAATGCAGAAATTATATCCGGCATTTGATTTGCTGCTTCTTTAATTAATATTGGTTTCCAGCCGGCAGCCTTAAATTGACGGGTGAATTCAATTTCATAATCAGAGAGAAAAGCTATCTTCTTTTCCTCATATCCTACTGTTGCGCTCGCAATAACAACTCCCCGAACATCGGTCAATTCGTAAGGAACAACAGGATTATTAATTCCGGCTTTGAATATTTCTTTAATGATAGATACAGTTTCAGGCGGCAGATCAGAATAATTATCAAGAGTTAATATATCAACTCCAGTCAATTCTTCTGCCGGTTCCTCAGAGAATAACCGCACACAATTATCTTTTTCTTTCATATGTGTACTGGTAATAAAAAAGGCATTATCCAGAAACTGAAAGAGATTATACATTCTCAGGAAATCACACCAGACATGCTTAAAATCACGGTGAGATTTTAGTACCAAAGTATCAAAGAGTTTTATTAAAACCATGGCCGCAGCGATGTCTCTGGAAGATTCCTGAGCTATGGCGGCAATTCCAGCCATAAATGGTTTCCCCTCATCGTTTCTGATTACATTCATCTCACCGAAATACGAACCATCCGTCACGGGAGTAAAACCTGAAAGTGCGTGGGAAGCCTCACTGAAAAGCTCTTCAATTCCCCTTACTGCGGTATTTGGATTAATTTTTCCTTTTGATACACCCATAAGCGAAAATGCTGATATAAAAGATAAGGATTTCCATGCAGTAATATCCGGATGTGCAAGTAACAATAAAAAAAGCTCAAAGTTGTTCTGCAAATATCCATCGGCAATGTTTTTGATACCCGGCGTACTCGGCAGATATGCGGTGATCATCTTTTTTATCTCCGCATCATGCCCGCCCAGGGCGTTGGACTGTTTTCCTGAATTGGCTGTTCCGGCAATATCATCATAAGTAATTGAGAAAACATGATACTTTCCGCTTTTGACAATCGCAGACCGTTTGGCAATATCAAGACCCACTATTGAGGAATTTTTACTGCTGCGAACGTGGTATTCAAAACCATCGACAAAAACAGCTATCGGTTTATGACTTGGGGATCCGGAAGGATAGAGGACAAAATCCGCTCTGGATATATATTCGAAAACTCCATTTCTTTCATCCAATTGAACCTGCGGAACAACTTCATACTCATTGTTATTTATTTCAAAACGCCAGCCTGATTTATTCTGCACTATATCCTTTTTAATTTGTGCCTGGTATTTACTGCCAGGTTCGGTTAGCCGTGCCAGCCGGTCAACAAACATACGCTCCAGCTCGGACTCCAGAACCGTATTCACGCTGATGTCATCAAGACTGCCGGTTTCACGAACCATATGTTTTTGAGAAAGTATCCGGGATAGTATTTCTTCGGCCTTTTTCCGGGAAGTGTTTTGAGGGTTATGTCTGTCGCGGTAATTATACACACAACGGTAACAACCGTCTTTTTCCGGATCTGACTGACATGGGCACACCGCAATTGCTTTCTGCGCATCTTCAAGAATTTGTAAAAACTGATCGGCATTTGACATGAGCTGCCGAAGATATCCGGTTCCGCCCGGAACCGCGTCATAGAGGACGAGGTATTGTTTTCTTATATCCGGATTTTCCATGTCCGGAGCGTTGTAAGAAGCGACCTTGAGATGACCAATATCTCCTTTGAACCATAAGCGAAGTCCGATATTCAGCGCTGCAGCAAAAGAATTGATTGCCTGTTTTTCATCAAGAAGAATGACCGGTATCAGTATTCTCACCGCCTCTGACGACAGTTCGCGGTAAAGATAGGTAGCTTCAAGAAAATTTTCAGCATCTTTCTGCCTGCATGTTATCGCATGTTTGAAATTACCTTCCCTGTCTTTGGAGACTCCGTCAACTTTTCCGCAACCTTTGCATATTACAAAACCTGCGGTATGTACATCCCTGTTATTAATCCGCAAGGAGGCATCTTCATCTTCCTCTTTGTATTCGCCGAAATTGACCTCCCTGAGGGTTAAGTGATCAATATATTCAAAACCAAAAGGAAAGTCTTCACTGTCACACACATAAGACCGTTTAACATTTTCCCGCTTAAAATCCACAAAAATATCCGCATCATAAAAAGCAAGATGACGATCATCGCTTTCGTCACTTAACCTGCAGTACCGGTCAAAAGAAGTTGCATACACCTGACGCATTCGTAAAAGAGTACGCCTGTGTGAAGCAGTATCAACCCAAGCCGGAGACTTGCAATCCGGACACTGTGAAAACTCTCCTGCCGCCGGTTCGCGCATCATTAAATTACATGTTTCGCAAAAACGCCAATCTTCTTTTTGAGAACTTTCCAGATCGATCTGGTCGATTGTGACAACCCGTGAATCCGCATAGAATCGGTTATTAGGAGCAAACTCCCTGATAGCAGCAGAGGACGACCTCTCGTATTCATAGACAAAGGCATTATATTTCCCCGCTTCTTCCTGTTTCCGTTTCTTTAAAATAATCGACTTGAGAATCACGCCGCTTTCAGGAAACGCATAATTAGGCAGTATGCCGTAATCGGTAAAGAAGTTGAGTGTGTCTTTTTTATCAATATCCCGTACAAAGCCATTCAAGGCATCTTTTTCCCGATCTATTTCTTCAATAAGCTCTTTATAGTTGGAAGGCCTTGCCGGGTTTTCCTCTATGCTGGTGATTTGAGCTGACAATTCCCTGATCCGCCGTTTATGACTGTCCCGTTCTTTTTTAATTTCCTGAAGTCCGTTCAGCACCCGAAACCAAATACTGTTTTCAGAGGACTGGCCGGCTTTAATATAACCGGAAAGAACGTTTGCAGTTGTTTCGGAAATACTTTCTTTAAATATATTACGGAACCCGGAATACAATTCATTCTGATTTTTTTTTATAAAGGAAAGAAAATTAATGGGAAACCCTGTCTCTTTTCCCATGTTATCGAGTTTGTCGATTATTTGTTTGAGTTTAAGAGGAATGAGATCCTCCCCGTTGTTTTCATAAATCCATCTGTCAAAGCAATATGCATGGAATTGTCTTATCAGCACTTCCGGCGCATCAATGGTACATCCGGGTCTATTCACTATTCCGGAAATCATTTCAAGCGGTTCATCATAGAAGTACAAGTCATGGGGTGAGGCATTGGCAACTGTCATCACCAGAGCGCTTCCGGTTTTTCGTCCGGCCCGGCCCACGCGCTGCAGATAATTTGCCTGAGCAGGAGGCACGCTGCAGAGCAGCGCAGAGGAAAGGTCCCCGATATCAATTCCCATTTCCAGGGTTGGAGTGCAGGAAAGAAGATTCTCATCACCGGGAAACCCCCCTTTCATAAAAGAAATTTCTATCTGCTCACGCCTGTCACGGTCAAGGAGGCCGGTATGTTCGCCGGCGAAGATTCTGACCAGTTCACCAGTAGTATACAGTTTTCTGTAAAAAGACGGAGCATCGGCATTTCCGGCATCATACATACCACTACAGCCCAAACGCAGGCAGGGCAGCGTTTTAACAAATTCCAGATTATCCAGAGAAATAGTAATTTCATGGCCGCAAAGCGGACACCGGATAGCAATCGCATCTCTGCTGATACTGAAAATATTCTGAGATAAGCCCCAATTGGGCGTGATACCATCTGTTGATAAAATTTCAATCATTACCCCGCAGTCCGCGAGCCTTTTGAAAATTGTTTCATTAATAATCTGCGCATACTGGATAATTCCGGGATATTTTTCACTTAAGGTGCGGAGCCGGTCATCAAACCAGGTCGGGTTTCCTTTGGATGTACTGTGCAGTAAATCAAAACGCTTGTTCTTCAGGCAATATCGGGTTGTAATGAAAGTGGGAAGCCTGGACTGGTAATTTACTTTTTTAACGAAAGGAATATTATTATAATGCCAGGTGTTTCCCTGATCGGAAACATAAGGCTTCAATAAATCGTCATATATTGCCCCCTGATTTTTGAGTCTGATTAAGTAGGCCATAACCAGTGAACGCAGATCGGCAATTTCAATATCCCTGAGTACTTCAGTCTCACTTTGCAGTGTGTTTTGCAGACTTTCAAGCGCGGTATCTAAAATATCGTGTTTCACGTGAAGAACTATGGTTCCTGTCTTCTCAAGGGACCGTCCCAAACGGGCATTAAAACCGAGCTCCTGAAGAGTATCATATCGAAGACGGGCGGAGAGCCAACTAATTAACAAAGCGGTATCAGGCCGCTTGATTGTCCGCCGCTTGTTTTCAGGAATTGATCTGAGCTTGTTAAAATATTCTTTCAGGTCACTGAACTCCTGAGGCCACATGAGATCAGTGGGAATAAACATGGTAATAAAATCATCTTCTCCAAGCGCAGTAAGATACGACTGGGGGAGGTTTTCCAGGCAATCCGTCAGATTTCTCTTTTCTGATTCAATAATAAACCGGGCGATCGCAGTCAGCAACATTCTCCGGAACGTACGCGATTCAACAAAACCTGCCCGGTGAGAGGCATCCTGAACTGAATCTGAAAAGGCGAGCAGCTTCTTATCAGTATTAAATCTGGAAGCATATAATTGACTCACCATCGTACTTATTAAAGTCGCGGCCTGGGCTCCGAAAATTATGAATGAATCTTTTGAGCTGCACACGGGACAGATACACATTGCTTTTTCACGGCTGCCTATCCGCTCCCTCTCCTGATACACGTACACAGGAATTGAATCATCCGAAATCTCATAATCCGGTGCAGCGGTGTGTAAGGACAGGTCTTTTACCCTCAGAGCCTGACGACTGGTCAGAGTAAGATCAAATCTGTCGTCCCACGGAAAAATCATCAGCATGTTCCGGCTGCGGGCAAAGAAATCACGGTAAATTTCCTGAAGGTTTTCATTAATACATTGGGCATATGCCTTTTTGTTCCCCAGCCATCCCGCATAGCCGCACTCACGGCAGTGAACGAGCGGCAGATATTTTTCCGGACTCTTTGCGGGAAGATCGTCGCTGAACCTCACCCGGGGTACCCGGCCAATACTGGTTACCATTCTGCGGAGCTCCCGTATCCATAATTCAGATCTGACCTGTAAAAAAGGTCTTTTTGTCCCGCTGACTTCATTCCGCGCAAAACAAATTAACGCGACGATGCTGTCCAGAACAAGCCGCCAATAAGAATTATCATTTTTTCCGGGTACCGGATAAAACCGCATGAGTTGAGCAATTAAATCCGGATAATACATAGTTTTACCATCAGTAATTTTAAGGATGTTTCGGAAAAAGGGATGCGTGGGCAAGTGACTGGATAAAAAAGCCGGAATGTCGTCAAACGCCAGCTTCGTTGCAAACCAAAGACCTACCTGCGCCTCAATGAACGACTTGTAATCATCATATTTATTATAAGATAATTCCTCCATGTTTCCCGAATCCGGAACGGGCAGCAATCCGTCGCCCACAGTACCTTTAAGAAATTCATTTACTGACAGAAGTTCTTCGGTAACCACGCTGTCATTTGTAAACGTTTCTCCGAATACAGTCTCCGCGTATTCGGTTAACTCTGAACTGTTTCCGCCGAGGGTAGCAGAAGTCCCGATACTGCAAAGTGAGTTTGGCGGTGTCTTTAAGCGGTCCTTCAGTCTCCGGATAAGACAGGCGAGATCTGCGGCCTGTGCTCCGTCAAAAGTATGCAGCTCATCGACAACCAGAAACCTCAGCGTATCGGGTTCATTATAACTCCAAAGTTTAAAATCAGCAGCCCTTATGAGCAAAAAATCAAGCATCTTATAGTTGGTTAGAATGATATCCGGGGGAACCTTGCGCAACATATCCCTGTCTGAAATAAGATAGTCTTTACCCATTGTCCGGTGGGGTGTATCTTCTTTACCACCGACGTATACTCCGGCGGTAATTTTTCCCCGGAGCGCATCGTTATTATAAATTATTTCCGCGAGCCGTCTGGCCTGATCAGTAGCCAGGGCATTCATTGGATAGAGAAGAATGGCTTTTATTCCCCGATCGGTACGTTTTTTCAGACAATAATCCAGGATAGGGTATAAAAAGGATTCTGTTTTCCCCGAACCGGTTCCGGTGGCGACTAAGGTGGCTTTGGGGCTCTTGCCACTGAGTCTTTCAAAAGCCCGTTCCTGATGACGATAGGGTTTAAACCATGAAGGAAGCACATTCGGGAAAAAAATTTCATTACTTTTTCCGCTCTGAAAGGGAAGTTTAATCGTGAGGTAGGGACCGCGAAAGAGATTGCCGGAAGTGTTAACCAGGTCGTCTATAACACGGGTAAAGTACGGATTAGTAACATGAAAAGCCGTGTGGATAAAGTCGCTGACCGCATCCTGAATTTCTTCGGTGAGGACTGAGGGGATCACGATTTGTTTTTACCTTTTTTACTTTTTACTTTTTTTACATTCTCGAGTGACTCCAGATAACTACGTTCTACGCCGGATGTCTCCTCAAGCAAAAATTTCCGGTAGCGTTCATACTCAAGATGTGCTTTTCCCAGGGCTTCCTCATTGCTGACTGTACCGGCATTTTCCAGCAATTCGCGTCCGCTCATGTTTATGAAGTCATCAAGCCGTTTAATCCAGTCCTTCATGTACATTGGGGTATGATTAAGCGCCTGTATTTCGGCAATTTCCAGGTAGGCAGTTACAATCCGGTTCAAAAGACCTAATTCATCTGCACTCAGGTAGTTTTTCGCGATCTCTGTATCACTTTTTCGCAGTCTCGTACCTGACCAGCTGGTAAGTCCCATATGAGGTTTTGCACTATCCGCACGATCCGCAATAATCTCGGCAGCAGTATGACCATGAGCTGCCCAGTGCATTTTATGCTGAACCACGTAGTTACCTCCGCCGGCTTGTTTAAGGCGTTTATCATCAAGGGTAAACCCTTTAATAATGTACTCTTTGAGCCGTTTAGTTGCCCAGATCCTGAACTGGGTACCGCGGTGGCTGTTAACCCGGTAGCCTACGGAAATGATGGCATCCAGACTGTAACATTCCAGATTCCTGCTTACCTGCCGGCCACCTTCTGATTGAACTGTTGCAAAATTTGCAACAGTTAGCTCCCTGGTAAGCTCACCAGTCTCATAAATATTCTGCAGATGTCTGCTTATACCAGATTTATTTATTTGAAACAACTCGGCCATTTGGTTAATGGTGAGCCAGACGGTTTCGTCCTGAAGACGAACCTCGATCCTGGTCTCACCATCTTCGGCCTGGTATATCAGTAATTCACTTTCTGTCATTAATAATTCCTGTCTAATTGCGCAGACACCGTCTGCGGTATTTGCCGCTTCTGGACCAGTTATTCTCCCGCACGTCTTATAGCTTCATCCGCCTTCAAGGTAATCGTCCCGACAGGACCACAAATAGTACACTCATATTCCAGCGATACAAAGTCCCTGGTATATTTTGATTTCAGATAGCCCTGACAGCGCTTGTTTTTAATCCGCTGTTGACAGCGTATACCGGTATCCGTGAGTTCTCCGTCATCAATATGCTCAGTCAGTTCCAGCAGGGAGTTCATCAGGTTAGTTATTCTGATAGTGGCCCTGGGGAGGTTTTCGTGATCTTCATAGCGGAAATGCAATAGGTTGTCTTTTTGGCGTTTGGTCATTTCTTAATCACTCCCCGTCGTTCAAACTCTTTCCATGCTGTTGCATAGTCATCTTCCCGATCACATTTATCAAAAGGCGCGTGATACGACACAGTTTTTTCCCGCGGACCGCCCGGCAATGTGTCGTCCATCCATGTTTTGGTAACCAGGCCTTCCTTCAGGTCACGTACTTCTTCCCAGCCGAGGGCAATACCCGCTTCTTTTCTGTCCGGGGTATCAATTCCATACGTAACACCATCCTCCGGGTCAGCCGGCCGAGCTTTCCGGGGAAGTCCTACTCCGGTCAGGCCTTTTGAACAGGTAAAGATGATGCGGCCATGACGATCGTACCATGTGTCGCTTTCATTCTGACGAAGAACCGGGAACTGAATACGGTAAATAGTGCAGAGTTCTTCAAGGGTAAGCTTAAGCTCCATTGCAACTAGTACATCAATTTCTACGAGGGCTTGACGACGGGAGTATTCTGAGTGAAGAGATAATTTATAGTTATTTTGGAGTGAATCCATATCTAAGACTATTAATGATAATGCGAAAGTCTTTTTTGTGAAAGAGTCCTTATTATCTCGTTTACTATTTATAATAAATAAACTGGAATAAAATTCAGATAATAATGTTAAAAATATTAACCTATTAATTATATACATATTGTTTTCAATAAGTGGTAATTGTGAAAATAACTTACCACCAAAGTTACTAATACCAGTTGTTTTTGTAAAAAAGTCCGCTAAAATTGAAATAGAAATAGAGACGGCTTCTAATAAATTAATATTATTCTTAAATGAATAACTAACACATCCATGTATGTGCCCAATATTTTTTGGAAATATTGCTGCTATTAGTGTTCTTTCACCTGACTGGGACAACATTTTCCTGAAGAATAGTCTATAATACTCCGTAACATTCTTCGGTTCCTTCTCGCCCGGGTCAATCCATGGCACCCTCGGAATGCGCCGTTCGTACTCTTCACGGGAACATGCCGGTACATAATTGGTGCGCGGCAGATAGTCATCCGGCAAATCGGTGAGGTCCAGAACGTCGTAGTGGCCTTTCTCAGTACACTCGGCACGCGGAGTTTTATAGAAGGGCGTACCGACGTAAAAGTGCGGTCCCGAAACAATCCACTCGACAGTCGACTCAGGAAACCGCGTTTCGCGTCGGATGGTGCCATCATTTTGCGCATTGGTTTCATGCCACATTTCAAGTGAATAATACTCCCCCTTCAAATCTCCCAGCCGTTTCGGCCATGCCGCGAATTTCTCAAGCACAGACACAAGCTCGCGGGCGTGTATAGTCGGCAGCCTTGCCTGCATCGGCGGTGTATTTTCTTCGTCATACAGTCTGGCAAAGAGTGCAAGTACTTTTTCGTTAACTTCGATTATGCGGTGTTTATGCCCAAATATATTCCATTCGTTATTTTCCGTTTTTATCCCATAACACACGTTCTGTCCCAAGTGCAAAAAACAATCATCAATAGTTCTGGTTAAAAATAAATTATTTATATTTTCAAAAAATACATGTTTTAACATTCCATAAATATTTATCGAATACCTCTCACGATGCCCGATGGGAAAAAGAATTTTTTGATTTTGAAACTGAAAATGATACCGCAGTCTCGGATAAATGTTTTCCCTGAGAAGTCCCCCATTCGGATCGTCATACACTCCTTCGGGATGCACAAAACCCTGGGAACCCTTTTCCGAAGCAATGCGCCAGCTCACCGGCAAAAAGCATTTATACAGATTGGTCTGCACTCCCTTGAGAAGCGGGTAGTTCATTACATGATTGAGATAATTTTTTGTCCCGCACGCTTCCCGGTATTCACCAAGATATGCCTTCCTGAGAGCCGGGGATTTTCCGAGCGCGTCCGCGCGCAGGGTTGCAAGTTTCGACGCGCTCAGTCCTTTTAAAACAAAATAGGGATTATAATCCCCGAGCACTCCGCCTTCCTTCCATTCCACTTTCAGCCAGGGCGGATTCCCGAGAATGAGATCAAAGCCGCCTCTTGCGTAAAACACATCGGCAAACTCAAGCTCCCAGTGAAAAAAGTTATACTGCGCTCCAAGTTCCTGAGCAGTCTGAAGACGGGGTATTTTCTGATATAGTTCACTGAGCCGCATAAAGCCGGTACGGTCAAACGCAGCGAGATCGCCTTCCTTGGGTATGTCCGCGAGGAACATTGTGACCTGCTCGCCGTCTCTTTCCCGGCGTGCACTTCTTTCCTTGCACAGAATAAGCTCAAGGTCAGAGAGAAAGGCTTCCCGTGAAGGCAGCTCGTTTGCCTTTTCAAGAGGCCAGAACCACAGGGCGCACCAGTAATCCATTACCAGTTTTAATCTGCGGTAGGCGGAACTCGTACCCTGGTCATCTGAGTTCATCTCTTTATGGAATAACCTGTCTTTGTCCTGAATACTCATTTCGGAATTGCCGGTGTTATTATGTTCCTGTCCGAACAGCGGCAGCACTTCCGAGGTCTGACTTCGTATCGCGGCGCGGCTGACAATATGCTGCTGCCAAAGGTCATCTGCCGCAGCAGAAAGTTTCGTCAGAATGGAAATTTCTTCATGGTCATAAGCGGCGGTAAACCTTTTCCGCCAGACCTCAACCTGTTTTGCCTGTTCGGGAAGCAGTGACTTTATTACGGTATCGTCATAAGATGCCATTTTGTCTGAGGGCACCAGAAAATGATAGACCTCGTCTGCATTACGCTTTTCTGAAAATTTTACTTTCCGCGGCGCATTTTCAAGCCACGGATTTTCCGCATTTTTAATGAGGTCGGCTGTCTTATACACTTCATGTCTTGCGCCGATAAGGCTATTTCCGGTACGCAGACGCATGCCAAACCATGGTACGGGCAGATTTTCATAGAGAGAGTTCAGCCAGAGACTGACCTCGGCAAGCTCGACCGCGGTTCCGTTTAAGTCAACCCCATAGACGTTATTTCCTGCAATATGGGCTTTAACTCTTTGCTTTTCCTCAAAATATGTTCCATGCCCGATTGAGACGCCGCTTTCTTTTTGTTTTAAAACAAGATAAGTTTCTGCGAGCTGGTTAATAGCTTCGTTTAAAAACGCCCCGCTTCCCATGGCAGGCTCGCAGACGGTAAGTCCGAGGATATCATCAGCTTTTTTTTCTTTTAACAATTCTTTCAGCGCATATTTTACCAGTGTGCCGGTGAGCGCCTCTGGTGTATAATAGCTCGCTGATTTTTCCCTGTTGCGTCCTTTCATACGGTAGATAAAACTTCCCGCGGGATGAAATTTTAATTCAGTAGTCTTATCTTTACAATACACTTTTTCTTTTTCGTCATATTGTTTCAGATCATCTTTTGAAACGAAATATGCGGTTTCAAGCTCATTATACTCGTCTTTTGCCGGCTTCACCTCGTACAGGTCTTCATAGGCAAAAAAACCGGTATAGGATAAAAGCCCTTCGTACACCGCTCCGAGCTGGTTAATTCCAAGCTGCGCGTAGGAAATTCTTCCGCGGCGGCCCTTCCCTTCACGGCTCAGAGAGAGCAGCCGGATGACTTTCTGCGTTACTTCGTTTCTTAATTTAACTGAAGAGAGCATCGGCGTGAGTGAGGGGTCAAAGAGATGACACTTGAGTGAAGGCAGGGAAAAAGTGTGGTGGAGAATATCCGCGCTGCGTGCGTCATTTGCAGAGAGTACAAGCTGTGTTGATTTTTTTTCTGCCCGGGCTGAATTAAAACCGGAAAAAATAAGACCGAAAAGACGCTGCAGGCTCAGATGAATGAAATACCCGCCCCTCGCCTCATCAGAGGCAAGCGGCAGCATTTCGAGCTCCCGCAGCGCTTCCAGGCTATAGCCGTCCCGGTATTCATTACTTGACATTGGAATAAACCCGAGTTCAGGCCGAGCCTCAATATAAAACAGAAACAGCAGCCTGTACAGATATCTCAGCGACTCACGGGATAGGTCATCTGCAAGGTCATCGGTGAGCATTGAATTCTGTTTTTTAACATCACGCAGGTAATACAAGGCTTCATTGGCGATTAACTCAACAGCCTCACGTACGCTGTATTTAAGATCTTCACTTACCGCAAAGGCATGCCGGTGAGAAGATTCATCGAGATTATCAAGAAGGAGTTCACCGTTTCCGCACAGGCTCTGTCTCGCAATCAAAGCGGAGCAGAGCCGGAGAGTGTCCCGTTCACGCCGATTAAGGATTTCCCGCATATTAAACCGGAGACATCTTTTTTCCGCCCATTTGCCGCGCTCTATGAGTACAATGTAGACGGGATGCACTACCATAACCCACCTTGGTGGTTCCTCAAGGGAGAATATTCCCCGGGTAATTATTTCTTCCCAATCGGTCTCCGCCAATTCCTCAGCGGGATAATTCCCATCCGCATATTGATTTGCTTTTGGTAATAATTCGAGCGGATCATTTTCTTCGGTTTCGGACCAGGTATCCGGCCGGGATTCAACGATTACCAGTTCCGGAGCTCCGGATGTTTTTTTTATTACGGAAAGAACCGGAATGTCAGTACCGTCACTGGCTGTCATAAATCCGGGTGTAAAGTCATAACCGGCTGCACAGAGAATTTCCGCATAATGCCTGGTTAATGCCGCAGGCGCTGCGCTCTGACTTGCGTGAAGCTGCCATTTTGAAAGCTCTTTAAAGTACGCTCCGCTTAAAGAGGCGAGGACGTCCGGCTGCGCTTTATGCGCAGAATCTTTTTTATCAATAGCTGCCCAGGTATCAAGCAGCTCTTTATACTTTGGTTCATCCTTTAATTTTTCAGTCAGAAAATAATCTGTAAAATATTCGTTGATATTTTCAATTCCGATAAGAGTTAGTCCCACTCAGTTACCTCCAGTAAACACAGCAGCAACTTTAATGTACGGCTCGTCTTCTGTTTGAAGGGTTTGTTTTACCCACGCGTGGTGACTTTCAAAAATGCGGTCTATGCTTCTTCTTTCACTGTCCCGCTTTTCCTGATCTTTCCGGTTCAATTCTTTTCCGGAGTATTTTTCTTCGAGGAAAGCGGTTTTCCGTTCTTTCAACCCCTGAAGTTCATTCTCGAATAATCTGAGTTTTGCCGTTACCGAATTATTCATTTTTTCGCGTATACTGTGCATATGCGATCTGCCTTTTTCAACTGCTTCTGCGAGCAGTGATTTGATGTGCGTAAGATCAGAGTATTTTTGGGTATTGGGAAACCGTTCTCTGTCAAAAGGAACCAGTTTGAAAAATTCTTCGAGGGTAGTAAGTCTCTGAACCGAACTGTTATCAGTCTCAACGGCAAACCAATTTGAAATATACGGTTGCCCTCTGAGGTTTGGAATTGTTCCGGAGAGTACAAAGTAATGTGTCCCGTTTTTTATGGTATTTTCGAGGAGTACTACCGGGGCTTCATGTCTGCCGAAAATTCCCTGAACTTTATCAGAGAGCCATTTGACCACAGGGTGCTGCTCCCACAAAAGGGTAACTTCAGGCCAATGTCCTTCTTCCGAACGGCTGCGTACTAATTCATCTTTTAAAAGTTCTTTGTTGAGGGTGAGAGTGAACACGCCGTTTTCCGGCCAGATTTCCCGCGGCAAATACCGGAATCTGTATTTCAACTCATCAGGCGCGGTGATGGACCAGGTCTTGTTTTTTTTATCCGCAGTAAGCTGAAGTTTATTTCCAAAACCGGCGCGCAATGCTTCCAAAAAAAAATCGGCTTCGTCGGTATAAAGATTTGGCAGGTTCCTGACCCTTTCCAGTACCTTGCGATTTTCCTTTTCTGAGGATTTCGGCGCTCCTCCCTGAAGAACCTGAACTAAATCTACCGGCTCTAATTTAAAACCTTTCTCAAACTCATCGGCAGTTTTGCCTTCGTCTACCGCAGCTAAAACCGCTTCCTCAGGATCTAACAGTTGTTCTTCTGACAGAAAACTGGAAGGATCACCGATGTTTTCCGCTGCCTGTTCATCTTTTTTAATAAGGATGTCGAGGATACGCAAATCTCCCCTGATCTTTTCATTCAAACTTTCTGTAGTCAGATAGGCGATTTGCGGAGTGCGGGTTTGACCATAACGGTCAATACGTCCATTGCGCTGCTGAAATGTCATAAGCGACCAGGGAATATCAAAATGAATGAGACGGTGAGAAGTATGATGGAGGTTGATGCCTTCAGATGCCACATCGGTTGCAATAAGGATTCGTATTTCATTATTTGAAGCGCCGAATCGATCAACTGCCTCCTGTTGGTCAACATCCGCCATGTCTCCCCGCAATGTAAGGATCATCTCAGGACTGACCTTCAGGTCATTCGGCAGTTGCTCTTTCAGTAGTTTTAGGGTTTGAATCCGCTCTGTAAATATGACAATACGGTCGTCAGCAGCTGCGGGATCAAGGAAAAACACATTGTTCTTATCGAGCAGCATTCCGACAAGTTTTTGATACTTGCTGAATGATTTTAAGACGATTTTTCCGGCAGCCTTTTTAATTTTGGAAAGTCCTGCAAGATCATTATTTACGTCATCATTTTTTATTTCAGAAAGGGTTTTTACCCGGGTGTCAATTGTTTGTAAACATGCAGCGGGGCTGGAAAACAGGGATTTTTCGAGAATAGTAGTTACTAAATGCTGCCCGTTTCGTCTGTGTGTATTAAGAACTTTAAATTCTGTACCGGTTAAAATATCAAAAACGGCTTCTTCTTCAATACTTGCCTGAGTAATAATACGTGAAACCACCCGCTTTCTGAAGGCATCCTGAACCTGATCCTGGATGTCTTTTTTGAACCGACGCAGAAAAAGACCTTTCACATCTTCGGGACCGTAATGGAGAGGATCCGCAATAGCTGTAGGATCAAGCATGTTCATTAAACTGGCAAAGGAATCTGCCCTGCCGTCATGCGGGGTTGCGGACGCCATAATGAGCGTATCCGATCTGGTGGAAATAAGCTTTGCCAAACGCGCCCGCAGCGAACCCTGGCCGGATCTGAACGCGACGTTGTGCGCTTCATCTATTACTATAACGTCCCAGTGACATTTTTCCAGGTATACACGATATTCACTATCCTGCTTCAGGGTATCAATGGAAATAATGGATTTATCGTAATAGTAAAAAGGATTTGAGTGAGAGGGAATATGATTTTTAACACGGCGAATACCTGCAGAATCAAGGCGGGTAAGCGGTATGGAAAAACGGGTCCAAAGTTCTTTCTGAAACTGGGTCATCATACTTTTTACTGTCAGCACAAGAATGCGTTTTGCCCGGGAACGACGCATCAACTCGGTCAGTAATATGCCGATTTGGATAGTTTTCCCAAGTCCGACTCCATCAGCCAGCAGGATGCGCTGACGATATTGCTCAAGAGCCATAAGAGCCGGTTTCAACTGGTAGGGAACAACATCAATAAACGCCTTATGCCCGAGAAAAAGATCATTCCCGGAAGGCGGAGACTCTCTGAGCAGACTTTCGAGGTAAAGACGGGAATTCCGGAAATAGGCTGAATCATCATGCACAAGCTCTGTTTCCGCCGGGTCAAGAACCCGGATGTGGTGCTTCTCGATGGAAGTAAGAAACGATGTTTCTTTATTGGCGACGATTTCTGAAATGCCCACGCACTGGATGGCGTGGTCATCCATGGCTGTCTGACTGACGGAGCGCACAAGCCACTCTGCATCCCGTACCTCAATACGGGCGCCGGGAGCAGGAAGGATGTAAAAATCATTTTTTTTAACCATGAGAGTACTGTACAAGTGTAAATATGTATTGTATATTATACCACGAGTGACCATAAAAAAACTGACAGGAATACGGAATGTCCATTGTCTCTTTTACATTTACTGATAAAGACGAAGACCTTACAGGTTCAGGCAGCCTGACTGATCCGATGGGGACACAATCGGTCTGGCAATGGTATGGACGACGGCTCATTGCTCACCTGACTGAACAGACCACTGTTCTGGAAGGGTTCAATATGCTGTGTATTATTTTTAAATTATATGAAGAATACTGCGAAGAAAACAACACACAAGAACTGATACCGCTTACTGAGTTTTATCTTCTCTTAGAACAAATGTTTGCATTAGCAGTATATAATCATAATGGTCAGTGGCTATTACCGGGTATTCGCGGATTAAAATACCAGATCAACAACCGAAGCAAAAGAAATACCATCGAACTTCCAACCCGCATTCTTGGAAATCAGCTGAGTGCAGGAACATGGGGATTGTACCGGGGAGCTGCTATCAGAGCCAGGCTTCTTGATGCCGATGGTGTTCGCCTGAGTGAAGACACAGCCCAGAATATAAATCATGGCCTGTGTAATAATAAAAGGAATATTTTCAAAGCTATTCAAACCATCAGAAATAATAAGAAATGGTCATTCAATTTTGTGTCTAATCTTGGCATGGAATTAAAAAAATCTTTTTTGAGTAAAAATAATTATGCAACACTTTTTAATTTTCTAATTAAAAATGATCCTTTTTTAATAAATGCGCACTATCATAAATTATTAGATAAACAGGATGATTACCGGACAATATTTAAACGTCTTTCTTCGTTAAAACAATTCGCACAATGGAAGGATGTATTTGAATCGATTATTGCATGCGAAGATGTAACCGGAACTTTGGATGCTCTTTTTTCTGTTATTTATTCAGGCAAAGACAAAACAATAAAACAGACCGAGAAAATTCTCAAGGAAGCAGGATTTGATTTGTTAAAATTCAAAAGTGCGGTAAAAAAACTATCAGCATTTCCGGTTACATGTACTGACGGCGAAGCAAGAAAAAGATTTCAGAAATACCAGAAAGCGTTTTTATCAATAAAGACACTCTCAGAATTTATTACCGTCTATCTTGAAGTGCATGACTTTGTTATTGTTTCCAGAGGAGGAAATCCCTGGTTGTATGTGGAAGGTGACCGGATTAAAGCAAATGTTGAATATGTTCAGAAAGACTGTTTGACCGCTTCCCCTGGCAAAGGCTGGTATCACGATTACTATCTCAGACCTTTCCGTTCCATTAGAAGAGCTTTTCGAAAAGTAAGCTATTTCAGGTAATTGACATGAGTGAACCGGCAAAAAACATGAGAAATCTGCTCCGAAATGAGTTTTCCACTTTCACGAGGCTCGAATCGATTCTTTTTACTACTTTCAATTTTGATGCTGGTTTTTTTGAAAGAAATGTGCTCCCTGCCGCATTGGATTTAGAACCAAACAGAAATGCTGAAATATCTCGAGTTGAAGTCAATAACAAACTTTTGGATATTTCAGTATCTGTATTATACGACGCGACACTGCCGGTTTCAGAGGCCGGTGAATATCGTTATCAGGCCAGGGCGATGCATGTACCAAACGGTTTTTTTCACGCAAAATTAACTATAGCAGCGGGATGGGAAGATCAGGATCGATTTTTGTTAGTCGTCTGCTCCTCAGCCAATCTGACTTATTCGGCATGGGCGGCAAATGAAGAGTCTTCTTCTTACGTATGGCTGGACGGTCAGAATACTCAACCCTTCAAAGCCATTTATGCTTTTTTGTCATACCTGAAACATAAGGAATGTCAGAATGTTGATGCACTGAATAACATTCTATCTTTCATGAAAAAAATGGAGAAAATCGATAAGCAGGCCCGCTACTACTACAATCCCGAACTGTATATTTCTGCTGTACATAACGGAGGCTTTCCCGGAATCTTTTCCCGGGAAAGAAAACGCTGGGATACTCTTGTTGCGTACAGTCCTTATTGGGGTTCTGATATCACTTGGCTGAAAGAGTATTTTCGCGCAAATGAAGTTTGTTTACGGCCGGCATTACACAAAGATCTCAACAGTTACGGTTTGCCTTTGAATGAGTTAACCGATGAGTTAGAAAAAAGAGGCATTTTCTTCGAACAACCACCACGAAATGATAAAAGACAAAAGGAATACCGGTTCCGTCATGCAAAAGTGTATGCTCTCAACAATAGTTTTAAGGCAAGACTGGGCATCGGAAGCTGCAATTTCACTAAAGCCGGTCTTGGCCTAAATAAAAGCAGTAATGTCGAAGCAATGCTTATGCATACCATTAATTTCCGTAATAACAGAAAAAATAAAGAATGGGAAATATTTTTAGAGTTCATTCCTGATTGGGATGAACTGCCGATTAATACGCTCTGCGATAAATCGACTAATGTACCAGAAGAGCATGCTCCTGACCCGCTTCCTTTCCGTTTGGAAGTCATGTTTGACTGGATTTCCTCTAAGTATACAATCACTTGGGAACCGGATAAAAAAACAATACTTTGTTCTCTGATACTACCGGGTATAAAAAACCCGATAACTAAGTTATCAAAGAAAAAAGAAAACGTACTCACATCGAAATACCCGCCTGATAAAAGGATTTTTGAAATTTTCTATAAAGTTGCAGGAGAAAAAGAAAGAAACAAACGAAGACATTCCTCGATAATTTTTGAGATCAATCTGGATAATTCAAAACGCAAATATGTCAATCCACTGAGCGCGATAGAAATTCTCGATTGCTGGCGACTGGACGATGAGCATCTAAGCAATACTACCCTGCGTAAAGCCGCAGAGAACACTGCTGATGCAATACCTGCAATTATAGAGACGGAAACCCGCGATTTAATGAAAGAAATGTTCAGTTCATACCAAGCGTTTCTGCAGTTAGAGAGAAGATTAAAAAAGAAAGAAAATCCGGATATATTATTTCTACGAGGACCGCATAGTCTCCGTTCATTTGTAGAACGTATAGATGCAAATAAAAATAATGAAATTATTGATTATCTGATGCTGCTTGAAGTAACTCGTCTTATCCATCATTATGGAAAAAAGTATCGCCAATTAGCAAAATTTACCGGCACACTACTTAAAAAAAGAAAAATTTTTCTGCTTAAGAAATTCAAGAAAATACATGGAAAATCCGCGCGCTATTACCTTATTTGGATAGAAAAAAAATTACGCGCGGCATGGAAATAATGAAATTATTTTGTAAAAAAAATCTAATTGCTCCGACTTTTGTTGAAAGTGTAATGGATTTTAATTCTGGTTCTTCTGTCGAAGCAAAATCCATGAAAAAACTCCAGAATGAAGGAACGGCCGGTATCTATAATATCCTCTGTAAGGAAGACGCCGCATACCTCGCCGATGAGGTAGGTTTGGGGAAGACTTATCAGGCACTTGGTCTCTGTGCGCTTGTCTGGAATCTCAAACCAGATGCCCGTATCGCGGTTATTGCACCCAGAGAAAATCTCCAAAAAAAATGGCGTCATGATTATCTTAATTATATTTCTAATTGTTACAAACATGAAGATGATATTGTTAAATCAACTTTGACCAATTCGCCGACCAAACCGTCGCTCATTATTTCCCATCTTCGTCATTTTGCTGATGCGTTACACGTGGACAGGAGGCGGCTTTTTCTTCTACGGCATACTTCCTTTTCTCGCCCCATAATGGTTAATGATTCCGATTACAAAAAAAAACTAAAGACGTATGGGGAGGGAAACATTCTGAGATGAAAAGTCATGGCGTTGATATAACCAGATTCAGCACATCAGATGTCGATCAGATCAGACAAAACAATAAAAAACTATCCTGGTACTTAAACAGATCTTTTGGCCAGGGATTTAATAAACTCCTTGCCGGAATAAATTCCGAGAACAGACCTTTTTTTGATTTGGTGATTGTTGATGAAGCACAATACCTGCGTAATGATAATCAGGGAAACACTGTCTTTTCAGAATTGTTCAGGGGACAAGTAGCAAAATGGCTGCTTGTGAGCGCCACGCCGATACACAGCGGAATGGATGATGTGCCAAATGTTCTTGAGAGATGTCTTGGAAATAAGCGTATTAATACAAAATGTATAATGGATGCACAATCACTAAAGGCGGCGATGAAGCCTTTTACAATCCGGCGCTCACGTGCGTATTTTTTTGGAGATGCTCAGGCAATTTACAAAACATCTTATCGTGTGCATAGGGAAGAGGAAAACAGGTTTCGGATGGTTGATCCTGAACACATTCTCACGATGGCAATTGTGCAAAAATATCTGGCGAAAATAATGAAATCCAGAAATAATCACTTTCGTATTGGCTGCTTATCTTCCTTTGAAAGTCTTTCAGCCTCCGTTATACGAGCTGCCGGCCCTCGTTATGATCCGGTCGAAAATGCGCCTAAAAATATCGCTGATCTTCACATTTCAAATGACGAGATAGGTGAGGTTAAAAATACCGACCTTATGGATGCCGATTTCGTGAAAAAACTGGCTGAAAACTATCAAAAGCAGTTTAAAGTGAAAATACCACACCCTAAAATTGATAAGGTATGTGAAGATGTTTACAAGGAAGTCAATACAACTGGAAATAAAATTCTGATTTTTACCAGGCGTATAAATACAGTTAATGAAATTGTCGGCCGTCTGAATCATGCCTTCGAGTCAGATGTAGAAAAGAGAATACAACGGCTTTGGGGACTAAGCCTTGATTCCTTTTCACTCACATTACCGAACACTGAAAAAAAATCAGACGAGGAAAGTGAACAGGAGAATATTGATAACGAACTTCCTCAAGATGAATTTAAAAGTAAAATCGCTAAACTTGGAGAACAAAAACGACCTCTTGCAATATACCGTAGATCCTTCAGAGGTAGCGGTAAGCGCGCATTGTATTTTGAACATAATTGGTTTAGGTATCTGTCGTCGATATATAATACTTCCATAGATCAGATAGCAAACGAAATTCCTGATGAGCTATGGGCTGAACGCGAAGAGTTCGGACGCAAAGGCTATGACGGGAAACCAACAAGCCGTCTTCGTCAATACAGGTATATTATAACCCAGACTGTTTTAAGGTTCCCTGAAGTGCTTGGAATTCCTAAAACAAGAAGGAAATGCTGGCAGGTGTTTTTCTCAGAGAGATACAGAAATGAATCAAAGAAAATTGATACAAAGAGAAATCCGAAAAAGGATACATCTTATATATATGAAAGCGGTTTCTGGAATAATCTATATTCAGGTTTGAAAGATAAAGGAACACATACAGCAATATTTAAAACCCTTCACAAGGGAACAACTACAAAAGAACTTCTGCTATTCGATATTGCTTCAGCAGTGGCAGCTCAACGGCTTAGATATTCAGATATTATTCTGGATATTTATGGAGCAATCGAACAATCAAAAAAAAGTATAAATTTTAAAAGTTTTCATGAATATTTCTTGTCAGACGAATTCGATGCAATTTTTCTCCGCAAAGAAATTACTGAGTGGTTCAAGCATATTGAATTAATTATCAATAATTCCTTCAATGCCGCCGGAATATCTCTTGGAGAAATTGCGTGGCAAGATGGTGTTCGGGAAATGCAGGCTCAGCGTTTTTGTCTTGGCATATCCGGAAATACAGGAATCAACCAGACCGCACTACAACAATTTAAAACTCCCGGCTATCCTAAGGTAATGGTATGTACAGATATCCTGAAAGAAGGTGAAGATCTGCATATTTTCTGTGATCGTATTGTGCATTACGGTGTCGCCTGGACCAGCGGCGATCTGGAGCAACGAGTTGGTAGGGTCGACCGGTATTTCTCACGCCTGGAAAGGCAAATTACGCAGAAAGGCGATAAGGCGAAACTCTATATTGATTACCCCAGTATTTATGGGACAATTGAAGTAGAACAAAATATCCGAGTGCTTGATCGGGTAAAAAAATCGGAAGCAGTTCTCGAAGACCTGGGGGGAAGGCCGCACAATGAAGAAAAAATCCTGTCGTTAGATACTCCAATTCCAAAAAGTGAAATAAAAAGGCCGCCGGTTAATACAGGAAAACAACAAATACCGCATAATTACTTCGAACCCGATTTTCATAAGAGAAAGAGTACGGTTTTTGTCAAGAAAAGAGAATCGGGTATGAAAGACGAAATAATAAATATCCAGCAGCAACTGGAAAAGGATTTGCTTAAAGATCCTTCATGCGGACACTTATTTGAAAGCAGGTTTCGTTTAAATTATAAAACTCAATGCACTATACACTGCACGTGGGAATTTATAGGGGATCTCGGAATCTATGCTCTAAAGATGGAGCGCGAAGACATAAGCGGTATTCCAGATGTACAACCTAAATACAGCGTCGGTGAATACTTTGATAGGCAATACCGCAAATACCATCGTGTATATGTATCAGGCGGCTATTCGGTTGACTATTTTTCGGCAGCGGTGAAAAAATCTGCTGAACTTCTTGAAGATGATACCAGGTTAAGCAATTATAAGAAATTTTCCATTTCAAAATTAATTAAAATACTAAAAGAAAAAACCAAGCGAAGTATCGATGCTACAAAACTGAGGCCTAATAAGTTTGAATTAAATCTGCAATTCGGCGTACGCGGGCAAATAGCGTTACTATATGTTTACAACGACTTATACATCGTATCATCTCCGATTGTAATGGGTGAAGGTTTATGCGATTTTATAGGCTGCAAACAGCATGACAAGGTTAAAGAGATCAGTCGGCAATGGTGTATGAAAGAAAACAGGGATGTGAAGCTCGGATATTACCATTATCATGAAAATGATAACAGTATCCGTTTGTCAGAGCGTGTGTTTTCTGTTACACAAAATGGCGATCTTGATTTAAAATTCCTTGCTGGTATTCTAAAAGAGATTGCCTGGCAAGCGGATTTATATGAAGCAAAACTTACAGGCGGGAAGGATTTGTTGTGAGATTACCCCATATACAATTTGTTCTCGTCTCTATCTGAATAACATTTTCCCCGGCGTTTTTATAACCGCAGTTTCATAAGGAAAAACTACACGAATAAAATGCAGAGACTATCTCTTTGTTAACGAAAAACCTGAGAAAAGTCGGGTAATACACATTAGTTATGTAATTATTTTATTTGGCGCGTAAAATGGACGCACATCCGATACGTCAGCTCAACTTTTTAACTGAGTATTCTTCTCTCAAATCAAGTGGAATGATATAACCGGCAATTCAGGTGTTTTCTTAGTAGCAGTGTTGTTTCCTATAACAAAGTGGGAGGGTTTCGCAATGGCAATTCAGAGCGACTGTTTAAGAGTAGTGTTGCTTTCAATAGCCAAGTGGGAGGGTTTCGCAATCGGTAATTCAGAGCGGCTTAACGGAGAAAAAAAGGGCAGGATGCCCCATTTTTTTTCTCCGTTCAGAGTGCAGTCCGGAGCCAGGAGGGCGACG
>Ga0180007_10001093_pt1 | contig 38878 bp, 31 predicted proteins | sample MM_PC_MetaG_FD_121122 | JGI IMG/M metagenome (GOLD analysis project Ga0180007, IMG submission 121122) | Groundwater microbial communities from the Aspo Hard Rock Laboratory (HRL) deep subsurface site, Sweden - MM_PC_MetaG | ecosystem: Environmental > Aquatic > Deep subsurface > Groundwater... | reverse complement strand
CTTCTGAAAGAAAACATCGGCCGAATGGAAAAAGTGCGTGCGTTAATTAGAAAAAACCCGGCGAATACAGAAATAGACCCCCTGATCGCCGAAATCGGAAAATACGTGTACGGGCCTGATGCCGCAACCCCTCTCTCGCAAGATAACATCGACCGAGTGATCGAGCGTGATAAAGGGGCCCTGAAACAATGGGAAGGCTTATATGAGGAGGCGCATCAATTTGCGCGCGTTAAAAAACCGACCCGCGAACAATTTGCCGACTTCATCAGTACTTTTAAAGAAACCACCTCTGCTTACGATAAAATTTATGGAGTAAACAAGGAATTTATTGAGTCGTTTGAAAAAGACATCGCGCAGGTGGATGTGACCTACAGCACACTGGATTACAACCCCGAAAGCCGATGGGATTATCTGAAGCACCTTGGGATGCGTATGGAATATGTACAGGGGCGTTATGAAGATTACATCGACTCTAAAAACAAAGAAGGGGATCCGAGTATGAAAATAGAGGCATGGGATAACATGCTGGCCAGCGAAGAAGGCGTGCAAAAGCTGGTGAAATTATTTGGCTACATTCTGCCGGAGACCAAACCCGGTGTAGCCCAGGGTAAAGAGGATTTTTTGAAAGTATTAGCCACCATTAAAGGGGCGAAACTGGACCCAGACCCTAAAATCCGCAATGCCCAGCTCACTGCGCGGAATATTGTGAAAATGGTTCAGATCGAGATCAAACATCGCGAGACAATCGATACAGCCCGTGCGGACGGAAAAGCTGAACTGGCAGCGAAATTAGAAGGAATGACTTTCGGGGATAAGATCACAGAATACGCCAAGGGCGTCATCAATATGGCTATCGGTCCGGGTCAGAGCATCGCCAATCGCGCCGCGGGCGTGGCTTTACTGGTTATGTCTTACAAACTGGCAATGAAGGCGGTGAAGGGTGAAGGAAAATCCGGCAAAGCCCTGCGCCTGCTCTTTTTAGCCGGCGCCACCGAATTGGCCATTAAACATGTTACGGGTGAAGGATTATTAGACCGCGCCAAACTGACAGGTATTGCGGAATCAATGAAAGGAACTTATGAATCGGTTCTTATTGATCGGGGACAGGCAGATATGGAAAAAAATGATGTTTCTGATGACGAACATGCCCGCGCTTTAAGTGAACTGAACAAAGTGCCCTTTACGGAGGTAATGGCCTGGTACGAAGACACCACTCCGGACGGCCGCCCGCGGAAAGGACATGAAAAAACCAAACTGCCAAAGCAAATTGATACCTATAATATTGTCCGGGGCACCAAATGGAAGGAGTATGATCCGGAAATGCGGGCCGCCAAAGTGGTTAAGCGGACGATTGAAAACTTTTTTGGTTATGTGGGCGGAAAGGTTGAAAAGGATGCTTATTGGGGAAAAGAAGCGCTGAAAGAACGGTGGGTTAAAGCCGTAACGGATAAAGATTATGACCTTGAAAAAGCCCAATTCACGGAAATCCAGCAAATTATTATCAATAAATTCCGTGAAAATCCAAGGGGCTTAACGTGGGAAGAGGTATTAAAAGCGGAAATGGACAGTCATGATGTGGAACGGGTGCAGAAAGAAAGCTTGTCTGCAAAGGCTCAGGAGTGGTTTAAAGAAACCAGTAACGGCCTTATCGCCGGTTTCCGGGCGGAAATCTATCACCCTGCCAGCGAAGCCGGACGGAAATTCTATGAAAATCTGGGCACACATTACGCGCCATGGGCTAAAGACATGCTGGGCAATCTGGTAGACGCCACCACCACGAATGTTAAAATCCTGGAGCGTCGGGTGGAAATCTGGTATGAGGCTAAAAAACCGGTGATTCTTGAATTTGTGGATGATGTATGGCAGTTGACTGTGGAGGGCTTAACTTTTCCGCTGGAAGTGCTTTACGGGGTCTCGAAATTTGCCATTCCGTGGACAACGACCAAATTACGCCAAATAAAAGAATTGGTCAGAAGTCACAAATTAGTAACCATCCACAATAACTTGGCCTTACGGAATGTTGTAGGAAGAGAATTGCTAGATGCTAATGGCCAGATCGACCGGGCAAAACTGGATGACGATGATGAGCTTAAAAAAAGTGAAACGTTTGGCTTTCTGGGGTATTACACCCGTCCGTTTGCCGGCGCTTTCGAAGAGGCAAACGGCAACCCGGAATCCATCGCGAACGGGGACGCCTATTTTAACGAAACACAGGATGAAAGAAGCCCGGATTACCGCATCGGCTATTTGATCACATCTGTAGACAAAAAAGCGGCAGGCGTAAAAGATACTCATTCGGTTTCAGCGGCTTATAATTTAATGGAGAAAGCGATACGCGAACAGGCCATGAAACAGTTTATAAAAAAACGCCCGGGCCTAACCAAATCACAACTGAATAAATACATGAATGCCATCCATGTCGTGGCGCAAACCGGAGGACCGGGGGAAGAAGCGCCTTCCAGATTATACGCGTTCTACCGCATGCCTATGCCGGACAGCCATGAGTACTTTTTAAAAGAAAAAGGACGTTTTCCAGACTATTATAACGCCGCGGAGATCAAAGACCGCCTGCCGTTTATCATCGATCCGAAAAAGAGCGTATTCGAAAATGCAAAAGAAGCTTTTGGTTTAAATCGTTACGGCACCAGAAAATTCGGCGGCTACGCCCTTTTGGCTTTCTCGCAATGGGTAAGGGCCTCTGCCTTTGTGGTAGAAAAAACCGGCGGTTTTGTACATGGTGTTTTAGATGTAATCCCTTTTGTAGACAGTAATTCCATTGCCTTTATAACACGTTTTACGGAACTGAGTCCGGCACAAAAACAATGGCTGGATGAATACATGGAAAGCGCGCGAAGCCCTAAAACAGCCATATCTCAGTTCTATAAAAACAGAGCCAATGCGGAGGCTTATGACAAATCCTTAAAACTCTTTGAGAAAAATAAAGTTACGGGTGATTTGTATCTTGGCCATATAAGGGGAAGGGCTAATACAGATAATTACGATGTGGCTCCTGATGGTTGGGATGCGGAATGGCAAAGGGCTAACAGACCCTAATTGAATTGTGTCTTAGTTAAGCCATTTCTGGATTAATAGGGTTGTTTGTTTTAGGGCTATAGACCCTTGACAAATAAATTTAGAAGTATATTATTTAATATACTTTCCATTTTCCTTCAGAGAGCCATCAATTGGCTTTTTTTGTAAAAAATGACGAATAGGCTTTATCTCTGAAATACTATTGACATAAAATTTAATTTATTGTAAAATATATACTCTAAATCAAACGTGCTCTTTAACAACTCATCAGTGAGGAAGGATTTGCTGTCTATTTCTTCTCCTGTGAAGGTGATAGATAGCAGATCTCTTCCTTGCTGTGTACGTTCAGAATTAAACCGGTTTAACGGTTCTATATGGTTATTCAGTAGCCAGATATAACCGTTAAACCAAAAAAACACCTCCCGTGCGGAGGTTGTGAAAGGAGTCTGACCATGCGCAAGTTTACTTTGGGAGTATCAATGCTCGTTGTGTTGTTACTGCCCAAGATTGCTTGGGCAGGCAGTTTGACTGGAACCGTAATGAAGGTAGGGAATTGGCTTTGGTCCACCCTCACCTCTCTCTTAACCCCCGCAGAGCCATGGATGTGGGCTTTCGTGGTCGGGATCTTCTGGATCCTGATTGTTACCAAGGCTATTCGTCAGTACGTCGGCCACTGGGTCACATACCTAGTCATCCCACCCTTCCAGCCTTTCGTCCTCATCCCTGTGCTTCTGTCCTACCTGCCCCTGCCCCTCCCTATCATTAGCTCTATTGCGAAGGCAGGGAAGTGGTGGCGGGATATCATGAATAAGAAACTCCCAGGGAAAAAGGACCCCTTGACCATCGGAGAACTGACAGTTGGAGCCTTGGGGTGCGCCGCCCTGGCAGGTATCTGCGGAGGCAAAGCGCTTACCGCGAAGCCATTGTGGCTGTGGGGCGTTTTTGTGCCCGCTGGTGTTATCGGCATCATCATGATGATCCTGTTCATCGCCGAGAAGGTCGGTGGGGAAAAGGCCAAGGCATGGGTCAAAAACGCGCCCAAGGGCTCTGTTATGGGTCTTTGGCGCCTTATCCGCTTTGGCAAGAAAAAGCCGGCAGAAGGCGAACAGCCCCCAGCCGCTCCAACCGCCGAAGCCGATCAGCCCACCCTGCGGGATCAGCGGAATTGGGTCAACTGCCCCACCTGCGGGCATCAGAACCCGCCCAATTACGCCATCTGCGGCAACTGCGAAACAGCATCCGCGCCAGCGACTATCTCTCAGACAATCAGTCAGCCACCTGCCAACATTGAGAAAGCCCTGGACATGCTTTGGCGAAAGCGCTGATCTCAATCTGAACTGCACAACAAGCGGTGGCCCGAGGAAAACCTCGGGCCACCATCAACTAACATTCTCTTTGGAAAGGTATTGACAAAATATAAAAATTATTATACAATTTTACTCCCCTGTTCTTTAAAAAATCTAAAAATGATAACAGAGATTCTCTTGTTTTTCTCTCCCCATCGCTTCGGCGTAAAAGGGTGAAAAAGGCAGAACTTTCTCTGTTGTCCATTCACGGAACCAGCCTTGAAAGGAGGCAGTCATGAAGCGTTTCCTGAAACTGATGGCAGCGCTCGTCGCTGCCGCCCTTACTACAAACTGTGATCTATTGAAGAGTGTAGTAAAAAGCGATGAAGCGAAGTTGGTCGACCCCATAGCCCAGGCAAAAACGGAATACTTTTTCAGCCACTGGTCTGAGTACCTGGTGCCCGGCAGTTGGGCATTCCTGCTTCTCGCGCTCCTGATGTACCACTACATCAGCCTGTCCGGGAAGAAGGCACGTTCTCTAAGAAGTATGCCCTTCTGGTTCGTGGTCTCCTTGGGGCTCAGCTTGCTGCTCTTCCACTTTGTGGATGAGTCGTTGGGCTGGATGATTCCCCTGATGCTGATCCTGATGATCCGCTACCAGCCGCCAGAGCTCACCAGTCTAGCTGAGAAAAAGGGCTGGAAGGCATTCCTGACTCTCCGCTATTGGCCCAAAAAGCCACCGGAGACAAGCGCCACCCCCCCTGCACAGCCTAATGTGCCGGCAACCGCGCTTCCTACAGCAACCCTTCCGCCTGACCCCGCCTCTGCCTGTCCAAGCTGTGGAGGTTACCTGGGACCCAAGATCTGCACCGCAGGCTGTGGCTATAGGCGGCCTACCACACCACCCGCTGGATCGGCCCCGACAACAACTTCCGCATCAGGAACGTCACCTAACAATCTGGAGTCCGCTCTAGACTTGCTATGGCGCCGCAAAAATCGCTGAATGGACAACAAGGCGCGCCTCGTCGAAATCGACGAGGCGCGCCACTCCCTTACTAATAACAACCTTTAACTTTATTCACTTTATAACTCAAAACAATGTCAATCTTTAGAAAAAAATCCACCAGTGAACGCCTGAAAAAGCCGTTAGCTAAACGAGTTCAGGAGCTCATCAGGCAAAAGGAAGCCGGTATTGCCAAAACCTGCGGTCTGCGTGAACGCCTGCAGAAAAAACTTCAGTCTGCAGAAAAACAGCAAACGCCGGAAAACAGGCAACCAAACGCGGGTAATATCATAGGCAGAGACACGACGGCTCCAGAACAAGCTCCGCAAACCTTTCCTGCAAAACAGCCTGTGTCGGACAACCTTGAGCAATTTCAAGAAATTTGTAAAGAAAAGGCTGCTTTAGCTTTAATGACTATTGAAATTTTAATTGGCCTTTTCAGAAATCATATCCGTGAAACCAATGAAAAAACGAATTTACTGAAACACCTTGGTCTTGATAAAGAAAATTTAAAAGAAATGCTAAGAGCTATTCTGAGCAAAACAGCAGCCAGAGAAATAAGCAGAAATGAAATTCGTGGTTTTATTACAAGTGAACAAATGCCTGTTGCAATTCTTTTTGAAAAAATATTCAAATTCCGGAAAGACCAAAATTATGAAGGAGCTGAAATGAGAGCCGAGCTTAAAAAGTTATCAGATGCCATGGATCCATTTGATGAATTTCTGGAATTTATTGAAACATATGCTACCCAATTAGCATTCTTCTTATACAAAATGGATATCGCTGTTAACGATAAAAATGAAAAGGTGAGCGTATATACGCAAATTGAATGGATGGAAGAGATGCGAATTTTTGAACTTCCAATGAAAAAATATGATGAAAATGATATTGAAACCATATTCAACCAAATATCACAGCAAACAGTGCAGGCAACTCGGCCAGCCGTTAATGCCGCATTGGGCAAAGAAGATGCCGGCCAAATAACCCCAGAGACTACGAACGGCCTTGAAGCTCAGCGGGCAAAGCAATATATAAGCCATTTAATCACTATTTTTAAAGACAAGCCTGATACAGATGATTTACAGCAATTAGGATTAGACATTGATGCCGCATTCCCGGACGGGTCTCTGGGTATCGTATTACTGGCCCTTAAAAACATGCCGGAAATCGAAACCCCGGACCAATTGATGCGCGAAGCATTCGGCCTGGATGACGAACAGGAGATCGGCGACAAAATACAGGATACTTATCGCGCGCTGAAAGACCGTTTTAACCTAGATAGCTTAGCTTAACCATGTTTCATAACACAACCACCCTTTGGCGAAATAACGACTTTCACACTGGTTTTGTGAAAGAAAAACGCATGCCCCGCATGGCGGCAGAAAAAGCCAAAGCCGCCTTACAGGCAAGCGGTGCAGGATTTAAGACTTTTGGGAAAGGACTGTGGAAAGGATTCAAATTCATTACGACACCTGCACGAATGGTTTTGTGGCCTATTACAAAACCGCTTAGCCTGGGAGTAAAATACATCCCTAAACTCACGGATAAATTAAAAGTGCCGGTAAAAGCCACCCGCGAAGCCATCGGGGGAGTGTTTAAGGGGTCGATTTATGGCGGCGCAAAGGAATTAGTCAAAGCCCCTTTAGTTTTTATCAAAAAAAATATAGTTGATAATTTCAGGGATGTGCTGAAGGGGGTGTTTAAGACTCCGAAAAATATACTTAAAATACCGAAAAACATAGGTCTTGGGTTCAAAGACGGCATTTTAAAAATCCGCTCAAGAGTAAAAGAAGTGATAGGAAGCGTATTAAAGGGGCACCCGCTAAAAGCGATTGGGCATGCCGCCCTGTTGCCATTTACAACCGCCGCTATTCCTCTGAGAACAATCAGTAAACCGATAACCGAACTGGCCAAACCGGCTGAGCCAGTAGCTAAAAATATCAAAGATGCCTATATGGCGTATCCTCATGGATTAGCTGAATCAGGAAGAAATATTAAAAAGGGTATTGACCGTACATCAAACTGCATCGAAACAGCGAAAGCAGAAGTGGTTGCTGAGCAGGGAGAAGGGGCAGAAGTAATTAATCTGGCAGAGAAAAGGGCTGAAAAAAAGAAAGATGATAAAAAGGAGGAAAGGGAAAGAGAGGCTGCTTAAGTTTATTTGTTCTTTTAAATCACAGCACACGTTCGTAGAGAGACACATGGCGAGTGTTGCACTGCTTGCTTTGAAATAAAAGACAAGGGTACTGCTCGTCAGGTACCCTCTTTACGAACACGTTCTAAATCTCAGATTCCCTTCGGGGAGAAGGAGTTGATCATGAACCGGAAAAGCTACATCGTGCTTTCCTTCCTTGCCATCTTTCTGATGGCGACCGCCGCCCACGCCCAGAAGAGCCCGGAGTGCATCCAGGCAAACGTGGATCTGGCCGACGGCCTGATCTCGAAAGCTCAGCGCGACGAGACCTGCGACATCAACATCAAGCAGGATGCCAAGAAGGCCGTTCAGAAATTAGAGGATGTCAAGGAGGCCCTCAAGAAGAAGTTCAAGAAAAACATCAAGAAGGGCGACCACAAGAAGCCCGCCTCCAATGAGTCCGCAAAGGTGGACACCAGCAAGTTCGTCACCAAGGAGGACTTCAAGCAATGGCTGGACGCCTTCATCGACAAAGAGGGTGACCTCGGCAAGCTGAAGGCCCAGGTTGACCACCATCACCCGGATCCAAACCAGGCCGTCGTCCTGACGACCGCGGAGTTCGAGGCGAAACAGTCAAGCCTGATCTGGACAGTGGTCATCATCCTGTTCATCAGCCTCATCTGCTTCGGCGCCACGGCCGGTATCGCCTACTGGCTGTACAAACTGATTAAGGAAAACCGAGAGGGTGACGATCAGCGCACCATAGACCTCGATCACCTCACGGCACTCCTGATCCAAAACGGCACCGTCGACCAAAAAGACCTGTAAGAGGGTACCAACAAAGAGCGTCACCGACTTCCCTGTCGGTCGGCGCTCTTTCCATATACCAAAAAAATGAGGAAGAAGATGGCTCCTTCAAATGTGACCCTGAATTACTAAATATCATCCTATAACCCGCAAATGTCATCCTGAATTTAGTTCAGGATGACGAAGGGAATGCTTTACTCCTGTCTGTTCTCCATCGCCTTTTTCGCCTGATCGATCTTCCGCTTTACTACTTTGCTTTTCGCCTCGGTCGCCTCACGTTTTAAGCCGAGCAGATACACATTGATCTGGTCCTGAGCACGGGCATCCAGACGGTCGCGGACTTTGAGCAGAAACTCTTGGTTCTGGGCATATTGAGGGTGTTTGGTAAACAACCGTTTGATCTGATTAGCCCGCCCTTGTGCCGTGCTGTAAATATTGACCTTACTCACAAATTCAATCACTTTTTCATCTTCCGGTAAAATAACCGCCTGACTCAAAACAACATCAGGGAGGAATGGCTGAATCACCGCGGCCGTGTACTTGATGTCTTCTTTAATAGAAGTATGGGCATTTTCGACCAATGCGATGAGCGACCCATCCAAATCGGCCAATTGACGGTTCAGTTCATTCAAAATCCGCTGTTCTTCGTACTGAGTTTCTAAGACTTGGCTAAACAACGCTTTTTTTTGCTCTTCGTCTTCCAGAGTGGATGCCTCTTCGAGGATTAGGGCAGCCATAATCTCACGATCAACAAAAGCCTCTTCAGCATTTTCTAAGTCACCTGCCTCGACCAATTCCTGGACATGGATAAGGCCTTCCAGGCTATTTTTCAGGCGAATCTGAACGCGCTCAACCGAATCCTGAGCCAGCAATTCTTCAGTCTCATTAAGCACCTGTTTTATGATGCCCACACGGGCATCACCCGGCAGAGCCGCTACGAGTGTCTTTTGGTGATTGCCAACCACTTGGTTAGAAATCTGATCTTTCACTTCTTCATCTACCTTTTCTTCAGTCATTTGACGAACGAGGTGTTGATATTCCATCAGGGCCAATTTGGCCTTATCGGTTTGCCCCTCTTCAATAAGAACCAGTGCTTCAGACAGGCGCTCATTCGCCATAGCGATCTGGGCATTTTGCTGTCCCTCTTCTTTAAAGGTAAACGCTAATTGCAAACGTTCTTTGGCGCGTTTTACAGGATACAAAACCTGACCCGGCAAAAAGCCGGTGGTCGCGCGAAGCGTAATGATTTCACGGTCACGCAATTGAGTCAGGTGATTACGATCAAATTCCAAATTCTGAGAGACCCATACATCCTGGCGATCCTCATCGGCCAATTCTGTAATCGGAGCAAATACCGCCAGTTCAGTAGAGGGCTGATAGGGAGTAGCTGCTTCTAGAGTGATTTTCTGATAAGTATTTAGCACTCCGCTAGCCAGTGTATCGCGGGATTCCTGACGAAGCGCTTCCACATCGATTCCATGCTTAAAGGCGCGAATGGTAGTGGGTTCAAAAAGCTCTGTCTGAACGTCGAAAGACGCGTAATGAGTAGAAACAATCGCATCGGGAGTGACCAAGGTAAAACGCGCGAAACCGTCGTCGGCATTTAGAGTTTGGACCCACGCCCGCCCCTGATGGAGAGAAACTTCTATAATTCCCTGACGTGCGTAACCGGGACTGACATCCAGACGACTTAATAACAAAGAGGAACCTTCTGATAAACGGATTTCGGAATCGTCAAAAAAATGGATGACTACAGAGGAAGAATCACCAACATGAACTAAATCCCCTACCATAAGCTCAGTTCGCTGAGTAATGACATCCCAAATCAGACGGTCAGCATGTTTTACAGTCGCCTCACCAGCCGTCACTTCTAAATAAGTAGGTTCAGAGGCGCTGACCTGCTGTTTACCATCAACAAAAAACAGCGTGCTGGTAACAGCAATCAGCATGACCATTGTAGTAGCTACCACACGCTTTGTTAAAAGCAGCCAGCTGAAAACCGGTCGTTTCATAGCCTCTATCCGCTCCATTAAACGCACACGCGCCCGTTGAACAAAATAAGGAGAAGGACTAACAGAAAAGACCTTTTTAAACAGCTTTAAAAACCAGGCCTCATTACTACTTATGGCGATTTTGTGCATCAAACGACCCTTTGCCTGACGGCAAAATTTGGAACGAGGTTCCACTTTCGACAGCCGATGAAGTTCTTTTTCCAGGTTATCCATAGTTAATTCTCACACTTGAGACTTGTTTGAGGACTGTGTTTTGGACACATTGTCGACAGTTATAACGTAAAAAAAGGGATTTTGTTTCACTGAAGTAGCGAGAAATGCGTTCCGAACCGTAGAGGCGCCATTTATGGCGACTGGAAGGTGAGGGCAGATCTTTGAAAGTCTGCGGGTAGAAGATGGACAGGAAAGAGAAGATTTTTGAAAATATGAGCATTTCCCTATTGAAATTAAGTAGTAAATACGACGTTATTTTGAGCTCTGCTAAAAATGCTCACGCTCATCCGACAACAACGTACGTAAGCGTTCCAGTGCGCGGAACTGAATGGTGCGTACCGCCCCTTCGGATTTGCCGATAGAGTCAGCGATTTCTTTGTTATCCAGCTCATTAATATACTTAAGAATAATCACCTCCTGATAGTTATCGGGCAAACGGCGAATCACCTTGCGCAGGCGGATCTTGGTAAGTTTTAAGTCAGCCTGATGATGAGGATTGCTTTCCTGTTTGGTGTCTGCCAGTGTCTCTTCGATCATTTCGGTAGTTTTGTTCTGGCGATAATGATCCACGACCAAATTATGAGCGATTCTGAAAACCCACGAGGAAAAAGGATTTTTGCCCTTTTTATACTTTTTAAGGTTCTGCCACACCTTTAAAAATGTCTCCTCGGTCAGATCTTCAGCGATGGCATCTTCCACCCGATAATAAATATAGCGATAAACCGGTTTGACCAGCTCATCATAAATCTGAGCGAACGCCTCCGCGTCACCTGCTTTCGCCTTTTCAACCAATTTGTCTAGTTCAGTTATTTTCGGCAACACAAAAGCAATTAGGGCTTCTAATCATACGAAAAAATGACCAAATGAGCAATCTTAATCAAAAAATAATTAAATAAGACCCCCGCCGACAAGCAGCGGGGGTCAGAAAAACATTCCGGTACATCACGGGGCTAAAACTTTAGCCACTGGGGAAGGCCAAAAGCATTGGCCTGAATGCGCATCATGGCCCCGCCGGTATGGCGGGTAATAGCGCGGACATCTTGCACACAATCATCATCAGGTCCGATTGCCACACCAAAGACTGGGATGCCATGAGTGTGGGGGCGGGTACCATCTGACGAGCCCTCATCAGTAAGAAGGAAAAGGACGTCGGGCTTAAACTTATTAGCTGCATGGTTCAAAGCCCAGCTAGGCGCCTCCCAGCTGCCCAGCGGAGGACCCCCTTTGCTAATTTCATCGAACAGTGTTTTGGGATCAGCCACACTGTCCTGCACTTGCCCCTTATTCCCATACCAGGTGATACCAGTGAACGTTTTATCACACTCATCCAGAATCTGCATGGTAATAGGGAGAAGAAAGTGCTTATACATATCCATACTGCCACTAGCGTCAATCACTCCATGAACCGAATTGCCAGAGATGGCGCAAAGGGCTCCTTTTACCCTCTGGTAATCTTTCCGTTTCTTGTAAATGGAAACGGATGTTTTGATGATAGCGGGGACATCGCCAAAACTGGTCTTGAAGACAAACTTTTCAGAAGTAGCCTTGCGAATGATATCTTCGATGATAGGGCTATCACCAGAAAGGGCAAGACCACCTCCCATCAGCTCAACGCGATCCTCAATTAGCTCCTCGTACTCCTTGAGCTTGACGCCCTGAACAACAAAATGTTCACCGTAAAACATGGTAAAGTCGCAGGAATCGAAAACGGTGCACTTCACAGGAACTTTCTCGTTGTATAAGAGCTGGACATAGTGAAGCGTCCCCTTCTTCATCCCAACACTATCACACATTTCAAAGCACTTGGGTGCCAGAATAAGAATCCCAAGAATCAGCAGTGCGACAACGAGCCCTATCTTGTTCTTTCTTTTCTCTTCTGATTGTTCCATGGGTATTTTCCTCCAAAACCTAGTTTTTAAAATCAAGCAAAGGGCAATTGTAACGCATTCATTGCCCGGAATGTGTCTGCTTGATCGCTAAAGTCGAAACCAATAACCTCAGTTATGGCTTACACTATCTGCGAATCGAACAAACATAAATTGAGCAATGAATTATTAATTTAATACTAAGGCTTATGTTTTAAAAGAGCAAAAAAGGAGCAAATTATATAATACAACTGCTTAAATGTCAATTTATTTTACCCTAAATGATTATTCCCACTCAATCGTCCCCGGAGGCTTATTCGTCACATCAAGGAGCACAGCTGATATTCTACCGTCTTTCAATATTTCCTTCGACACTTTGTCGTAAAATTCCCAGGGTAATTTAGCGGCGGCAGCGCTCATAGCGTCAATGGATTCAATAGGGCGGAGGATGACCGATTCCTCACCAGTTCCATTGAATGAAAGAGATGCCAGTACCACCGGAAATTGCCACACCTTATTATATAAATCCATTTCGTGAAGGGTGCGGGTAACAATGTCATCGGCAATTTGGAGTATTTGTACGCGTTCAGGGGTAACGGAACATTTTTTTAATGAAACCTTGCTAAGCTCCCCTTCAAAATTCCCGCCGACCAAAGTGACCGCACGGTTAATATCAGGATTACTGTTAACGAGAGTTGTGGCGGCCTTTTCATTGTCTTCTCCAGCACTGGCAGTGAGCAGGGCAGGGTGGCGATACGTTCTAAAATCCCCCTGCACGCCAACGGATTTTATAGGAAGGATGTGATAATCAGAATTTGATTCCAAATCGGCCGTTTTTTCCTCGTCGGAACACAAAATCCTTACCCCCAAACCGGGACCAGGAAAGGGATGTCGCCACACCATGTCGTGAGGCAGACCTAATTTCTCCCCAAGCTCACGAACCTCATCTTTGTAAAGCTGAGCTATGGGCTCAATGACCCTCCCTTCATTAATCATTTTTTGTACTAAATCCACACGATTGTGATGGGTTTTTATTTTACTGGCGTGTTTGGTGCCCCCTGTTTCGATGGTATCGGGATAAATGGTGCCTTGCCCCATAATCCACTCATCGGGATTAAGCTCAAGACGCTCCGCCTCGTCTTCTTTCACTTTCCAGAAGAGGTCTCCGATTATTTTTCGCTTTTCTTCCGGGTCGGTTTTGCCGGCAAGAGCCAATAAAAATTCCTCACGTTTATCAACAACATGCAAATTCTCAAAACCGGCTTCGGCAAGATATTGTTTTACTTGTTCCGCCTCATCTTTCCGCATCAATCCGTGATCGACGCAAAGCCCGTAAACCCTCTCTTTGCCCAATGCCTTTTCGAGCAGTGCAAAACAAACAGAAGAATCAACCCCTCCAGACACCAGCAAAAAGACTTTTTTATCACCAATTTTTTTCTTAATCTGCTCAATTTCTTCTGCAATAAACTGTTCGATACTCCAGTCGCGGGCAACTTTGCATATTGCTAGGAATTGGTCAAAAATAGTCATGCCATGCTCGGTATGAGTGACCTCCGGGTGAAACTGGAGGCCGAAAAAATGACGTTCTGGATCCATCAAAGCTGAGTTCTTGCAATCTTCGGTTGTCGCTATTTCCTCAAAGCCAAAAGCGGGCGTTTCAACAGTGTCCCCATGAGACATCCAGGCTTTTATAGAAGGTGGCATCTTCTTAAAAATACTGACAGGCTGTTTAATCTGCAGGGTAGAAAGACCATATTCTTTCGTTTTACCGGGCACCACTTTACCACCCAGCAAGTGTTGCATTAATTGATGCCCATAACAAATGCCAAGAATGGGTACGCCTAAATCAAATATAGCCGGATCACATTTTGGTGAATCCTCATCATAAACACTTTGAGGCCCACCGGATAAAATGATTCCTTTATAATTTTTCAATTCATCGGCCGACGTTTCCGCATCCTGAATTTCGCTGTAAACCCCCAAACGACGAACGCGATTAGCAATCAAATGGGCATACTGCCCGCCAAAATCTAAAACAACGACTTTTTGATGACCCATAAGAGATATTAAAAAAATAACTATTAAACTTAATGGCTGGCTCAATGGCTCTGCCCGACCTTCGTAGCCAAAGCTACTTTGGCGGTGTAGGCTCTTGAGCCAAATAGTGCCTGGCCAGCCTTTGGCGCCGGACACCTGCCCGTACTGTGTACTACGTTCAGGCGGGGAGACACGGCACCAACACTTAGTTTGAGACTTAGATATTAAAGATTCAGCTCAATACTCCTTAGCCCACCGGTAGGCGCACCATCGCGAATAGAAAAAGAGGAGTTACTGTCTACAAAAACCAAATAAAGTGAAATAGAAACAATAACCCAAAAAACATAAGTCACCACATATAGAATCACAATATGGCGCAAACGCACAAATCCAAAAGGTAATGTGTTCCGAGTTTCACTTAGTTCATATTCACTAGCCCGCTTATGAACCCGCCGAAGGTTTTCGACAAAAAACGCAAAAACAATCAGGTGGATAAAGACGAAGATGACAAGGGTGGCAGACATAAAGTTCGATAAAATGACACTTTAATTATACACTATTTTTCGAAGAAGCGACGAATAGACTTCGTATTGATTTCGGATAGACATAGTCAATCCGATCTCCATTCGTTGTCCATTCGATATCAATCCGTTATGTAAACAAACTATAAACATACAATGTTTCCTCAGCTGTTTTTTTCCAGTCAAAATCCTGAGCCCGTTTTTCAGTTTTGTGGACCAATGTGCGTTGCAAGGCCTTATCGTGAACCAATTGATGCATAGCATTGCCAATAGAATCGATATTATGAGGATTAACAAATAATGCACCTTCCTGAGTGACTTCGTGGTGAACCGGAATATCAGAAGTAATAATCGGAATCCCGGCCTGCATGGCCTCAACTAAGGCCAGATTGAATCCTTCATAGAGGGACATATGAGTTAGGGCCAAGGCTTTTTGATATAGACAGACAAGTTCGCTTTGATCCAGATGTTCAGTAAAAATAATCTTCCCCTTTGGTTTCATCAAATAAGCTTCGGCCACCCGCTCACAATATTCATCGGTTAAGTAGTCTTCCAGATCTTGTTTTTTACCTCCGACTAAAATGAGGTCAATCGGATAAAAAGGAGCGATATGCTTTTGATAAGCCTTCATCAGCCGGGGAACATTTTTACGATCATCATACCCCCCGACATATATAAAATAATCCCGACGCAAACCAAAATGGGGACAGCTGATCTTATCGGGTGAAAGGGGTGGAGCCAATGGTGTAACGGTGATATTTTCTTTTTTTACTTTTAAATATTTGATGATTTCGTTTTTAGAAAAATCAGACACGGTAAGAATATGGTCCGCCTTCCGCAAAGCCATACGGGCATTAAAATAATACATCTTTGAACGCATTTTCTGCCGATAAGCTTTCAGCCGCCAGGGAATGACATCGTGAACCGTGACAATGGTGGGCATGGGCAGACGGCGACGGGGATTGGAGGGATAGGGGAAATGAGCCACATCGACTTCGAAACGCTCCATCTCCCTGGGCACCAAAACATGCTCCCAATGAGCTTTGCGGATACTGTCGGAACGATAGGGTTTTTCGGCTACGCGGATTTGTTTACAATTGGAAGGTAAATCCACGTCCACCAACTCCGGCGTAAACAAAATATAATCATTCTCAGGCTCAATGTCTGCCATAGTTGCTACCAAACTGCGAGTGTATTGGCCGATGCCGGTGAAAGGCGCCGTCAGAAAACGGGCGTTGATACCTATTTTCATAATATTCAAAATTCGAAATCCTAATATCGAAATCCGAAATAAATTCTAAACTCAAATGATAAATGTTCAAAACGTTTTGTAAATTTGGATTTCGGACATTTGATATTGTTTCGGGTTTCGGGTTTCGAATTTCGGATTTATAAAGATAAAATTAATCGCGCAATATGTTCAGCCGCATCCGGCTTCGCGACACTAGCCAACGACTCTTTCATCCGCGCTTGTTTTTCGGGACTATGCCAAAGGGCAAGTAAAATATCATGCAGAGGCTGATCACGCAAAATAATACTAGCCCCCATGCGCTCAAAATACTCAGCGTTCAGTTGCTGATGGTTATGGGCGGAACTTTTAAGGGGAATGAGAATGTTAGGCTTTTGCATCAAGGCCAACTCATACAACGAATTAGCCCCCGCCCGCCCCACCACCACATCAGTAATGGCATAAATGTGTTTCAGTTCCGGACCCAAATAGTCAAAAGATACATACGCCTCGTCCTGAATGGTGGTTGCCTTATCCTTGCCGGTGATATGAATCACCTGAAAAGTAGATTTAAGACGGGGGAAATCCCGCTCCACCATTTCATTGATTTCCTGAGCCCCCTGACTTCCGCCCCACACAAGAAGAGTGGGTTTGTGCGGATGAAAACCGGTGATTTGATAACCCTTTTGCCTGTCTCCTTTTTGGATGGAAAGACGAATGGGATTGCCTGTGAATTCAACTTTTTCTTCTTGGATAATAACATCAGGAAAAGCCACACAAACCTTTCGCGCCAACCTGGAAACAATCCGATTCGAAAGCCCCATCACGCTATCAGATTCATGTAAAATGATAGGACGACGAAGAATAAAGGCAGCCAAAGCGACTGGCAAGCAAACAAATCCCCCCTTAGCGAATACTACGTGGGGCCAAAAACGGATAATGATAATGAGCGACTGTAAAAAGCCGAACAAGACCAAAAAAGGATCAACAAAATGCCGCCATGAAAAATAACGCCGTAACTTCCCGGCAAAAATAGATTTGAACGGAATGTCGGTCGCTTTGACCAGCTCACGATCTAGCGGTACGCGCGACCCCACATACAACAATTTGATACCACAATGGGGTCCACGATTGGCCCTACTATTGGTCCCACAATAGGATTTAAGTGCGTTGGCGATAGCGAGGTTGGGCATAACGTGTCCGCCGGACCCCCCGCCGACCAACAGGATTCGCCTGTTCGGCATAACGAGAAATATTAAGTAAAATACCAGCCCCCATCATATTAGCAATAAGTGACGAACCTCCATAGCTTACAAAGGGTAAGGTTAAACCGGTAAGGGGCAAAAGAGCTAAATTAACACCGATATTGATGATAGCCTGAAAAACAAACCAACTCGTAATCCCAACGGCCACCAGCATAGAAAAACGGTTCGGTGCGTTGTTGGCTATCCGAAAACCGCGATAGGCGATAATAAGATAGGCAATAACCAAAATACTGATGCGAATAAAACCGAGCTCTTCAGCCGATGCGGCAAAAATCGTATCACCCTGCACCTCGGGAAGGTAGCCGAATTTTTGAATCGATTTACCGAAACCAACTCCAAACAATCCACCGCTTCCTACCGCAATCAGCGCCTGCTTAATCTGAAAACTGATGTTAAGAGGATCAAGGGTGGGATCAAAAAACACCATAAAACGATTTCGGATGTATTCCTTACTCATGATAATGGGATAGGCCATAAGGGCGGCCATAAGGGCGCCGGCAATAATATGAAAAAGATTCCCTCCTGCCGCGAAAAACATACTGGCCGCAATCACCGAAATCACCAGAACCGACCCAAAATCGGGCTGAAGCGCTAAAAGCACCACCACAGCACTGAGCAAAATGGTAAAAGGAATAAAACCGTATTGGAACGATTGTACGAGCTCCTGCCGTTTTTCCATCCATACCGCCAAATAAAAAATCAGGGCAAGCTTAACAAATTCGGCTGGTTGGACAGAGGGTAAAAACGAAACACTGATCCAGCTGGTGGACGTTCCGTAATTGGCTCCAACGCCCGGAAGAAACAAGGCGATAAGCAAAAGGAGTGAGACGACAAAAAGAAACAGGGCACTCTTTTTCCATACTTGCAGAGGCAGATAAATCATGAATACAGCCAGTGGAATAGAAAGGGCCACCCGCCAGACATGGCGCCACAAATAAAAACTGTTGATGGGTTCTTCCAAAAGACCCCGGCGTGCCATACCTTCTGTGAGCTGATAGGATTCATAAACACTCACGCTCGAAATCATCACAATGCCGGAAAGCACCAGACCAAAGAAAACAAGGGCCAATACTGTGTCGAACTGTCTTTTCTTCATAAAAAATTAATAAATTCACACTTGAGGCTTAAGACTTAAGACTTAGGACTTACTCTTGCACTCATTTAGTATATAATAGTCGCGCACAATGAAAAAACTAAAATGGCGACAATACGGAGTGTTTATTGTATCAGCTATCGGATGGCTGGCAATTGACTTAGCGACTAAATATTACCTTCTGCATTTTTATTCCGGACCGGTTATATTTATAAAACGGTTTTTTTACATCATGCTTCAAAAAAACACGGGCATCGCACTGGGTATCCAGATGGGATATTGGATTCAGATGATCGCATCAATAGCCATTTTGGGAATGTTGATTTATTGTGGATGGAAATATTTATTCCCCCTTAAAAGAAACTCATTCCTAAATCAATTTTTATTGGGTATAATTGTGGGCGGAGCAATTGGCAACTTGGTGAACCGCATTCATCTGGGCGCTGTAATCGACTTCATTGTTTTAAAACCATTTCCGGTTTTTAACATCGCAGATGTAGGAATAACGCTCGGGCTCATCGCACTGTTCTTTTTGACATATAAGGCCGATATTACCTAAAAGCTCGAAATCCGAATACCGAAACTCGAAACAACATCAAATGTCCGAAACCCAAATTTACAAAACGTTTTGAACATTTGTTATTTGAATTTGGAATTTGTTTCGTATTTCGGATTTAGAATTTCGGATTTAAATATAATTAAAACTCATTTAAAATAGAAAAGGAACTACTTCATTTACCCAAACAAAAAATGGACCAAAAAAGACCCCTTACTTTCACCCTGTTTATGCTGAGACTTTTAAGCGGAATTGTGGGTGGAGCCGCCGGAACCTTGGCGCTCTTCATTGTGTATTTCATTCTGCAAAACGTATTGCCTCAAAGCGACGAAGCAACCTCGCTTTCTGTTTTTGTGATTATTATTATGACGTTCGTGGGCACACTGGTAGCTAATACAGTTACCGGCGTGATGGTGACGTTTATGGACAACGAAAAGTACAGCCGGGGTAAAACCACCGTGATGCACATTTTTCTGTTTAATCTGATTCTTTTCTTTCTGACCATTCCTCTTTATATGATGGGGGTGGCGCTGGATATTGTCCTTGCGATTGCAGCGGTGCATTTCCTTCTTAGCGCCTTTGTCTCAGCTTTGATAATGGAAGTCCTGGCAGGGCGCCAATATTCATTATTGGGCATCTACAGCGCGGCATTAGGTACATTTGTGAGCATCGGTCTGGCTCTGGCCTTCGTGTCTATGGGCGTAAAAGACATCACCATCATGTTCGCCGCTATGCCGGGTGTGTGGTTTGTTTTAGAGATAGTCGGCGGTTTCAGTGAACTAATATATGACAACTTCCTAAAGCTCTACGGCATTGACGCTTTAAACACGGAAACTGATCTGGGCGGAGATAAAGATGTGGAACCGGAGGAAAAAGAAGATGAGGATGAGGATGAAGAGAAAGATGAATAACTTCATTTCTGATCTCAAATCTTAGATTTTTGATCCAATTTAAAATTTTAAATCTAATATCTAAGATCGAATCTGAGATCAGACATCAGAAATCAGACATTATTTAACATCCCCCGGCTCAATCCCCAACCCTTTAAACAGCTCCTTTTCCAGCTGATGAGTTCGTTTTTCAACCTGTTCAAACCGTTTACGCGTTTGAGTATCATCATATTGCCCATATCGCTCCCAACCATCCCGAAAACGCTCCTCTAAATCCACAATTTCATCGTGCTTGACCCGTTTGTCGGCATAGTAGAGGATCTTTTTTTCGAGCGTGTCGTAAGAATCCGGCTCATCAACAATATTAACGGACCGATGCAGGCGAATTACTTCCGCTACCTCAGAAAATCCGAGTTTGGCTAATTGTTCGTAGGCAATAGTGGCATGATGGATGCCTTTGTGTTGCGCACGACAGGTTTCCCACTTTCTCCATTTTTCATCCGTTATATCCTCTTGGAATTTATCGCGCTCCAGAGTAATAAAATCACACACACGGCTGATGTCGTGGAGCATGGAAGCCGCGTAAAGCAAGTTCAGATTGATGATTTCACCCTTTTCCACAAAAGCCTGTGCTAACTCCATAGCAACATGCGAGACTTGTTTGATATGAGCACGCACGTGCTGAGGGGTCGCCCACTCTTCGTAGAGCTGATGGATGACTAGCTGATTAGGAATGCGGGGGTCAATAAATTCGATGCGGATCTTGCGAACGTCACCGCCCCCCTCTATACCGACTTTGATATAGGAATGAGGGAGGTTCGCGCCCAACCGATCCGCCCATTCCACAACATTGATCGCCTTGGGGTCATCCAGACTTTCATTGTAGCCAATGGAAGACAAGCTGGTGGTTATCGGCGTAGGCGTAACGCTATCCCCTAAGCGATACAGGTCGTAATGATAAAAAACCGCCTCATCCAGATCATAGCGGTTCACGTAAGCGTATGTCGGACTTTTGACAGTTGTAGAGACCTCCAGCCCTTCGGCAATCCCCTTTATAAAATGGGTCTTGCCAGCGCCCAGTTCACCAAAAAGCAGTACAACATCACCGCTCTTCAGGCGGGCACCAAGTTTTTTGCCCAACTGAATGGTCGCCTCCGGTGATTCAGACAAATAAGTTGCTTCCATGTTTCAGGTTCAGGATTTGAAATTCCAGACTTAAATCACCAATCAGAAATAAATTAATCCTCCTCTTTAGTAAACAATTTATGCGGATGATTTTCCAGCACAAAAAATCCCGCCACAATGGCGACCAGCATCAGACCGACCCAGCTATCCCATAAAAAATGATCGAATGGCATCAGGAACAAAAGGATAAAAACGCCAATCGCCTTGCCCCCCTGCCAATAACGGTCGAACAGCACTAATAAAAATAAAAGGAATAAAACAAGCCCCTGTATGCCGGTTTCGTTGAGAATAAGAAAATAAGTATTGTGGACGGGCTGGAATTCCCACGGAAGGAGTTTGTCGGCATTAAAATTTTCCATTTCCAGAGTAAAATCCGACACACCAACGCCAAAAGGATGTTCTGACCACATATTCCGGCTAATCACATTTTGCTCCAGTCTTTCCTGAATAGATAAATCGCGAATCTGAATCGCGTGGCTGTTTTTAAAAAACCAAAAATTCCCCGATATCAACAGAACAACAATCGCTAACCCGATACCTTTTCGAAAAAGAGGAGATTTGAAAGAGGCGAATAGAAAATAAAGACCTAATACCAATACGCCTACCACCATTGCAGCCTGGCTGTTCGCTAAATAAATACCCCATGTGAATAGAGCGATCCAGAGCAATTTATAACCATATTTTAAATAACGGAGGCTGAGGAATAAGACGATAAGAAGATAGGCGGCCATGATGTTGGAATGGAGGAAGGAGCCATAGGCGCGCACTTGTTTTGCCCCATCAGCCAAATCGATTTTAGCCACACCAAAAACCTCGGGGCCAAACACCGATTCACCCAGCCAGGTAAGGCCAAGGGAGCCATTTATCCGCCACTGCGCGTACCCCCACAAAATCTGAAGCACTGCGCCAAAAAGTAAAATGGTGACCACCTGTTTAACAGGCAAAATTCCATCGGTCAAAAGCCAGAAAACAATCAGCGCCTCAAACACCCGAAGCACAAACATCGCCCCTAAAAACCCATTACCAAAAATCAGCGTCACCACAAACGCATTGATGACAAACAGAAAGAACAGCCCCCACAACCAACTCCGAACTTTTAATTCGTAATTTTTAACTCTGAACTTATAAATAATCCACAAAACAAAAACCAATCCCAGCAAAAGCTCAGGTAAATACACAAACCCCGTTACCCATGGATTAAAATTGCCAAACCGATAACTCGCCGGCTCATAAAACACCCAGCGAATCGAAAAAGGGAAAATGAAGAGAAAGAGGCCGAAAAGGTATTTAATAATAGTTGTCATATCGAAACCAATTGAGGACCCATAGAAGACCCAATAGATCGCGATTAAGTATAGCAGTTATTTCGCAACCAGTTTATATAGTTTAATATCCGAACTGATAAATCTTTATAGCCTCTAAAGAAATATTCATATTTAGACTTATGCAGATGATGACTCGTATAAAGCTTATGAATATGCTTTTGGGTTTCATCGCTCGACGCAAGAGAATAATTCAAAAATTTTATATAATCCTTAACATAAAAACGCCTTCCATGGCCCTCAACGATATTAGTTGTTGAAGAAGATGAAGATCGTTTAGCCTGGTCAACATCCCCTAGTTCCCAATGAAACAAAATTTTATTTAAATCTCGTTCCAGCTCTTGTTCGAGCTTTTTGGCAATCTGATAAATCCTCAATTCACTATAATGCACAATAAAATATTTAATAACAAAAAAGGGTCTCATTATATTAAATACTGACTAATTGACAACCCAATTACAATCAATGGGTCCTCAATTGGGCCTTCAATAGGTAATTAGATCCCGCAGTCCACTTCGCCCCCAACCAATTTCTTCTGCTTTCTGATGACACAGGTGATTTTAGTTTGAGCGTCGGTGAGCGCTTCTTTCGGAGTCATAACATTATCAACCACCTTCTGGATCGCCTCGGTAAGCGCTTTGTAGTAAATATCCGTGTCGTAGATCTTAAAGCTTTTGGCAAACGGCGCCTGATAAGCGAAAACACCAAAAATAGGTTCGGTCTGCTGTTCCTGCACCATGTCCTTCCGGCTCGTGGGACGATTGGTTTTTTTGTGATAAGTCTGCAGGCTGTCGGCTGTGGTAAGGTACTGCACCAATCCCCACGCCTCCTTGGGATTATCGGTGGTTCGGGCAACCGCCAGCGGAAAGTAACTGGCCAGCGTATCACGGCGGGTGGTTTCAGTGGGTGTGACCAATTGAGGCATTGGCGCCACAGCAATATCTTCTACATTGATATGAGAACCACCTGTCTTCTGTTCATTTTGAATTGCCTGCACCAGCGTATCGTATAAATAGGGATAGCCGACGATCATAGCCACCTTCCCGCGCACAAAGGGATTGATCTCTTTTTCATCCTGCGAAAATCCCGTGATGTACTCGTTCCAGCTGTAATTTTTGTAAGTCGGCAAACCGAAGCTGGTATAGAATTCAAGCGCCTCTACCCCCGGAAAATTAACGGCGCCGGAACGCGCGCCCCCTTGATTGGCAAACGTGGCTGATTCCCCTGTGTCATCATAAAAATCCACACCGTATTGAAGGAATAAGGTATAAAGCATATCGACGGCACGAGCCACATTATCGCCGCGGCCAATGCCGAAGCCGGACAACGCGAACCGTTCCGGACTGTTATTTTGCTTGGTAAGCTGGAAGACCTGATCCTTTATGTCTTCCCACAAAGCGCCCGGCTGATCGGTGGTAGCGAGCAGATCGCGGAAGTAAGCTTTATTGTAGTAAATGGCGAGATTGTCGATAGAAAGCGGCATACCATAAACTTCTTCATTGATGATCAGATCGTCAGCCGCGGCCTGAAAGTACGTTTGACGGAATGCGTCAGGCGTGATGACAATCGGCAGATCGAGAGGCTGAGGCAAAAGCTTTTTCCAGTGTTTCAGCATCCAGGAGTTATGCACCATAAACACATCCGGTCCGTCCCCTTCTGCAATTTCGTTGACGATGAGGTCTTCATATTCAGCTAGATCCACAAATTTCTTCATCCGTATAATCAGCCCGGGGTTCTGGCTTTGGTAGGCTTGGATCTGTTCACGGAACGCGTCAGTGTTGTCGTACACAAAATAAAAATCCAGCTCGCGTGTACCGGTAGGCGTAGCATTCGGATCTTCATACGGGCAGTCATCCCGAAACTCGCTGGTGCCGGGGATGTTATCGGCCGGCTTTGGGCATTTTGACTGAAAACAACCCCCCAACGTGAGCGGAGCAATGACCAGTAAAAAGACACTGATGATTTTTGAAATTTGTTTTTTCAAAGATTTACCTAAAAAGCTTTTCTACTGGATATTATATTAAGGAAAAAAGCGTACGAAGGCAATAAAACTACTTTGTTTCCGATGTGATATCATCTGCCTTACCGAACCACACCACCGCGTACCCATTATGAATAGCCGCACCGACCGCTTTCCAATCAGCGTCTTTCCAGATGCCTTTATTGAGTATAACCGCGTGATGCATAGTGCTGGTCTGCCATAAGGCAAGAGCTTCTTCCGGAGAATTGACGCCTACTGCGGCAATTTCGTATCCATTGCCTAAGTAATCCGTAAGCTCTCGTGGCTTGTTCCACATGCAGGCAGCATTGGCATGGTTACCTGTATAACAGCACCCCGAGGCATTCCCACCCGCCCGGTCGGACCAACTGTGCGGGTTGCAATTATTCTCATCATGCGGGGCATTTTCCGCAAGGTCTTTCACATGAGCCTGAGCCACCTTGTTCAGTGCGGGGGACATCGGAATTTCAGGCAGGCCTTTCTGTTTGCGGTAATCGTTGATTGTTTTTATGAGCGCGCGGGACTGGAGGATGTCAGGAGATTCAGAGGCTTTTTCTTTCTCCCTGTCTTCCTCCTTCTTTTTAAGACACTGCCATTTGGTCGATTTGATTGTATCCTGTACGCATCTCTTGTAATTTCCTTCGGGCTCCTTACCGCCGGTGCAATGGTACTCCGCGTAATCTTTTTCATCCTCCTTGAGAGTGCAGGCAGGGGGGGTAATGGTATAACCGGAATCAGTTTTGGGTACAGCGCGTAAACAATAAATAACCTGGCAATTAGACATCGATGTATATTGAACAGCAGCATCCACTTTATTTACATCGATACCAATAAAACGTAATTTTTTATAGGCAGCGCTTTGGGCCTCCCTGCTGGTATTGCCTGTTACCCATAAAACAAAGGAGCCATCTGTCTGCAAACCAAAATCATCATAAGACGTAGGCCAGTTTTCATTTATTTCTTTAATCGTTTCGCGGGCAACAGTCTGAGCGTCATTATTAGCTTTGGCGACTTCCAGTTTGGTTAAGGGTTTACAGCGCTGTATAATACGAGCCATCCGACTTTCAGCGTTAGAAGCCCGGATAATGGCCTTTTTAAGTTCCAAAACATCATCAAGTAGCTTTTTTAAATCACTGGTCAAGGTTTGATTAGGTCTAACACCTGTTTGAACCCGAGCCATGCGCAGGACCTTTGCCTCGTCATCCCGATCTGCGGAAGCGGCAACACCAGCCAGAGCATATTTTTCACTACGGTGTAAAGACGCCTTTAGCAATTCTTCGATCTTTTTTTGTAAATATTTAATTCTTTCAATTACTGGCGACCCCAAAAGCGACTCATCCGTGTCATCTTCAGGGTAATCAGAAAAACAAGTATAAGGAGCGGGCTGAAAAGCTTCAGGCACAACATCGTAAGATTCGTAAGAATCCGTCTCAATAGCAGACGCTGAGCGCATGCCGAACGTTACATCGCTTTCTTTAACTTCACCAGATGATTCAGCGCACCGTCCGAGAGAACGCCCGTTCCGGGCGCTAACTTGGATGACTTCTCTAACCTGTTGTAATAAAGCCTCGAATTGCCTCTGTACGTTTTGCCAGCGCTCTATGTTTCGTTCAGAGCTTTGTCGGATAACTGAATAAACGATTAAAAGTTCTTTGTATTTTTGGGCATACTCACGAGCCATAGCGCTCCCGCTATCTTTGTCATCAGTAAAATTTTTGTAATTTTCTAAAATAATATTCAATTGATCCAGCTTATCCAGCCTGTGGTTTCGTTCAGTGGCTATTTTAGATTGAAGCGCGTGCCCTAGCGCCCTGGTAGCCTGAAAAACAACAGAGGTCGATTTATCAGGATCATCACCCGCAATCTCTCCGCAATCCCACAAGGCAGGCTGGTTCTTGGGCGACAAATCCGGAAAAAGCGTAATGCCATCCGGCATGGAAGATGGGATGAGTTTGTCTAATGGGATGAGTTTGTCTAATAGGGGGTAAGGTTCATATTGAGCTCTGCAACTATTATTTTCTGTGCCACCTCCAATGTCTTCCGCTTTAGCCCTCGGTGCCGCCACCATAACCAGTAACATCAAAAAAAGAAAACGGAAATAAGCTGCCAGTCGATTTTGGCCTTTTAGGACATCATCTTTTTCAGCATCAGACACCTCTGGCTCCAGAGATTCAATTACCCCGTTAAAATCATCAAATTTTTCAGACACAAGGAGGAGGGTTAGGTTAAGGTTAATTATTCTAATATATAATTAAAAATATGTCAAGTCTAAATCTCTCCCTCGTTTAAGGGGGATGCTCTGCTAAAAGCAGAGAAGGGGGTTAACCTTTATTTTCCACCCCCTTCAAAAACTCATTCCAAGACTGGAATTTATAGTACATTTGATCTCCGAATAGTCGGATTAACGGCAAAGTAGCGTTATTGGTAGCTAGCTTTAAAGCCCGTCGCCTCAGCCCCTGTGGAATCACCCGCACTTCTGGCTGAAGGCGCTGAAAATGGACGGCGGACTTGCCCACCGCCCGCATCTTTTTCGGTAAATCGGAGGGCTGGATTTCGTGATGATGATAGGCTTTGGCTCCCGGTTCATAGTAAATTTCCATCTCGTGCCTCTTCCACAGCCGATAGCCTAATTCGATGTCTTCCCAACCGTAAAAGTTAAAATCCTCATTGAATTTTTCTTTCTCTAAAAACGATTTTTTAACAGAAATGTTAGAGGTATAAAAGAATTTATAAGGCTCCGCCTTGCCGATCATGCCGGGGTTAAGGAATTGGTAGCCAAACTGCCAACCGGAAGATTCTAAAAACTTCATATAACTATTCACCTCCAAATTCGGATCCCACGTGGTATAACCCAAAACCACCACATTCTCATCCGGGTATTCCGCATGCCGGTCGTGATGTTTTTGGAGAAAACCAGGTTCCACAAAAATATCATCCCCGATAAACACCACCACATCACCTGTGGCCGCCTCCACCCCCTTATTCCGCGCCACCCCTTGGTGGGATGCGGACTGTTTGATATACCGAAGGTCGGGATAATTATCCCGACCTTCTGATAAAACAAATTGCCTAATAACTTCTGGGGTGGCATCCGTCGACCCATCATCAACAACAATCACCTCAAAAGAAACACCCTCTTGCGCCATCAGTTTTTCGAGGCAGGTTTTCAGCGTATCAGCCCGATTATGTGTGGGAATAATGACGGAAAGTTTCATTTGAATATAGTATAACTGAAGGAATCTAAAATCTTAAATCTTGAATCTTTAATCTTTAATCTTTAATCTGTAGTCAAAAGTAACAATTCAGATAACGCACCAAGTGATGTCAGAGCTCTATTTGTACAACACCATGTCCCGCCAGAAAATGTTTTTTGAACCGCTCGATCCGGCGGAGGTAAAATTATACACGTGCGGACCCACTGTGTACAACTACGCTCATATCGGCAATTTAAGAACGTATGTTTTTGAGGATATTTTAAGGCGTGTTCTGGAATGGAATGGATACAAAGTGAAACATGTGATGAACATTACAGATGTCGGGCATTTAACGTCAGACGCGGACGAAGGCGAGGATAAGATGTTAAAAGGAGCAAAGCGGGAAAAAATAACCGTGTGGGATATTGCGGAAAAATATGCACAAGCATTTTTAGAGGATATGGATCGCCTGAACCTTTTGATGCCGCATATTAAACCCAAAGCGACTGATCACATCGACACTATGATCGACCAGATCAAACAACTCGAAGCCAATGGCCTGACGTACACCGCGGGTGGAAACGTTTATTACGACACCTCCAAGTTTCCCGATTACGGAAAAATGGCTCAATTAGAAAAACAGGAGTTACAAGCTGGAGCAAGAATCGAAGTGGACCCAAACAAAAAGAATCCTCATGACTTTGTTTTATGGTTCACGAAGTCGAAGTTTTTGACAAATCCTGAGTCTGTCGAAGGGGAAGACCAGGAGATGCAATGGGATAGCCCATGGGGTCGTGGTTACCCCGGCTGGCACATTGAATGTAGTGCGATGTCGATGAAATATTTGGGCAAACAAATGGATATTCATTGTGGTGGTATTGACCACATCCCTGTTCATCACACCAACGAAATCGCCCAGGCCGAAGGCACTACCAACGTAAAACCATGGGTGCTGTACTGGATGCATGGAAACTTTTTAGTATTAGAAAAGGATGAGAAAATGGCCAAATCCGCTGACAATTTTTTGAAACTCGACGTACTGATTGAAAAAGGCTACAACCCATTAGATTACCGATATTTCACTCTTCAGGCCCACTACCGCAAGGAATTGACGTTTAGTTGGGAGGGGTTAGATGCGGCCAAAACCGGCCTCCGCCGTTTGCGAGAAAAGGTATGTAACCTGAACAATGGGTCCACCATTGGGTCTACGACGGATCCACAATCGGAATATTTAGAACAATTCGAATCCGCCATCAACGACGACCTCAACATGCCGGAGGCATTAGCAACAGCGTGGGAGCTTTTGGATGATCCAAAAATCAGTAACGCGGACAAGCTCGCCACCATCAAAAAATTCGATACCGTACTTGGATTGAAATTAGACGAACCAATTACATTCGAGTTACCTCCTCAGATCACCCAATGGATTGTGGAGAGGAATGAGGCGCGGGATAACAAAGACTGGGGAAAAGCCGATGAAATCCGCGATAAGATCCAGGAATCCGGAAAATGGCTCGTTAAAGACGGGCCAAGTGGAACAGAAGTAATGCCGAAATAAACGACACTCTGTCCAAAAGCTCGACAATTATTTGTCGGGTTTCTTAGGGATGTGATAAGATAATCTCCGAACGCTAATCAACCACCTTATGCCCGAAAATAAATACACCATTTTCTCCGGCTCATCGCATCCGGAACTCGCCACAGAGCTGGCCCGCGCCTTAAAAAAGAAACCGGGAGAAATAAAACTCTCCACTTTTTCGTGCGGAGAAAAATATGTGGCGCTCCAACAGACTATCCGAGGACAGGAGGTGTTTATTCTGCAGACCTGCCGGGATCAGTTTGTGAACGACGATTACATGGAGCTTTTCCTGATGATCAACGCCGCCAAATTATCATTCGCGACAAAAGTCCACGTAATCATCCCCCACTTCGGTTACGCCCGCCAGGACAAAGTGCATGTGCCAAGAGAGCCGATTTCCGCCAAAGTGATGGCTGACCTTCTCGTCACCTCAGGCGCGGACCATGTGATTACCTTTGAACTGCATTCCGATCAAAACCAGGCCTTCTTCGATGTTCCCGTAGACAACGTCATCGTCCACCGGCTGTTTTCAGATTATTTCAAAAAGAAAAAACTGAAAGATATCACGGTGGTTTCTCCAGACGCGGGCGGCGCCAAAAATGCCAAACGGTTTGCCGACGACCTGGGCGCACCCATTGCCATCCTCCACAAAGCCCGCCCTGAACATAATCAATCAGTGGTAACCCATGTGGTTGGTGACGTAAAAGGACGGACCTGTATTGTTTATGACGATATGATCGACACGGCCGGCAGTGTGGCCAATGCCGCTAAGGCATTAAGAGGACAGGGTGCGAAAGATCTGTATCTGGCCGCTACGCACTCTATTTTCTCCGGCTCGGCAATCAAACGCCTGTCAAAAGCGGGCTATAAAGAAGTCGTGGTGACCAATACGATGCCCCTATCGAAAGAAAAAAAGTTCAAAGGATTGAAACAAATTTCTATTGCGCCCCTGCTGGCCAACATTATCAGCAGTGTGACACAGCATAAATCCGCCAGTAAATGGTTTTACTAATAGCCGGTTGTCATCCTGAACTTGTTTCAGGGTCTCATGAAACATCTTATTGCCTAAATACCAAAAATTATGAAAATCGCCATCAATGGTTTCGGCCGCATTGGCCGGCAGATCCTGCGCATCATCATGCAGCACAAAAGTAAGCTGGAAGTCGTCGCGATCAATGATTTAACCGACATCCCCACACTTGCTCATTTATTTGAATTTGATTCTACCTACGGTCGCTACCCGGGTAAGGTGGAAGTTAAAGAGAATGCGATGGTCGTAGACGGCAAATCCGTTCAAATATTTGCGGAAAAAGATCCTACCCAATTGCCATGGGGTAAACTTGGAGTAGATGTGGTATTTGAATGTACCGGCGTTTTCCGGACCAAAGAAAAAGCCGCGCTTCATCTGCAGGCCGGCGCGAAAAAAGTAATTATTTCTGCTCCCGCCAAAGGCGATGAGCCCATAGATGCCACGATTGTTATGGGGGTGAACGAAGACATACTTACCGGCAAGGAAGAGATTCTTTCCAATGCCAGCTGTACAACCAACTGCCTGGCGCCAGTGGCCAAAGTGCTTCATGAAGCTTTTAAAATCAAGCGCGGGATCATGACCACTATCCATGCCGCTACCAACGACCAGAAGATTTTAGACTTACCGCATAAAGATCTGCGCCGGGCCCGCAGCACCCTGCAGTCAATGATCCCCACAAGCACGGGGGCGGCCAAAGCAGTAGGATTGGTGATCCCGGAGCTGAAAGGAAAATTGACCGGCACTTCAGTACGCGTGCCCCTGCCGACTGTTTCGTTGGTCGATCTGACAGTAGAAGTGGGAAAAAACACGACTGTGGAAGAAGTGAACAAAGCCTTTGAGGCTTTTGCCAAAAAACATCCAACCATTCTTAAAGTTGAAAACAAACCTTTGGTTTCAAAAGATTTTCAGATGGACGAACATTCCGGCATTGTGGATGCGCAAAGCACAATGGTGCTGGACGATAATCTGATAAAAGTGTTTGCCTGGTATGACAATGAATGGAGTTACTCCTGCCGAATGGTGGATTTGGCTGAATATATTTCTAAACAATAATTATTAAATGCAATTAACAAGCTACGGAGCGGCGCTTGAAGTGACCGGCTCCCAACATTTACTAGAGGTAAACGGCAAAAAGATACTCCTTGATTGTGGTTTGTTCCAAGGGCGCCGACAGGAATCTTTCGACAAAAACAGCCTGTTCAGCTTTGAGCCGTCAGAAATCGATACTGTTGTGCTTTCGCATGCCCACATCGACCACTCCGGCAATCTGCCGACATTGGTAAAAAAGGGTTTTACGGGCGTTATTTATTGCACGGAGGCAACTCAAAGCCTATGCGAAGTGATGCTATTAGACAGTGCCTACATACAGGAAAGTGATGCGGAGTACATGGCGCGTAAACACCCAGACACCGCCCTGACCCCCATCGAACCGCTCTACATACACGAAGACGCCGAACTGGCCTTAAAATCCTTTAAGGGCAAGCCTTACGACAAGCCATTTGAAGTGGCGCCAGGCGTTACAGTGACTTTCCGCGAAGCGGGCCATGTATTGGGAGCGGCTATTGTGGTGCTGGATATTGACGACGCAGGGGATGGAAAGAAAAAAAGATTGGTATTTACAGGAGACCTAGGGCGCTACCGCCTGCCCATCATCCGCGACCCTTACCCGATTGATCAGACAGACTACCTGCTCTGCGAAAGCACATATGGCAATCGCACCCACGACCCGATTGAAGAGGGGATTCCTGCTTTGGCACGAGTCATCAATCGCACCATAAAACGAGGAGGAAAGATCATCATTCCCGCCTTTGCCCTGGAACGGAGCCAGGAACTTATTTATAGTCTGCATATTTTAATCCACGAAAAAAAGATACCGGATAATCTGCCAATTTATTTGGACAGCCCTCTGGCAAACGCTATCACCAGTATTTTTAAGCAACATGTGGAATTATATGACGAAGAAATTAAAAAGGAGTTTAAAAACCACAATCCATTCATCATGCGTCAATTAAGGCAGACCGCGGACGTGGAAGAATCAAAAAATCTGAATCATTTTATCGGTCCCTGCATTATTATTTCGGCCAGTGGCATGTGTGAGGCCGGACGTATCCGTCACCATCTGAAAAATAATATTGAGGATCCAAAGAACACGGTGGTTATTGTTGGATACATGGCAGAAAATACATTGGGGCGTAAAATTGTAGAAGGCAATAAGCAGATCAAAATCTTCGACCACATGTATAAAATGAATGCGGAAGTGGTTATTATGGAGGCTTTCAGCGCCCACGCGGACATGAATGATCTGGATGGTTATATCAAACCGATAAATAGTCTGAAAAAGGTAATGTTGGTCCACGGCGAAATAGACCAGTCTGAACCTTTTGCAGAACGGATAAGAGCCTATACTGGAGCTGAGACGATTGTGATGAAGCCTCAGGTTACGATTGACCTTTAAAATGGCGGAGAGAGAGGGATTCGAACCCTCGCTGGGGTAAAACCCCACTACAGCTTTAGCAAAGCCGCCCCTTCAGCCACTTGGGTATCTCTCCGTGACCATAAAACGTTAGTTAATTTAACGTATATCGTCATAGATGTCTAGAGGTGTATAGGAAGCCCATGCCCCAACCTCCTTCTGCCCCGATAAACAATTAGCTCATCAATTAGCCCGGCCTTTTTAAGCGAATGGTATAAAGTAGGCCCAGGCTCCACTAAAACAGACCCGATACCGATGGAGGCCAGGTGGGCAAAGAGCTTTTTAAGAGTCGTTTTTTTATTAATATGCAACACATTGTGATCTCGGAATACCTTTGCCTTTTTGGGTATTCTATTTTTAGAATCAAGAATAACGCGCAATGGATCCCCGCCTTCAGCCAAACGGACACCAAGATGAGGATTGTCTTTTAAAACCGTATTACTCCCAACCATGATCGCCTGATGTTCGGCACGCAGTTTATGGACTTCTCTGTCTTGTTTTGCGTTAGTAAATCGGACAGGTTCACCATTTACCCCGGCCACAAACCCATCAGCTGACATGGCAATCTTAACCGTAATATAAGGCCGTTTCTTGATAATCCGCGTAAAGTAAAATTTATTCAAATCCCGACATTGTTTGGCAACTGGTCCTTTGAGAAATTTAAGTTTGTTTCGGGTTTCGGGTTTCGGGTTTCGGATTTTTTGAAACGGATCTTGCGACCCACAAACCACCCGACCTACCCCCATCACTCTCACAAAATCCAAACAAGGTGGTGTTTTGCCAAAATGGCGACAAGGCTCCAAAGTAACGTACATGGTCGCACCATCTAGATCTGCCTTCCGCTTAACGGACTGAACAGCATTTACCTCCGCATGAGGACCGCCAAATTGCTGATGGTAGCCTTTGCCGATCACCTTCCCGCCCTTCACAATTACCGCTCCGACCATAGGGTTCGGAGCAACGGCACGACCGCCAAGGCGTGCAAGTTCTAAAGCCTGTGACATGAATTTTTCATCAACGGTCATCTTTTTTTAATTATTTCTTTCCTGCCTGCCGGCAGGCAGGCTTCCGTTTCTTTTCTTATTAATTCTTTTCTTTCCCTTCTGTTCTTTTCCCCACTTACCCCATTTGATTTAACGAAGGGGGGCGCACATGTGTAGAAGAAAAAAATTTGACACCACTAAAAATACCATGATATAAAGCCTTCCTCATATTGATATTTTGTATTTAGTCGAATTTTAGTATTTAAATGAATAATTTGTATGCCATCAAAACTAACGAGCGTTGAACTCCATGGGCTGGAGGGGTTTTTAGTGGAAATAGAAGTAGATAAAAGGGCGGGAAGGCCGATTTTTGCAATCGTAGGGCTTCCGGACCCCGCGGTGCAGGAAGCCAGAGAGCGTGTGACCAGCGCCATTAAAAATTCTGACTTCGCTTTTCCCCGTGGGAAGGTCATTGTCAATCTGGCTCCGGCGGACCTAAAAAAAGCGGGGCCTCGCTACGACTTACCCATGGCCCTGGGAATTTTGGGGCTGATGAAATACATCCCGGCCAAAGCATTCCGGGAAACGATTGTCATCGGCGAGCTGGCTTTAAACGGACAGGTGCGACCGATCAATGGCGTTCTCTCCAGTGTAGAATTTGCAAAAAAACAGGGCTTTAAAAAAGTCGTCCTCCCCAAAGAAAACGCGGCAGAGGCCGCCCTGATTCCCAACATGAAAATCATACCAGTTGGAAATCTGAAAGAAGCCGTCATGCATCTGAACAATGCCTTAAGTGCTCTGACCATCCGCCTGCCAAAAACAAAAGAGGAGTGTATTGTCGAAACAAACATGGCCACGATCAGAGGGCAGTCACAGGCCAAACGAGCGTTAGAAATTGCGGCAGCCGGCGGACACAATATTCTGCTCTACGGAGCACCTGGGGCAGGAAAAACGCTAATGGCTCGAGCTTTAAGAGGGATTCTGCCATCCATGAGCCTGGATGAAATGCTGGAAGTATCTAAAGTCTATTCTGTAGCCGGCCTGCTTCCAAAACACCAACCCCTAATCACCCAACGGCCCTTTCGCACCATTCATCATACCGCGTCGGCCATGAGCATTGTGGGGGGCGGAAACATGCCGGGACCAGGAGAGATTTCATTGGCACATCGGGGAGTCTTGTTTATGGACGAAATCGCCGAATTCCCACGGGGTGTATTGGAAGTATTGAGACAGCCAATGGAGGATCGGATCATAACAGTATCGAGAGTACGGGGTACCTGCACTTACCCCTGCCAATTCACCCTGGTGGCCGCCATGAATCCCTGCCCCTGCGGCTACCGGAATATCGAAAACGCGAAACAAACATGTACCTGCTCAGCCATTGATGTGCAGCGATATGAAAAGAAGCTGTCCGGCCCTCTGCTGGACCGAATGGATATGTTCATCAGCATCAGCCCTGTGGACTACTCAAAGCTGACTGCTCGAACAGAAGCGGAATCATCAGACACGGTCAGAAAGCGTGTGGAAAAAGCCAGCCACCTCCAGCGAAAACGGCTTAAAAAACGATCCGCCCAATGCAATGCGGAGATGAAAAATGACGACATTGAAAAATTCTGCCCACTTCCGAAAGAAGCAAAACAGCTTCTGGCCACCGCCATGGACCAAATGAATTTATCGGCCAGAGGGTATTTCAAAATTATAAAACTGGCACGAACCATTGCGGATCTGGATGAAGCAAAAGAGGTGACAAGTGCCCATGTCGCGGAAGCACTACAATACAGAACTAAAATTTTGGGAAGTTAATAAAGTCGTAAGTCTTAAGCCTTAAGACTGAAACAATATTTAGTATTTAATCTTAAATTATCATGAAAACATTCAAAGATATTATTGCCTGGCAAAAGGGTTATGAATTAACTTTATTAATTTATAAATACACTGCCAGCTTTCCAAAAAGCGAAGAATTTGGATTAAAGTCTGAACTTAGGAGGGCTTCTGTGTCTTACATCTCGAATATAGCAGAAAGCTTTAAAAAGAGGAGCAAGGAAGAAGGGTTGCATTTTTATAACCGCTCCGAATGTTCTTTGGAGGAAATCAAATGCCAATCCATGATTTCTGATAATTTAGATTATTTTGCCAACAGGCAATTTAAGGAAATCGATGAATTAGCTCAAGAATGCGGGAGAACCCTAAGTGGGTGGATGAAATCCCAGGAAAAATTCATTGAAAAATAGAAATAAAAGCTTAAGACTAATAAAAATTCAATCCTAATATTCTGGCTTCTATAAGCCATTTATTTAATAGTGGTATTGTTTTTGGATTGCTATTTTTCATTATCAATGATACAATGATACAAACACGCTAACGAATATAATTTATTTTTTGTAACCAAAAATATGACACAAAAATTATCTGAATGGATGAATAAAAATATCAATAAAAACCATTCAACACACAAGCATACTCACTATAAAAATCATAACATAAGGCCCAGCGATCATCAGGGGGGAGCTAAGATGCGCATCATCCCGCTGGGCGGACTAGAGGAGGTCGGTAAGAATATCATGGCCATCGAATACGGCAATGACATTATTATCATTGATTGCGGTATGTCGTTTGCCGGACCGGAAATGCTCGGCGTCGACTATATTGTGCCGGACGTTTCTTATCTGCAAAAGCGGAAACATAATGTGCGAGGCATTATCTTCACACACGGTCATCTGGACCATATAGGAGCAGCTCAATACATCATCCCAAAGCTGGGAAATCCGCACCTGTATGCTACCAAACTAACAGCAGGGTTGCTAAAAAACCGCTTACGGGAATTCGCGTTGGATAAAACCGCTAAAATCCATGAATACAACGAGTCAACGACGCTGAAACTAGGCGCCTTTGAGGTAGAGTTTTTCCGCGTCAATCACAGTATCCCGGATGGAATGGGGGTGTTTGTAAAATCACCTGCCGGCACATTGGTGCACACGGGGGATTTTAAATTTGACTATGCGCCTGCCATCGACAAACCTGCAGACCTGCAACGAATTTCACAAATCGGTCGCAAGGGTATCGATGTACTAATGATTGATAGTACGAACGCGGCCAAACCCGGCTTCTGCCGGTCAGAAAAAGACATTGGAGATACTCTCGAAGACGTCATAACCAAAACTAAAGGCCGGCTCATTATCGCATCATTTTCATCCTTGATTGGACGCATTAATCAAATCGTTAATATCGCCTCCAAACATAATCGAAAAGTCTTTCTGTCAGGCCGTTCTATGATAGATAATATGAAACTGGCTGAGGACCTGGGTTACACGACTTATCCCAAGGGAACCGTGCGAAAAATCGGTCCTAATGCCACTTCTCTACCCCCCAGCCAGACCATTATTCTGACCACAGGCGCACAAGGGGAAACATTGAGCGCGTTAACACGCATGGCCATCGGCGAACATCCTCACGTCAAAATCCATGAAGGAGACACAGTGGTGATTTCCGCCAGCCCGATTCCGGGCAATGAACTGGCCATCGTGAATGTTATCAACAACTTATACCGACAGGGAGCAAAAGTGATTACGAACGGAGATATGGATATACACACCTCCGGACACGCCCACAAAGAAGAAATCAAACTGATGTATTCTCTGATTAAACCTAAGTGCTATGTGCCGATTCATGGAGAATTGTTTATGCGCATGGGCCACGCGGAAATGATTAAAACGATTGCAGACCCAGCCATGACTATCACAATGCTGGAAAGTAACGGGGATGTATTGGAGGTAGGCAAACAAGGGGTCCGAAAATCCAAACAAAAAATCCCAGCTAACGATATTCTGGTAGATGGACTTGGTTTCGGCGATATCGGCTCCAAAGTAATTCAGGAACGTAAAATTATGTCGACCGATGGGATCCTGATCCTGCTATTCCATGCCTATGAAAAGACCAAACGGCTTGTGTGTGAACCGGATATTATCTCGAGGGGTTTTGTGTACGTAAAGGAATCTCAGGAAATCGCTTCCGAAACAAAACAGGTAGCGAAAAAAGCCTTTGAGCAGGTGGTGCAAGAAAACCGCAACATCAACCTAAAAGACCTTAAAAGAGAACTCACTCCCCATATCAGCCGATTTATCCGAAAGCGGCTAGGGCGTGAGCCTATGATTATTCCGATTATGATGTATATTTAATTACTAGTGGGAGGCCTGCTCCTGCGGAGCGGTGACCTAATGGGGGTCTAATAGGTACATACCCCAACGAGGTCACCAATTAGGTCACCCATCAGGTCCCCAATTAGAAAAAATGGTTCTACTTTATATAATTTTATTCATCATCGGCCTCGCCTTCGGCAGCTTCGCCAGCGTCGTTATCCATCGTCTGCACACCAAAGAAGGAGGTTGGGTTTTGGGACGTTCCAAATGCCCCAAATGTGACCACTTTTTGAGCGCCAGGGATCTGATTCCGCTTATTAGCTATGTCATCAGCCGGTTCAGATGCCACTACTGCGACAAAAAGATTTCCCGTATCTATCCATTATTGGAGTTGTCGATGGGGGGTGGTTTTTTGTTAACCGCCTGGCTGACTGGATTCGAAAACCCGCTATTACTGCTTTTTTATCTGGTGATTACATTCGTATTCGTGATGGTGTCGTTTTATGACATTCTGTTTCAGGAAATTCCGGATGAGATTTCGCTGCCAACGATCGCCCTGGTGGGGCTGGCTGGCCTTTTCGGGCATCTGCATACCTGGGATAGCCTTTTAGTCGGCTTCACAATCCCCGTGCTATTTTTCGGCCTTCTGTTCCTGGGTTCCGGCGGACGGTGGCTGGGTGGCGGGGATGTGAGGATCGGGGCTATTATGGGTTTATTGCTGGGGTGGCCACAGATTATAGTAGCCTTGTTCTTAGCTTATTTCCTCGGCTCCATCTTCAGCGCAATAGGCCTGCTGACGAAACGGCTTAATCGCAAAAGCCCCATTCCCTTTGGCCCCTTTCTGTTTATCGGCACCTATGCGGCCCTGTTCTGGGGAGTGGATATTTTAAATTGGTATTTTGGATTGATATAACAACGTTTCCCACCCACCTCCCTTTTTGTAGTAAATGTAGTGCGTATTAATCGACAAACAGTTCCGATAATATACAAAAAACAGTATATTATACGCACAACACGTCCTACAAAAACCAGTT